>Ga0206680_10000212_pt1 | contig 21769 bp, 17 predicted proteins | sample M115012015metaG_FD_160124 | JGI IMG/M metagenome (GOLD analysis project Ga0206680, IMG submission 160124) | Ammonia-oxidizing marine archaeal communities from Monterey Bay, California, United States - M1 150m 12015 | ecosystem: Environmental > Aquatic > Marine > Intertidal zone | place: USA...
AGCCCATAATGTTTAGCCGAAATATTCTACAAAGTTATTTTCTGTTTCCTGAATTTTGATGCAATGTAAATCTACACCCATAGCCACTATTGGAGCTTCTAGTTGCTTCCAAATTTCAATGGCTAAAACTTCTGTAGAAGCCATTTTTCCTTTCATAAAGTCCACATCTAAATTGATGTTTTTATGATCGAGTTTGTCAATTACTTTCTCCTTTATTACAGGACTCAAATCTTTCAAATTCACAACAAATCCAGACTCTGGGTTTACTTCACCTTTAACTGTTACATACAATTCAAAGTTATGTCCGTGCCAATTTGGGTTTGAACAAGGACCAAAGACTTCTAAGTTTTTAGCTGCATTCCATTCTGGGTGTGCTAGCTTGTGTGCTGCGCAAAAGCGCTCTCTTCTTGTGATGTAGATCATCGTGTTTGTAAATTTTACGCTGCAAAGATATGCTTTTTTGCTTGTTTGTTACTAGTCGTTTGTTGTTGGACTTGATTATAGCTTTAGACTACATTTTTTTATTTAAAACCTAGAACTACAAACCAGCAACCAACAACAATTTGTTACCTTTGAAATATGAATACCCTAATCGTATCCGCAACACATCTGGAATTGAAACCTCTTTTAGAAAAGGCTGAAAAGGTGAATCGTATAGACGATAAACTCAGTACTTATAAATTAGATGGCAATGAATTCGATTTGCTCTGTACAGGAGTTGGAATGGTAGCCACCTCTTTTCATATGGGGAGGATTTTATCTTCTAACACTTATGATAAAATAATCAATGCTGGAATCGCAGGCTCTTTTGAAAAGAACATTCCTTTGGGGACTGTAGTAGAGATTGTAGAAGATCAATTCCCTGAAATGGGCGCTGATGATGGAGAGCATTTTTTATCGATGCTCGATTTAGAATTAATCGAAGCTGATGATTTCCCCTTTCAGTCGGGTATTTTAACCAACGAGCAATCCATTTGGGATTTAGCCTATCCAAAAGTAAAGTCCATTACAGTAAATACCGTACACGGATGCGAAGAGCGAATTGCAAAAACAGAAGAACGTTTTCGTTCACAAGTAGAAAGTATGGAAGGAGCTGCCTTTTTTTATGCTTGTAAAACTGCTAAAATTCCTTGTGTACAAATTCGTTCTATCTCCAATTATGTTGAGCGTAGAAATAAAGCTTCTTGGAATATACCCTTAGCGATTCACAATTTAAATACTGAAATCTTGAAACTCCTCTAATGACGAAGTTAAGTATAGGTTTTTCTCCTTGTCCCAACGATACCTTTATTTTTGATGCCCTTATTCACGGTAAAATTGATACCGAAGGATTGGACTTTGAGGTGCATATGGCAGATGTAGAAGAGCTCAATCAAATGGCTTTTCGTGGCGAATTGGATATTACCAAACTTAGTTATCATGCCTTCCTTCATATTTTAGAAAAGTATATCATGATGGATTCTGGTTCTGCACTAGGGAACAACTGTGGTCCTTTATTGATTAAGAATGCTGGAGCTGAGAATCCAATCAAAACTGATTTAATTGCTATACCAGGGAAGTACACTACAGCCAACTTTCTGTTGAATTATGCATTTCCAGACTTACAAAACAAGCAAGAATTACTCTTCTCAGACATAGAATCTGCTATTAAAAATAAGAAGGTTTCGGCAGGACTCATCATTCACGAAAATCGATTTACCTATGCCCATAGAGGGTTTGAAAAAGTAAAAGATTTAGGTGAGCACTGGGAGAAAAGTACTGGAATGCCTATACCATTAGGCGGTATAGCCATCAAAAGGAATTTAGATATAGCCTTACACGAAAAAGTACAGCGACTTATTCGCAAGAGTTTGGAATTTGCCTTCGAAAATCCAGCTGAAAGTTTGGGTTTTGTAAAACAGCACGCTCAAGATATGGATGCTGAAGTCATGCAAAAGCATATCAATTTATATGTAAATGATTACAGTCTTTCTTTAGGTGAAAAAGGGAAAGAAGCCATTCAGTATATGTATGCGTTTTCGGTGGAGAAGAAGCTGATTGCGTCTACAGAAAAGGGCTTGTTTGTGTGATTCTTTTTATGATTAATCAATGCAACTTTCAATTCTCCAAATTATCAAATCTTCAAATTAGAGTAGCAAGCCTTCAATTCGATTGCCTATCTTGCTAATGAATAAATTACACGCAATGAAAAAACTTTTGACCGTGTTGTTCGCTATGACTTTATCGAGTTCTTGCGTTCAATCACAAGATAATAACACAATGGAACACGAACACACCAATAGACTCATAGACGAAACTTCGCCGTATTTATTACAGCACGCACACAATCCAGTAGATTGGTATCCGTGGGGCGAGGAAGCTTTTGCAAAAGCAAAGGCAGAGAACAAATTGGTTATTGTTAGTGTGGGTTATTCTGCTTGTCATTGGTGTCACGTTATGGAGCACGAAAGTTTCGAAGACGATTCTGCTTCTGTTGTGATGAATGACAGATATGTCTGTATTAAAGTCGATAGAGAAGAACGCCCAGATGTAGATCAGATTTATATGAACGCCGTTCAGTTGATGACGGGTAGAGGTGGTTGGCCGCTTAACTGTATCGTTTTACCCGACGGGAGACCTCTTTGGGGTGGAACCTATTTCAGAAGAGATAAGTGGATAGAGCAAATCAATACCATTGCAGACTTTTATGAGAAAAATCCTGAAAAAGCTGTGGAGTATGCCGAGCGATTAACACAAGGTATAAAGCAGAGTGAATTGGTAGAGTTCAATACCGAAGAGCCTCAGTTTAATAAAAATCAACTATCTAAGGTTTATAGCTCTTGGGAAAAACATTTCGATAATGTAGAAGGTGGACCCGATAGATCACCTAAGTTTCCAATTCCGAACAACTATCAATTCTTATTGCGTTATGCGCATTTGAGTAATAATCAAGCTGCGCTGAATCACGTAAAGTTAACACTCGACAAGATTGCTTTCGGTGGGATTTACGATCATTTAGGTGGTGGTATTACACGTTATTCAACCGATAAATTATGGAAAGTACCTCACTTCGAAAAGATGCTTTATGATAATGGACAAGTAGTGAGTTTATACTGCGAGGCCTACCAGAAGTTTAAAGACGAAGATTATAAGAAGCTCGTATATGGAACTCTGGAGTTTATTGAGCGTGAATTGCAATCTAAAGAATCTGCCTTTTATTCTGCATTAGATGCTGATAGCGATGGTGAAGAAGGGAAGTTTTATATCTGGAAGAAAGAAGAGTTAAAACCTCTTTTAGGTGGAGGATATGAATTGTTTGCCGACTATTATAATGTAAACCCAAAAGGATATTGGGAACACGAAAATTACATTCTACTGCGCGGAGAGGATGATGCTACGCTTGCCAAAAAACACAATCTTTCGGTAGAGGAATTACAAGCTAAGATGGCTGTCTCAGAAAAGATTTTGATGACAGAGCGCGATACGCGTATTCGACCAGGATTGGATGATAAAACCTTGACTTCTTGGAATGGTTTGATGCTGAAAGGTTATGTAGATGCTTATCTGACTTTTGGAGAACAACATTTCATAGATGTGGCTATAGCGAACGCCAACTTCATCTTGAAAAAGCAATTGCGAAAAGATGGAGGTTTAAATCATTCCTACAAAGAAGGTAGATCTACGATTAACGGTTATTTGGAGGATTATGCTTTTGTGATTGATGCTTTCTTAAAATTATACGAGGCTACTTTTGATGTAAAATGGTTAAAAGAAGCTGATGCTTTGATGGCGTATTCTGTAGAGCATTTCTACGATCACGAATCTGGAATGTTCTTCTTTACTTCAGATGAAGACCCTGCTTTAATTGCCCGCAAAATGGAAGTGAATGACAATGTGATTCCTGCTTCAAATTCTACTATGGCAAATAATTTATTTGTGTTAAGTCATCATTACGATAGAGCCGATTATAATGAAAAGGCGATTCAAATGCTGAACAATGTTATCGATAAAGTGGATTCGTATCCTGCGGGATATTCCAATTGGTTGAACTTATTAATCAATCAAGTGTATCCATTTTATGAAGTGGCTGTTGTAGGGAAGGATGCTACTGATAAATCGGTGGAATTATACAGTACTTATATTCCAAATAAGATGTTGTGTGGTACTACAAAAGAGAGTAAACTTCCACTCTTAGAAAATCGTTATAGCAAAGGACAAACACGTATCTTTGTCTGCGAAAACAAAGTATGTCAGATGCCTACCGAAGAAACGGAAAAGGCACTTGACTTGATGAATTAAGATATGATTGTAGTTACAGGCGCAGCTGGATTTATAGGTTCTTGTATGGTTTCGAAATTAAACCAAGAGAATTTTAAAGACATTATTGTTGTTGATGATTTTTCTAGAGCAGATAAAAATGCCAATCTAGAAGGGAAAACTTTTACGGCAAAAGTACACCGCGATGATTTTTTTGACTGGTTGAAAGAAAATGAAAATCTAGTTCAGTTCATTTTTCATATTGGTGCTCGTACCGATACAAGTGAGTTTGATGTGGATATTTTCGATAAGCTCAATCTGAATTATACCAAACAAATGTGGAATGCCTGTATCGATTATGGAATTCCATTATTATATGCTTCTTCGGCGGCAACTTATGGTTTAGGAGAGCAAGGCTACGAAGATTCTCACGCAATTGTGGGTGACTTAACTCCACTAAATCCTTACGGAGATTCAAAAAACGATTTTGATAAATGGGCATTAGCACAAGAACGCCAACCTTATTTTTGGGCTGGAATGAAGTTCTTTAATGTGTACGGTCCAAACGAATATCACAAAAGTAGAATGGCTTCGGTGGTTTACCATACTTTTAAGCAAGTAGGTAAATCAGGAGCTATGAAGTTGTTCCGTTCGCATAATCCAGAATTTGAAAATGGAATGCAATTGCGCGATTTCGTTTATGTAAAAGATGTGGTAGAGGTATTGTATTTCTTTTTGCATCATCGCAAAGATTCGGGTTTATACAATTTAGGAACTGGAAAAGCACGTGCTTTCCTCGATTTAGCCAAAGCTACTTTTAAAGGAATGGATGTTAAAGAAGACATTAGTTTTATTGATACTCCATCCGATATACGCGATAAATACCAATACTTTACTGAGGCAAATATGTCAAAGCTTGCAAGTATTGGATACAACAAAACTTTCCACACCTTAGAAGAAGGTGTTGCCGACTATGTTGGGAATTACTTACTTAAGAATACCTACTATTAAGATTTCATTCGAATGAATTATTTATCGGTACAAGATTTAGGGAAATCCTACGGGATTCAAACGTTGTTTAAAGGATTGTTCTTTGGTATTGACCAAGGACAAAAGGTTGCTTTAGTTGCCAGGAATGGTACTGGGAAAACCACTATTCTTAGAGCCTTAGCTGGAATAGAGTCTGCTGATACAGGAGAAGTAGTATGGCGTAAGGGTATTAAGATAGCTTTCTTACAACAAGAGTCAGAGTTTGGTGATGCTAAAACGATTTTTGAAGCGATTTACGAATCCGAAAATCCAATGCTTTCCGCAATTCAGGAATACGAAGCTGCGCTATTGAATCCAGAAAATGCAGATGCTTTTCAAAATGCATTCGACAAAATGGATCAGTTGGAAGCTTGGGATTACGAAGTAAAGGTGAAGACGATTTTATCGAAGTTAAAACTCGATGAGTTAAAACAAGAAATCTCGGTACTTTCTGGTGGTCAGAAAAAAAGACTTTCTCTAGCGAAAATTCTTATCGATCAACCCGACTTTTTAATTCTCGATGAGCCTACCAATCACTTAGATTTAGCCATGATTGAGTGGTTGGAAGAGTATCTTACCAAAGAGCAGATAACGCTCTTTATGGTTACTCACGACCGTTATTTCTTAGATGCCATTTGTAATGAGATTCTAGAATTAGAGGAGGGCGAACTTTTTAGATACAAAGGGAATTACACCTATTATTTAGAGAAGAAGAATGAGCGTCAGGTAATAATGCAGACGAATATTGATAAGGCTAAGAATTTATATTCCAAAGAGCTTGAATGGATGCGTAGACAACCAAAAGCTCGTGGTACTAAATCGAAAGCGCGTATTGATAGTTTTTATGATGTAGAGAAATCTGCGAAGAAGAGAATCAAGAACGAAAAGGTTCAGCTTGAAGTGAAAATGACACGTTTAGGTTCTAAGATTTTAGAATTGCATAAAGTATCGAAAGCCTATGGAGATCTAAAAATACTCGATCAGTTTACCTATACTTTTAAGAAAAGAGATCGTATTGGTATTGTAGGTAAGAATGGAGTAGGGAAAACTACCGTTTTAAATATGCTTACGGGTTTAGAGTCGATTGATGCAGGTAAAATTGTAATCGGCGATACCGTAGTGATTGGGTATTATACCCAAAGTGGTATGAATATGGACGAAAGCAAACGCGTAATAGAAATTGTTCGCGATATTGCTGAGTACATTCCTTTGGCGGGTGGTCGTAAAATGACTGCAGCACAATTATTAGAGCGTTTTCTGTTTACTAAAGATGCACAATGGAAGCGTGTTTCTGTATTGAGTGGTGGAGAGAAAAAACGATTGTATTTGCTAACCATTCTGATGAAGAATCCGAATTTCTTAATCCTCGATGAGCCTACAAACGATTTAGATTTGATAACCCTAAAAGTTCTCGAAGACTTTTTAGATGAGTTTGAAGGCTGTATGATCACCGTATCTCACGACCGTTATTTTATGGATCGATTGGTGGATCATTTATTCGTTTTTGAAGGGGAAGGTCAAGTGAAAGATTTTCCAGGAAACTATACTGACTATAGAGAAAATGTAGCCGCTGATGGGAAGTTGAAAATTGATAAGCCGAAGTTGAAGGATCCCGTTAAAGAAAGAGCTACAGAAAAGCGAAAGCTCACTTATAATGAGAAAAAGGAATACGATACCATTGAGTCTGTAATTGATGCCTTAGAGCAAGAAAAAGTTTCTGTTGGAGAGCAATTTAATGACCCAGATCTGGATACTGAAAAGATGAAAGATCTGGGAGTACGCATTAAAGAGTTAGACGATGAGATTGCTGCAAAAACCAATCGTTGGATGGAATTGGCAGAGTTGATTTGATGATTCGGTAATTTGAAGATTTGAAAATGATTCAAAAGGTATTGTTTAAAATTAAGGCTTATTTAAATTATCGATGGTCGGCTGTAAATGCACATGGTTTACACTCTCCTTTTTTGTTCGACTTTTATAATGAGGTGATTTCTGCGCAGAAAGAGTTTTACTTTTTTAAACGATTTAGAGCGATACTTCCTGCATATTCAAAAGATATATCAGAGGGTGATGCATTTTTTTTGTATCGCTGGGCAGCATTTTATAAGCCTGATTCTGTAATGCTTCAATGCGTAAATTTTCCTGTGGCATTAGCACTATCGATTCCAACTAATCTTAAAAGTCTTTCTGTCTCATCTCTTGCTTCTTATTCTGAAAAGGAACAAAATGTATTGGCGAGCGAGGGAGTTTTGATTCAAGAAAATATCCCAGCAGAGATGGTTTATTGTCAGGAATTAAATGAGTCATTGATAGCCTCATTTAGCGATTATAGATGTGTGATTGTTCAAAAACCACATCAAAATAAAGTTAAAGAAGAGTATTGGAATAAGCTTTGTACCTCAAAAGAGGTTTCTATCTCCATAGATTTATTTCAATTTGGTATATTGCTGTTCGATATAAATCAAGCCAAACAACATTTCGTTGTGAAAATGGTTTGAAAGGAAGCAAATTGTATTATTACCTAATACCCTAATACCCTAATACCCTAATACCTAATCTGAAAAATATGAGTAATCCTATCATCAATATAAAAGGTTTAAAGCGAGAGTTCACTGTAGGTTCTGAGATTGTACGGGCATTGAAGGGTATAGATGTGTCAATTCAGAAGAATGAATATGTGGCAATGATGGGACCTTCAGGAAGTGGTAAATCCACTTTGATGAACCTTTTAGGATGTTTGGATACTCCAACCGCAGGTGATTATAGTTTGAATGGTACGGATGTAAGCTCGTTAAAAGATGATGACTTAGCTGAAATTAGAAATAAAGAGATCGGATTTGTTTTCCAGACATTCAATCTTTTACCACGTTTAACAGCCTTAGAAAATGTAGCATTACCTTTAGTATATGCGGGTTATAGTGCTGAAGAGCGAAATGTAAAAGCTGCAGAAGTTTTAGGGAAAGTAGGATTAGGAGACCGCATGGATCACCGTCCGAATCAACTGTCTGGTGGGCAGCGTCAACGTGTTGCAGTGGCTAGAGCTTTGGTGAATAATCCATCTATTATATTGGCAGATGAGCCTACAGGAAATTTAGATTCTAAAACTTCTTTAGATATAATGCACTTGTTTGAAGAGATTCATCAAATGGGAAATACCGTAATTGTTGTTACTCACGAAGAAGAAGTCGCAGCACATTCTCATCGTATTTTACGTTTAAGGGATGGTTTAGTTGAGTCTGATTTACCCAATGAGAATATTGTGAAACTAGCGAAATAGTTATGAAAGTATATACAAAAACAGGTGATAAGGGAAAGACTTCTCTATTTGGAGGTCAAAGAGTTTCTAAGGGGGATTTAAGGATTCACGCCTACGGAACTGTAGATGAATTGAATTCTTATATTGGTTTGTTGCGCGATTTGTGTACTGATGAGGCGAGGAATGCTCAGTTGATTAGGATTCAAGATCGCTTGTTTACGCTTGGTGCTTTATTAGCTACCGAAAGTGAGACTGCAAAAAAACGTTTGCCAAAAATCTCTAAAGAAGATATAGAATCATTAGAAAGTGCAATTGATGCGATGGAGCAAACACTTGAGCCAATTAAAACTTTTGTACTTCCTGGAGGTCATCCCACAGTTTCGTATTGTCATATTTCTCGATGTGTTTGTAGGCGTGCAGAGCGATTAAGCGTTGAGTTGGGTGAAGAAGTAGAGGTTGAGCCCCTAGTAATTCAGTATTTAAATCGCTTGTCTGATTATCTTTTTGTACTTTCCCGCTTTCTTACTAAAATCCTTGATGCCAAAGAGATTCCTTGGTTGCCAGAAAATTAAGGTAAGAGTGTTGCTGAGAAAGATTTGCTCAGTTTATGAAATAAATTATATTTGCAAAAAATTAGAACAAGACAATTATGTATTGGACACTGGAATTAGCCTCTTATTTGAGCGACGCTCCTTGGCCGGCAACCAAAGACGAATTGATTGATTACTCAATCCGTACGGGTGCACCATTAGAAGTAGTAGAGAATTTGCAAGCTATAGAAGACGAAGGAGATACTTACGAGTCGATTGAAGAAATCTGGCCCGATTATCCCACCGAAGAAGATTTTCTTTGGAACGAAGAAGAATATTAGAAAAAATCCCTCGGTTGCTCGAGGGATTTTTTTTGAGCTATAAATTCATTCTTAGTCCTCATCTTTTTGTCAGAGTTTCACCTAAAAAGTCAAAATCATCATTTGATATTTAAGTGAAAGTGACGCATTGGCATACTTGTGGTTTTGGCTTTGAAATTGCTATGATAAAATGCATAATTAAGGTATGATGTAGAGGCTTTTTATTTACATTTGTTATCCGTTGAAAAATTCAGAAAATGAGCATAGTACAAAATATATTAGGGAAGATTTTTGGTAGTAAAGCCGACAGAGATTTAAAGGTTTTAAAGCCTATTGTCGATAAGGTTAATGCGGTAACACCAGGAATTATTTCTTTAACCGACGACGAGCTTAGAGCAAAAACTGCTGAGTTTCGATTGAAGATTAAAGACGCAATCTCTTTAGAGGATGAAGAAATTGAAAAACTTCAATCTGCTTTAGATAGAGATGAAGTTGAAGTTACAGCAAAAGAAGCTTCGTACAAGAAGATAGATGAGCTTAAAAAACAAGCTTATGAAAAATCGGAAACTGTTTTATTAGAGGTGATGCCAGAAGCTTTTGCGGTTGTGAAAGAAACTTCGCGTCGTTTAGCTGAAAATAAAGAACTGAAAGTTACTGCACTGGATTTTGATAAAGACCTTGCTGCAGAATTTGACTTTGTAACTATTGAAGGAGATCAAGCGGTTTGGTCGAATGAGTGGTTAGCTTCTGGAGCAGAACAAACTTGGAATATGGTGCACTATGATGTGCAGTTAATCGGTGGTTCGGTTTTACACGGAGGTAAAGTTGCAGAAATGCAAACAGGTGAAGGTAAGACCCTAGTGGCTACACTTCCAGTTTACCTAAATGCCTTATCTGGTAATGGGGTTCACGTAGTAACTGTAAATGATTACTTAGCAAAACGTGACTCGGAATGGATGGGGCCTCTATACCAATTCCACGGTCTATCAGTAGATTGTATCGATAAGCATCAGCCAAATTCTGATTCTAGAAGAGCAGCTTATCGTTGTGATATTACTTTTGGTACGAACAATGAATTTGGATTTGATTACCTAAGAGATAATATGGCGCGTTCGCCTCAAGATTTAGTTCAGCGTCCTCATAATTACGCTATTGTCGATGAGGTGGATTCTGTATTGATTGATGATGCACGTACGCCTTTAATTATTTCTGGTCCTGTACCTAAAGGTGATGAGCATGAATTTAATCAGCTTAAACCTCAAATACAATTACTTTACGATACACAGCGTAAATTGGTAACATCAGAGCTTTCTGAAGCTAAAAAGTTGTTCGCTGCAGGCGATAACGATGAGGCTGGTAAGAAGTTACTAAGAGCTTTTAGAGGTCTCCCTAAGAATAATGCGATGATTAAATTCTTGGCAGAAGAAGGAACAAAGTTGTTGCTTCAGAAAACCGAGAATCATTATATGCAAGATCAGTCGAAGGAAATGCACATCATTGATGATGACTTGTATTTCACGATTGAGGAGAAAAATAATTCCATTGAACTTACGGATAAAGGTATAGATCTGATTTCTACAAATGTAGATGAAGAGAGTTTCTATATTCTTCCTGATGTAGGAACAGAGCTAGCTAAGCTTGAAGAAAAGTCTAAAGCTGGCGAGGATGTAATGGAAGCGAAAGAGGTGCTGATGCGCGACTTTGCTATAAAAAGCGAGCGTATCCATACGATGAATCAACTTCTTAAAGCCTATGCTTTATTTGAAAAAGAAGTGGATTACGTTTTAATGGACAACAAGGTGAAGATTGTTGACGAACAAACGGGTCGTATTATGGAAGGTCGTCGTTATTCCGACGGACTACACCAAGCTATTGAAGCTAAGGAAAATGTGAAGATAGAAGCGGCTACACAAACGCACGCTACTGTAACTCTTCAAAACTATTTCCGTATGTATAACAAACTGTCGGGTATGACGGGTACAGCGGAGACAGAAGCAGGAGAGCTTTGGGATATTTACGAGTTGGATGTGGTTGTAATTCCTACAAACCGTCCTATAGCCCGTATTGATCACGAAGATAAAGTCTTTAAAACACAACGTGAGAAGTTTAATGCCGTTGTAGAAGAGGTTGTGAGTCTATCTAAATCTGGTCGTCCAGTTTTGGTGGGTACAACATCAGTTGATATTTCAGAAAAACTATCTCGTATTCTTCAGATTAGAGGTGTTGAGCACAGTGTGTTGAATGCGAAAAAGCACCAACAAGAAGCAAGTATTGTAGCTTCTGCGGGTAAGCCAGGAAATGTAACTATTGCTACCAATATGGCGGGTAGGGGTACCGATATTAAATTAAGTGATGAATCTAAGGCTGCTGGTGGTTTAGCTATTGTAGGTACAGAACGACATGATTCTCGTCGTGTCGACCGTCAGTTAAGAGGTCGTGCAGGTCGTCAAGGTGATGTAGGTTCTTCTCAATTCTTTGTTTCATTAGATGATAAGTTGATGCGTTTGTTCGGTTCAGAACGAATTGCCAAATTGATGGATAGAATGGGCTTAGAAGAAGGAGAGGTGATTCAACACTCTATGATTTCTAAATCTATTGAACGCGCACAGAAAAAAGTAGAAGAAAATAACTTTGGTGTTCGTAAGCGATTATTAGAGTATGATGATGTGATGAATTCACAACGTGAGGTAGTCTACAAACGTCGTCGTCACGCATTAGATGGAGAGCGTTTATCGGTAGATATTACCAATATGTGTTTCGATACTTGTCAACTTCTCGTTGATATTCACGCTGATATGAGAGATTTCAATGCCTTTAAATTTGATGTCTTGCGTTCCTTCTCTATGGAATGTCCTTTTGATGCTGAAACATTTGAAATGGGTAAGCCTGAAGATTTAACTCAAGCACTTTATAAAGCGAGTATTGATTCTTATACGGTTAAGATGAATCGTATTGCTGAAACTGCTTTGCCTGTAGTGAAAGGCGTATATGAAGATGCTAATACCAACTACGAAAATATAGTAGTTCCGTTTACAGATGGTGCGAAAGCGATGCAAGTAGTTACCAATTTAGAAGAAGCATATAATACAGAAGGTAAGGCTCTGATTAATTCTTTTGAGAAGAATGTTACCTTGGCTATTATCGATGAAGCTTGGAAAGAACATCTTCGTGAGATGGATAACTTAAAGCAGTCGGTACAAAATGCTGTTTACGAACAAAAAGATCCTTTATTGATTTATAAGTTTGAATCGTTCAACTTATTTAAATCGATGTTAGAGAAGTTGAATAGCGATATTGTGTCGTTCTTGTATAAGGCGAACCTTCCAATTAGAGACCCTAAAGATGTGCAACAAGCAAAAGCACCTCAGCGCAAAGCTCCTAGTTTAATAGCTTCGAGAACAGAGATGCCACAGTATACGTCAAGTTCTACAGCGAATCAAGGTGCTCCTGCACAAAAATCTAAACCACAGCCCGTTCGTACGGAAGCTAAGGTAGGGCGTAATGAGCCTTGCCCTTGTGGTTCTGGCAAGAAGTTTAAACAGTGTCACGGTAAGTAAGCCGAACGTTTATAAATAAGGAAAGCCCACTAGTATTAACTAGTGGGCTTTTTTTATAGTGTTGGGGCGGGAAACCTAATAGATTCCTGTCGCGATTACAATCAATACGGTGAATATAGCGGCTACAGCTAGTAGTGCATAAGAAATAGTTCTGGCGATGTGTTTTGAGTAAGCAAGTACTGGAGTGTCGGTAGGGCTTACCTCAAACCAATTTAAATCAAAAGGATCGTTTCGATGCATCCTAATTAATCGATCTCGAAGTCTCATTTTTCTTAGTGGCTTATGACAATCATTGCATACCAACTTGTGCCCTTCGCACCAGCTACCACATTTTTTGCATTTTTTTTCAAATAACATAAGCTCTATTTTTTAATTCAACTCCATTAAATATACGATTTATTACATATGTATCAAAATGGTTTTCAATGCATTAGTCTTTTTTTTTTTTTTGATCAAAAAAAAGACCAGCAACAAAGCTGGTCTTAATCTTATATTCTAGTTTATAGAATCTATCCATTCATAGAAACTAAAAATTCTGCGTTGTTTTCTGTACGTCTTATGCGATCTTTTAAGAATTCCATAGCCTCAAGCGGAGTCATATCTGCAAGATGCTTTCTCATAATCCACATACGTTGTAGTTCTTCTTTACCCATTAATAGGTCTTCTCTACGTGTACTCGAGTTAACTAGATCGATAGCTGGGTATATACGTTTGTTAGCAATTTTTCTATCCAATTGCATTTCCATATTACCTGTACCCTTAAATTCTTCGAAGATAACCTCGTCCATTTTAGAGCCTGTATCTACAAGTGCGGTAGCGATAATAGTTAAAGAACCACCATTCTCTATATTACGAGCTGCACCAAAGAAACGTTTCGGTTTATGAAGCGCATTGGCATCGATACCACCTGATAATACTTTACCTGAAGCAGGAGAAACTGTATTGTATGCACGAGCTAAGCGTGTAATAGAATCTAATAAGATAACAACATCGTGTCCGCATTCCACCATTCTTTTAGCTTTCTCAAGAACAATATTGGCAACTTTTACATGTCTATCAGCAGGTTCATCAAATGTAGAAGAAACAACTTCTGCATTTACTGTACGAGCCATGTCAGTAACTTCCTCAGGTCTTTCATCAATCAAAAGTACAATCATGTATACTTCTGGGTGATTTTTAGCGATTGAGTTGGCAACTTCTTTCAGTAAAACAGTTTTACCTGTTTTCGGCTGAGCTACAATTAAACCACGCTGACCTTTACCAATAGGAGAGAATAGGTCGATAATACGAGCTGCAGTTCCAGCTTTATTGTCGGCCAAGTTAAATTTCTCATCTGGAAATAAAGGAGTCAAGTGTTCAAAGGCAACACGATCTCTAACATAGCTAGGATCTCTACCGTTGATCTTCTCAATATTTTTAAGTGGGAAATACTTTTCACCTTCTTTTGGAGGACGAACGACCCCTTTTACGCTATCACCTGTTTTTAAACCAAAAAGTTTAATCTGTGAATGTGATACATAAATATCATCAGGAGAACTTAAATAGTTATAGTCTGACGATCGTAAGAATCCATATCCGTCAGGCATAATTTCTAGAACTCCTTCGCTAGTAACAATTCCTTCAAACTCAAATTCTACGTGCCCTTTCTTCTCAGCTTTACGTTGAGGTTGATTGCGCTGTGGAGAAGGTTTACTGACAGGTTGCGAAAGGGTAGCTTTTGGAGATTCAGGAGCTTTTTCAGCAACAGGAGTTTCCATCTTTTTGATGGACTCAGGAGCTTTTGTTGGTTCTGAAATTCTTTGTTCAGCCTTTTTAATACGATCTAATTGAGATTCTTGTTTTCTTCTTGGACGAAGAACGCGGTCTCTCGGATTAGGTCTTTCAGGGTTCTTTCTTGCCTGTAAAGTTTTTTCTGTTGGTTTCGTAATTTCTATGTCCTCTGTTGATTCTGACTTCGGCTTAGTAGCTTCAGTTTTTTCAACTTTAGGAGTTTCCTTTACAACCACTTCTTTTTTTACTGCTTCTTTTTTTGGAGCAGCAGCTTTAGGTTTCGTTTTAGGCTTTACAGTCTCCTTTGGTTTAGCAGTAGCTTTAGGATTAACGGCCTGAACGTCGAGGATTTGATAAATCAAGTCCATTTTTTTTAATGATCTAAACTTCGGGACACTTAATCCTTTAGCAAGCTCCTGTAACTCAGGTAGCAATTTGCCTTTTAGTTCTAAAATATCGTACATAGATTTTATGTTATGGGTATAGATAAAGTCGGAAAATGACTTTTTGTATCGAAATGATAATTTGTGGATTTGTTTCTATTAATCTAGAAACAAGGATTGTTATGCAATTATACGAATTATTAGCTAAAGGTTAAAAGTTACAGGTTAAAAGTTTTTAGTTCGCGATATGAACTGTAGATACTTTATCTGTCATTTTATTAGTGGTAAATCATTATTAATTATTGCATTATTGACTATTTTTGGGCAAAAGAAAAAAGATGATTCAACGAATACAATCCATATACTTACTCGTAGCCACTATAGCGATGGCATTAATTTCTTTCGAAGTTCCTGTTTGGACATTAAATGAACAGTTATTTATGGCTCAAGACGACACCAAGATGTTTATCTTAACTGTTGCTGGAGCCTTATTGAGTTTGATCGGAATATTTATGTTTAAGAATCGTAAGCTGCAAATGAAGTTAATCAGACTAGCTGTGTTAGTGGAATTGGTAATTGGAGTTCGCTTATTTATGGTTCTGAAAGAATTTGAAGTGTCTTTAAATTCAAATTGTATTCTGCTTCTTGCTTTTGCTTTTGTAGCTCTGATTATGGCTTATAGAGGTGTAAAGAAAGACGATGACTTAGTTCGATCGGTAGACCGTATCCGCTAACGTTTTCCCAATTCTATTACTTCCAAGTCTTTTATGTCTTTGCCATCTATGGTAAAGCGTAGTAATGTTTTTACTTGGTGGAATCCGTGTTTTCCAGCTGCTCCTGGATTCATATGCAGCAAGCCTAAATCCTTGTCGTACATAACTTTTAAAATATGTGAATGCCCACTGATGAACAATTTTGGTGGGTTTTTCTTTATGGCATCTTTTATAGGCGGAGAATAGCGTTTTGGGTAACCTCCAATATGTGTAATCCATACATCAACCCCTTCGCACATAAAACGTTGATGTAAGGGGCATTCTTTTCTAATAATTGCAGCATCAATATTTCCGTATACTGCGCGAGTAGGTTTAAACTTATTCAGTTTATCAAGTACTTCTATTTCGCCAATGTCTCCTGCGTGCCATATTTCATCACATTCTTGAAAATGCTTGAAGACGGCTGGGTCTAAATATGAATGTGTATCAGAAAGAAGTCCTATTCGTTTCATTTATTATCAGTAGTTAGTTTCTAGTTGTTTGTTGTTAAATGTGATTTTTTATTTTTACTAGATACTAGATACTAGATACTAGATACTAGATACTAGATACTAGATGTTGGTTGTTGGTTGTTTGTTGTTGGAGGAAACCAATTATTAGTTTAATTTCACATATTCGAGAAAGATATTCAAATTCTCAAATCTTCAAATCATCAAATAGTTATTAATTCATCAATCTTAGTATTTTTGTAGGAAATAGACATTAGTGAGATATTTTATCAGTTTAGCATATAAGGGAACCCATTTTCATGGATGGCAAGTACAACCAAACGCTGTAAGTGTTCAAGAGAAAATTAATGAAGGATTATCGATGCTCTTAAAAGAGGATGTGATGATTTTAGGTGCGGGAAGAACCGATGCGGGTGTACACGCAAAACAGATGTATGCACACTTTGATACCGATAATGAATTCGATTGTGAGAAAATCGCTTATCGCTTAAATTCATATATCGATGATGCGATTCTGATTAAGTCTATTTTTTCTGTTTCAGATACGACTCACGCTAGATTTCATGCAACAGCTCGTACTTATGAATATTGGCTGTGTCAAGAGAAAAATCCTTTTCTAAAAGATGGAGCTTGGATGATGTATTCCAACTTAGATTTTGGTTTAATGAATGAAGCGGCGGCATATCTTACGGAGGTAAAAGACTTTACCAGTTTTGCTAAAATTCATTCTGATGTGAAAACTCACATTTGCGATGTTCGCAAGGCAATTTGGGAGCAAAAAGGAGATGTGTGGGTGTTTACGATTGAGGCTGATCGATTTTTAAGAAATATGGTTCGCGCTATTGTGGGCACTCTAGTTGATGTAGGGAAAGGAAAGATGACGCTTCAAGAATTTAAAAATGTGATTACTAAAATGGATAGAGGCTCGGCTGGAGTTTCAGCTCCAGCTCCAGGTTTATATCTCGTAAAAGTTGAGTATCCTCAAGAACTATTGAATGGCAACTGAGAAGAAGGAAAGTATAATTGATTTAAAGCTCTTATCAAGAGTCTTGAGTTTTGTAAAACCTTACAAGACTATTTTCTTGATCAGTGTTTTCTTTAGTATTGCTTTAGGGGTACTCTCTATTGCTCGTCCTATAATAATAGAGTATACCGTAGATAATTTCATTATCGGTAGAGATCCTGAGATGTTATTGAAGTATACGCTTATAATGATAGGCTTATTGCTTTTGGAATCTATTTTCCAGTTTCTATTTATGTATGCTGCCAACTGGATAGGGCAGTCGGTGATTAAAGATATTCGTGAAAAACTCTACAAGAAAATTTTATCCTTCCGTTTAAAGTATTTTGATAAAACGCCTATTGGAGCACTGGTTACGCGTTCGGTTTCGGATATTGAAACCATAGCAGAAATCTTCTCTCAAGGAGTACTCGTTATTTTTAGTGACCTGTTTAAAATTGTGATTATTGTGGGGTGGATGTTCTCGCGCGATGTGATGTTGAGTTTAATCTCATTAGCTGTTTTCCCCGTTTTAATTTGGGCTACAAAGTATTTCCAAAGAGCCATGAAAAGTGCTTTTGAGGATGAGCGTTCGGCAATATCGAAATTAAACACCTTTGTACAAGAGCATATTTCAGGAATGAAAATCGTGCAGATTTTTAATAGAGAAGAAGCCGAATTAGAGAATTTTAAAGAGGTGAATGCGACCTTTAAAAAAGCCACGATTAAAGCCATTTGGCATTTCTCCATCTTCTTGCCTGTTATAGAAATTATGAGTGCCTTGTCTTTAGGTGCAATGGTTTGGTATGGAGGTTTAGATATGATTATGGGTGGAGAGGTAACACTCGGATTAATGATGGCCTTTATTCTGTTAATCAATATGTTGTTTAGACCTATTCGTCATTTGGCTGATCGTATAAATACTTTGCAAAGAGGTATTGTGGCGTCTACTCGGGTTTTTAAAATTTTAGATACCGATGAGTTTGTGACTTCGAATGGTAGTTTACAGTTAGAGGAAGTGCAAGGGAATGTGAAATTTCAACATATTAACTTTTCCTATAAAAAAGGAGAACCTGTTTTAAAAGACATCAATTTCGAAATTGAAGCAGGAAAAACATTGGCATTAGTTGGTGCTACTGGAGCTGGTAAGAGTTCAATTATCAATCTCTTATTGCGTTTTTACAATATCGATTCTGGAACTATTTTACTCGATGATAAAGATATTACAGAGTACGACATTAAATCGCTTAGGAGCAAACTGGCTTTAGTTCTTCAAGATGTGTTTTTGTTTTCCGATTCCATTTATAAAAATATAGTTCTTGATAAAGATATTCCTGTAGGGGAGGTTCAGAAAGCTGCAAAAGAAATCGGTTTAGAAGAGTTTATTGAGCAATTGCCTGGAGGTTATAACTACAATGTGCGCGAAAGAGGTGTGATGCTTTCTGCGGGACAACGTCAGTTAATAGCCTTTTTGAGGGCTTATGTTTGTGATCCGAGTGTGTTAATTTTAGATGAAGCCACGTCTTCTGTAGATACCCAAACGGAGCTGCTAATTCAGCAAGCTACAGATAAGCTTACCCAAGGTAGAACATCCATTGTAATTGCACACCGTTTGGCAACCATTCAAAATGCCGATAAAATATTGGTTATGGACAATGGGCGTATAGTTGAGTCGGGAACTCACAACGATTTGTTAGAGCAAAAAGGTTATTACAGTAAGTTGTTTAAGTTGCAGTTTAGTTGATTAATCAGGAGTCAGAATGCAGGAAACAGAATTAAGAAGTTATTATTTTTTTATCAGAAAGGGTAAATAAGCCTTGAATTATGAGTGTTGCAAGTGGTCTTCGACAATCCCGATAGTTATCGTGGTATCAAATTAGTCATTGGGCACTAAAAATTATTAATTATCAAACTTCTCTTGTAAAAACAAACCCGTAGAGCTTTCCTTGCAATTAATAATATCTTTAGGCAATCCTTCAAAAATTAACTGACCACCATTTTTACCACCTTCTTTTCCGAGGTCGATGAGCCAATCGGCACATTTAATCACATCTGGGTTGTGTTCAATCACCAAAATGGTATGCCCATTTTCGATTAAAGCATTAAAAGACTCTAAGAGCTTTTTAATATCGTGGAAATGCAATCCAGTGGTCGGTTCATCAAAAATGAAGAACTGCTGTCCGTGGCTCTTTCCTTTTCCTAAGAAAGAAGCAAGCTTTACCCTTTGTGCTTCACCACCACTTAAAGTAGAAGAGGATTGTCCTAAGTGGATATAACCTAAACCTACATCTTGAAGTGGTTGTAGGCGTCGATAAATTTTTGTTTGCTCACCATTTTCGAAGAATGTTATCGCTTCATCAATAGTCATCCCTAAGATGTCGGCAATATTCTTTTCATTGAATTTTACTTCAAGAATTTCGTCTTTAAAGCGCTTTCCTTTACAATGCTCACATTCTAAGTGAACATCCGCCATAAACTGCATTTCAATTGTTACTTCACCTTCTCCAGAACAGTGTTCGCATCTACCCCCATTGGTGTTAAATGAGAAATGTTTCGCTTTGTATCCTCTTGTGCTCGAAAGTGTTTGACTGGCGTAAAGATTTCTAATCTCGTCGTAAGCTTTGATATAAGTAACCGGATTAGAGCGCGATGATTTACCAATCGGATTTTGATCAATAAATTCTACCCCAGAAATATTTTTTATACTTCCCGTTAAGCTATCAAACTGTCCTGATTTTGGTCCGTAACCACCTAAAGCTTTTACCAAAGCAGGGTAGAAGATGTTTTTTATCAAGGTGCTTTTTCCCGAACCGCTTATTCCACTAACTACTGTGAGTACGTTTAGTGGAATCTCAACAGTAATGTTTTTGAGGTTATGTTGTCGAGCACCTTTAATTTTTAATGAGTCTGTCCAGGATCGCTTTTTGGGGATATTGATATTTAAATCGCCATTTAAATACTGTGCAGTAAGACTTTCTTTTTCGTTTTTAATCTCTTTATGAGTCCCGTGGAACATAACTTCTCCACCGTGCATTCCTGCCATAGGTCCCATATCGATAACTAAGTCGGCCGCTTTCATAATGTCTTCGTCGTGTTCTACCACGATAACGGTATTTCCAATATCTCTGAGCGAGTGTAATATTTTAATTAAACGCTCTGTGTCTCTTGAATGTAATCCAATACTTGGTTCGTCTAAAATGTACATGGAGCCCACCAAGCTACTACCTAAAGAAGTTGCCAGGTTTATGCGCTGAGATTCTCCACCAGATAAAGTCGAAGAACGACGGTTAATAGTTAAATAACTTAGACCAACATCCAGCAAGAATTGAATTCTATTTTGGATTTCTATAAGTAAGCGTCCTGCAATTTCAGCATCATTTTCGCTGAGTTTGAGATTGGTGAAAACATTAGACAATTCGTCTATAGGCATATCCACAATTTCACAAATGGAATAACCCGCTACTTTTACGTAGTCAGATTCTGGGCGAAGTCTTTTTCCTTCGCAAGTATGACAAAGTGTTTTTCCTCGGTATCTAGAAAGTAAAACACGATTTTGAATTTTGTAGTTCTTCTTCTCTAGTTGAGCGAAAAACTTATTGATTCCTTTGAACTCTTTATTCCCTTTCCAAATGAAATCTTTTTGTTCTTTGCTGAGCTCATAGTAAGGCTTGTGGATAGGGATGTCCCATTTCTCTGAATTAAAAACGAGGTCGTCTTTATATTTACACAGTGTATCTCCTTTCCAGCAGGCAATAGCATCTTCGTAAATGGATAGTCCAGTGTTTGGGATAACCAACTCTTCGTCTATTCCGACAACGCTACCGTAACCTTCGCAAGTTTGACAAGCTCCATAAGGGTTGTTAAAAGTGAATAGATGTATACTCGGTTCTTCGAACGTTATTCCATCTGCTTCAAATTGATTGCTAAATAAAGTGGATTCTCCAGAATCCATAAACTCTATTAAGCATTCTCCTTTTCCTTCGTGAAAACAAGTTTGAATAGAATCGGCTAGACGCTCAGTGAAACTGTCATCATTCTTGATGCTTAGACGATCTATTAATAAGTAGAACTTATCGTCTAGTTCAATATCTCCCTCTAATAAATCTTCAATTCTTAAAATCTCATCATTATGTTTTAAACGATGATACCCTTGTTGAAGCAGCATTTGAAGATAGAGTTTATAGTCTCTCTCGTCGAGGTGAGCGGGAGCAAGGATGTGAAACTTAGAATCTTCATCTTGTTTCATGATGAAGTCTACCACATCTTGAACACTGTGTTTTTTCACTTCTTTTCCTGAAACAGGTGAGAAGGTTCGGCCAATTCTGGCAAAAAGTAATTTTATATAATCGTAAATCTCTGTACTTGTACCTACGGTAGAACGTGGGTTTTTAGAGTTCACCTTTTGTTCTATAGCAATGGCAGGAGAGATACCTTTAATACTGTCAACTTCGGGCTTGTTTAATCGA
>Ga0206680_10000217_pt1 | contig 21583 bp, 16 predicted proteins | sample M115012015metaG_FD_160124 | JGI IMG/M metagenome (GOLD analysis project Ga0206680, IMG submission 160124) | Ammonia-oxidizing marine archaeal communities from Monterey Bay, California, United States - M1 150m 12015 | ecosystem: Environmental > Aquatic > Marine > Intertidal zone | place: USA...
CCTTAATCAAAACTTGAGTTGCACCTCGGCCAAGCGCCTACACCGGTTGCCCTCCCTCAGCCGGGGACGGTGCCGAGCGGCAGTTAGGCGTTGGTATCGTCTGGCATCGGGTGCCGGTTCGACACCGATTCGGAAGTTTCATCCCCGCTGCTCACTGTCAAAGCTGTGTTTTGCGGGCAATCTTCCAGATGCGCTTGTTGCTCCGGACGTAAAGGGCGCCGTTCGAGATGGCCGGCGAACACTGGATCATCTCGCCCAATTCCATCTCGCCGGCGATGCGTCCCTCCGGCGTCGACAGATCCACTACCTGCACCGTTCCCTTCTCGTTGAAGGTGTACAGGTGGTTGTCCGCCACCACGGGCGAACCGCCGAAAGGCCCGTCCAGACGCAACTGCCAAAGCCGCTGGCCGCTGGCCGCGTCACCGCAGCCCAGCACACCGGCGCTATTGAGACTGTACACCCTATCACGATGCACGAGCAGGCTAGCCGTGTCGGGGCGCAGCCGCGACGAGCGCCATCTTTGCCTGAATGATTTGCCGTCGGCCGCCAGCTCCAGCGCCGTCACGCCGTGCGACGGCACATAAAGCACGCCGGCGGCCAGAGTGCTCGATGGAATTGTTGATGCTCCGTCGGCATAATGCCAAGCAACCTCGCCGCTCTTAGGGTTCACTGCATGGATGCCCTTGCCGGATTGCAGTAACACCCACTCTCGACCCGACTTGGTTTTCTGCACCATAGCCGTGGTCCAGTTGGCCGACTTCGGGCGGTCGATCTTCCACAGGTTTACCCCGGCCTGTTTACTCAACCCGGCCGTAAACGATTCGCTATCGCTTTCCACTTGCGCTACCAGCACCCCCCCTGCGAGCACGAGCGACGACGCCATGCCAAGACTGTTGCGGGCGTTGGGATAATCGAACGTCAACCCGCGCAGCCACTCGAGGTTGCCGTCGAGGTCCAGGCAGAACAGGTCGTTGGAGGAAAAGATCACGAACAGCCGTCGGCCATCAGTCACCGGCGTGGGCGCGGCGATGCTGGTTTTGTCGTGGCACACCGTGCTGCCCATCGCCCAGAACTGGCGCTGCCAAATCACCGAGCCGTCGGCGGCATTGAGGCAGAGAATCTGTAACCGATCCTGCCGCGTGCCACCGCTGGCCGTCACGAACACGCGGTCGCCCACGACCAGCGGGCTTGAGAGCCCTCGGCCGGGCAGGTCGATCCGCCACGCGATGTGCTTCTTCGCGTCAAGAGCGATCGGCAGCCCAACTTCATCCGAGACACCGTTGCCCATCGGCCCGCGAAAGCCAGTCCAGTCGCCCGCAGCCCCACCGCTGGCCAAGGCAGCAAAAGTGAAAGTGAGTAGAATTTTTTTTATCATTGCTTGGTTACTTGGCAGCAATCTCGGGGTTCTTTTTCGCAGCGGAATGAATCGCCGTCCCGGTCGCGTCACACACGCGCAACTGGAACTGCCACTGCACCGTCCAATCCTCCACTTGCTCATTCTGGCAGGCCTTCACGAGGATCGTGTTGCTTCCCTTTTTCAACTGCACCGGTAGCTTGTATTGGTCGATCCGTATGCCCCGGTGGTACTCGTCGCGACCGAAAACCAGTTCACCGTTGAGCCAGACCTTCCATGCATTTTTGCAGCCCAGCCGAAGCTCGGCCGCCCGGTCGGAGCCGGAGACGAACTCCGTCTGGGCATAGCCGGTGACCTCCTTGAGATCGCCGTAAGGCTTGTTGAAATCAACCATGCCGTACTCGTCGTCTGTAGAGTACGGCTGCCATTTCACCTTGCCGTCCATGCCATTATACGACGCCGATAGATTTGGGTTTTTCTCCGGCCCAAACACCGCTGCGAACCCGGCGCGATCCTTGTTGTGAAACGGACCGGCCATCTGCCATTTCACGAGAAAACCAAAGTGCCGTGTAAGGTTCACCTTACGGCCAAGTTCCCTTAACTCGCCGGAGATGGACTGGATCTGGTCGAGGTCGCGGGCAGCATCAAGCGCCTGCCGGTATAGCAACACAGCCGCCGGCTTGTTGTCGGACTTGACGAGCCCCATCGCCTGGCCAATCAGGCGAGTGACGGCTTCCCGGCGGAGATCCACGCTGGGGTCGCCCAAAAATCCGGGAACAAGTTGCTCGGCGGCATCGGCATCAACACGACGTATAAGATCGAACGCCAATGCTCTCGGCTTGGTGTCGTGGCTCTTTTTCAGCAGAAATTCACCCAACTCGACCATCGGCAGTTGGCCGCCCTTGGCTAGGGTGTTGCCAACGATCACATCAACTGCGCCCCGAATATAGTTCGCCGCAAATGGGTTCGCGCCGTCCATCGCAGAAAGCAACGCCGGGAGCTTCACGGCTCGGCTCTTAGCCAATCGCTGCATCGCCTGGCCGGCGGCTAAATTCCCCTGCCCTTCGCCCCCGACGGCGCGCAACGCCGCCACTGACTTGTCAAACTCATCATCCGCCGCTCGGCCAACCGAGGGAGTCCAAGCCAAACTCAATGCCATTAAAACCTTAAACATAAGAGAGTGCTTCACGCGCGAAAAACTAACGGTGGCACACCTCGAAAAAAAGCTTTTTAAGAAAGGAAACAGCTAAATATCCCCAGCTTCGCGTTAGTAGTAAGCACCGAAAAGTATCATCATTTCATCAACGCTTCGAAGCCCGAAGTTGATAGTCTCATCGGTCCAGTTGTTGTAAGTGGTCTTGAGGCGGACTATTTCGCCACGGTTAATGACCAGCGGTGGGTCAAACTTCATCACCGGAGGATGTTCCCAGTCGTAGGAGATGTAGAGGAGTTCGCCATCCCTCTTACCTCCTGCGATTTCCACGCGGAACTCGATCGTCTTCTCGTGCGAATGGGAGAAGAGTTGAAAAATATTCATCTTTTCAGAAGCCCGAAAATCGGCGGTCACCGTTGTAACCCTGTTGGGTGGCAAATCAATATCGGCGTTGTTGAAGTTGATAATTTTGGCCTCATGTTTAACATCGCTCTTTTCGATTGTGTGAAGATTCATATAAACCTCGCCGGTCGACGGTTCGCCGGTGCGGTTGACGTAATGGGTGTTCAGATCAAGACCGGCCTGGGCTGGGAGCTTAAGCGCCACGCCTTTAGGAAACTGGTAGTCGAGGCGCGGCGTCTGTGTGCCTGCAAAAAAGTCATGGAAGGCCATTGTCGCCAGCACCAATGGATCATCGCTACCATCAGGCAGATGTAAATCGCGGATTTTGTTCGGAATGAACAAGAGGCGCTTTACTAACGTTGGTACAGTGGAATCTAGAAGGTAACCAATGAAATGATGACTGCCTTGCATCATTTCGATCTGGACACGGTTTACATACACTGGCTGTTGGTTATTCAGCTCCTTATACATGAAAAATTCGCGCTCGAAGTTAGCCGGTACATCGAACGGCCCGACGTGCAACTGGATTCCACTGCCCGGCTTGTCCAGGGGAGTAAATGGCGGTGGTGAGTAGCGCTCGAGGTTGGTCAGGCCAGCGACCTTGGCCACGACGCCGTGCTCCGGCGCGCCCTCGAGGATCCATTGCAGGATGAACTTTAGCTCGCCGTCGGTAAGCGGGTCGGCGCCTAAAGGCATCAGCGAGCCGTAGCCGGGGTGGTCGTCGTAAAAATGCTGCCGCTCGGCGGTATTGATTTTCTCCCACAGAAAACTTTTGCCAACGCTCGCCAGCCCCTCGGTACCGACAAGTTCCAGCCCATCATCTAGCGCGTAAGTGTTGGCCGGCTTACGATTGACGAGCTGTTCGTAGGCAACATCCGGCGTGAGCAGAAGCTTCGACTGCTTGGCAAACGTCGTACCCTCGCTGTGGCAACCGGCGCAGCTCGGGCCAAGGATGCGGTCGCGAATGATACCCCAAGTGGACGTGCCGCCCTCGTAGCGCACGCGATAAAAACGACTCACCGGCGGACCGCCACTGTCATGAAACACTGTTTCCTCGTCGGTGGCCTTGAGTAGCTCGACATCGTGCCATTGCTTCAGGTCGGTGGAACTTTCCACGTAAAACCCGTCGCCAAGGAACCGGGTAAAGTAGTTCACCCCCGGACCGTCGACACTGAACTGAAACTGTCCCGCTTGGCCAAGCCCCTTCGGCTTGAGTGTAAACTCCAGCCCACCATCATCATGCCCGTCACCATCATCATGCCCGTCACCATCATCATGCCCCGGCCCCGCCATGACCATTACCGTGGCAAAAACCATTCCCAACAAACAAGTCGATCTAATCATCCAATGCACAGCAAGTCCTACAATGCCAAACTAACCAAGGTTACACGCCTTCGTCCTTTTCGTCTCGAGCCGATTTCCAGCCACCCGCGAGAGTGCTCGGATCAACTTCAAAATCCATCCGCACCAGCCGCCGCGACTGGTCCGAACTTGGGGCGCTAGCCGGCACTGCCTTCAATTGCTTCATCCCCGCCGGGAAATAGATCAGGAACGTCGTGCCGGTGCACACCGTCGCCGCGAGACACCACCAAAACAGCCAGTCGGTCTCGAGGCCAAACTGGTCTTCCCTGCCCAACACCCCCCACGCCACCACGAACATCTGTAGTACCGTTGCACACTTGCTGATGAAGTGCGGCTGGATCTTCATTTTGCCGCACCAATGAGTGATCACGAAAAACCCTAGCAGCAAAAAAAGGTCCCGACCGAATACCATCCCGATCATCCAGACCGGCAGTTGCGGGAGATGCTCGCTGGAAAAACTCAGCACCACCAGGCCAGACACCAGCAGCAGCTTGTCCGCCATCGGGTCGAGAAAGGCGCCCAGTTCGCTGCGCTGCTTAAAGCGCCGAGCGATGTAGCCGTCCACTCCGTCACTGACCACCGCCACTAGAAACGCCCCCAACGCCGTCCACCAGCTCAGCTCCGTGCCCGTGTCAGCGAAATCAAGCAGGGAAATCACGAACACCGGCACGAGCATTAGCCGGAAAATTGAGATGTAATTCGGGATCGTCATCAGTTGCCCGCCGAACCTCGCGGCGCTTGGAATTTAAGCCAAAGCGCCTTTGACGACATGGCCGTGTACGTCGGTGAGGCGAAAGTAGCGGCCTTGATACTTGAAGGTCAGCCGTTCGTGGTCGATGCCGAGCAGGTGCAGCAATGTCGCATGAAAGTCGTGCACATGCACACCGTCCTTGACGACGTTATAGCCGTAGTCGTCTGTGCGACCGACGACAGTACCACCCTTCGCTCCGCCGCCGGCCACCCACAGCGAGAAGCAGCGGCCGTGGTGATCACGCCCAAAGTTATCCTTCCCCAGCGTGCCTTGGCAGTAGTTGGTGCGGCCAAACTCGCCACCCCAAATCACCAGCGTGTCGTCGAGCATACCGCGCTGCTTGAGGTCACGCACGAGCGCGGCGGACGGCTGGTCGGTCTCTCGGGCCTGCGTCCGTAGGCCGCCCGGCAGGCCGCCGTGCTGATCCCAGCCGGGATGGTAAAGCTGGATGAATCGCACACCGCGCTCAGCCAGACGCCGAGCCTGCAGGCAGTTCGCGGCAAAGGTGCCTGGATTTTTCACATCGTCGCCGTACTCGCGCAGCACATGTTCCGGCTCGCCGGAGATGTCGGTCACCTCCGGAATCGACGACTGCATGCGGAATGCCATCTCGTACTGCGCAATGCGTGACTCAATCTCGGCATCGGGATTGCCCTCAAGCTGCAACTCATGAAGTTCGCGCAGGCGGTCGAGCATCAGCCGGCGACTGTCACGCCCGATGCCATTTGGGTTTTGTAGATGCAGTACCGGGTTCGCGCCGGAGCGAAAACGGATGCCCTGGTTTTCCGACGGCAAAAAGCCGCTGCCCCAAAGCCGCGACACAAGCGGCTGACCGCCCTTGCCCTTGGTCACCATCACCACGAACGATGGTAGGTTATCGTTTTCACGGCCGAGCCCGTAATTGAGCCAGGCGCCGATGCTGGGTCGGCCGGGGAATTGAGAGCCGGTTTGCATGTGCGTCACACCCGGACCGTGGTTGATCGCCTCGGTGTGCATCGAGCGAATGAGGCAGAGGTCATCTGCGATGCCGGAAACGTGCGGCAGCATGTCGCTGATCTCGACGCCGCTTTGGCCGCGCGGCGCAAACTTGAACGGCGACCCCACCAACGGCAGCGACGCCTGATTGCCGGACATCGCGGTGAGCCGTTGGCCCCGCCGAATCTCCTCCGGTAATTCAGTACCATGTTTTTCGATCAACGTCGGCTTGGGATCGAACAGGTCAAGCTGCGACGGGCCACCGCTTTGGAACAGGTAAATGATGCGCTTGGCCCTGGGCACAAAGTGCGGCGACCCCATCATGCCGCGCCCGACCTCTGAACCGAGCAGCGCGCCCGGCTGGAGTAGGCTACCCAAAGCGATCCCGCCCAGCCCCATACCGAACGAATTCAGGAACCCGCGCCGGCTCATGCCGACGGTTGAGTCAAACCCTGTGCAAATTGAAGTTTTCATTTTCAGCAAAATCTACCGCTTCACGACCGACTCGTCAAAGTTCATCAGCGCCTTGGCTAGTATGCCCGCGGCGGCCACCTGCGGTTCGGCCAAACCGTTAGCCAATCGTCTTTCACCCACGCTTAAAAACGCAGTAGCAGCCTTAGCGTCCTTTTCAAAAACAGCCAACTGCTCGTCGTACAGCCGACGCAGCAGCGCTACCTCGCGACTGGATGGCTCGCGGCTGGTCAGCGTGCGAAACGTGTCGCGCACCATGGCTCCAACATTGTCGCCGTGCTCGCGCACCATCTGCTCACCAAGCGTTCGCGCCGCCTCGACGAACTGCGGCCCGTTCAGCAGCACCAACGCCTGCAGCGGCGTGGCGGTGTTTTCGCGCTTGGCCCGGCAGACGTCTCGCTTGGATGCGTCGAGCGCCATCATCACCGGGGCCGGGCCGGTCCGTTTCCAAAACGTGTAAATACTGCGGCGATACAACCCCTCGCCCTTATCGTGGCCGATCGGCTTGAACGACTCGGTCAAGTCGTAAGGCTTGGCACCCGCGCCGCCCATGCGCCGGCTCAGCAGGCCGCTTGTCGACAGGGCGTTGTCGCGAATCATCTCGGCGGAAAGCCGGTAGCGCGGCGCGCGCGCTAGTAGCAGATTCTCCGGGTCACTCGCCTCGAGCACCGGACGCGTCTCGCTCGCCTGCTGATACGTTGCCGACGTGACGATCTGCTTGAGCAGCCGCTTCACGTTCCAGCCGTGGTCGATGAAATCCTTGGCCAGCCAATCGAGCAACCCGGGATGTGTTGGCCGTTTGCCCTGCGTACCAAAATCCTCCGGCGTGCGCACCAGCCCCTGGCCAAAACAAAGCTGCCAAAAATGATTCACCGCCACGCGGGCTGCCAGCGGATTTTTAGGATCGACCAGCCACTTCGCTAGGCCGAGCCGGTTGCTCGGCGCACCTTTCGGAAACGGAGAAAGCGACTTCGGCGTAGCTGCCCCAACACGCTCACCCGGCGCGCTGTACACACCGCGCTTCAGTACGAAAGTCGAGCGTGGTTTCAACGGCATTTCCTCCATCACCATGATTTCTCCCTTGCCATCAAGCAGCTTGGTGACGCTCTCACGACTGGCACGCAGCTTGGCCAACTGCGCGTCGTGTGACTCATTCGCGGTAGCCAAAAAGTATTCACGCAGCGTGTCCCGTTCCGCTTGACCAAGCACATCGACCGGCTTGGCCAACAGTTTAGCCAGCGACTCGCCGTCGTGAACCTGCGCCACTTCGCCCCCAGTCAATTTGCGTTTGAAAACACGGAAGTCATCGACAAGCCCCCCAGCGAAACCGACGTCGCGAAATCGCTGCCCAATAACGATCGTGTCGCCGCCGCCGCCAGTGATGTTTTTGTACAGGTTGTCTTTGTGAATTTCGGTTTCAACCAGTTTGCCATCGACGTAAATCTCCAAGCCGCCCGCTTTCGTCGAGCCGTCGTAGGTGATCGCGACGTGATGCCACTCGTCCTTGGGCAGCTTGGCCTTGGTGCGGACGCTGATGGCGTTGCCGGGCCAAAAATGAATCAGCGACGCACTCAGGTGGCCGTCGCGCAGGAGCATTTGGTAGCCGCGGCTGCCGGCATCAGTCCACGCGCGCGAGCGGGAAAATACCACCGTTCGTTCCTTGTGATGCGGCGTGCTCATCCATAGCGCCACCGAGAATGGCGCCGTGCGCTTGAAGTTGCCGATGCCGAGATTCACCCCGTCGTCGCCGGTCAACTGCAAGGCGTTGCCTTTTTTGCCGGGGACGATTTTATTCTTTTGGCTGCTCGACGCCTGCTTCGATTCGTCAGCGAGATTAGGCAGCTTGCCATCCTTGAATTCGTCGAACGGAAAGTGGCCGATCTGTCCGGTCAACACCTCTTCGGTCGGTCGCTCGGCGAGCCATTTTTCAAACGCCTCTCCGGCGGCGGCACTCACCCTGGCCAACTCGGCCTCCTCGGCAGCGACCTGTTTTTCCAACTCGGCGATTTTTTGTTTCACCGCCTCGTCGGTCATCAGCAGCGTGGGTGTCGGAATCGACGGCGTAAAGTACGAGTACAGCCCGGCCTCATCGATGGTGTTAAAAAATGCAAAAAGCTGGTAGTACTCCTTCTGCGAAATAGGGTCGTACTTATGGTCGTGACAACGGGCGCACTCGAGCGTCAGACCCAGCATCGCCGTGGCGAAGGTGTGGTTGCGGTCGGCAACATACTCAACTCGAAACTCCTCTGGCACGCTGCCTCCCTCGACCTTCTGCGGGTGAAGCCGGTTGAAGGTCGTCGCCAGCCGCTGGTCGTCAGTGGCGTTTGGCAACAGGTCGCCGGCCAGTTGCCACGTCAAAAAATCATCGTACGGCAGGTTGTCGTTGAAGGCGCGGATCACCCAGTCGCGCCACGGCCAGACAAACCGGTTGCGATCGACCTGATAACCGTACGTGTCCGAATAGCGCGCGAGGTCGAGCCAGTGCACGGCCAGGCGCTCGCCAAGGCGCGGGCTGCCAAGCAACCGATCGACGACTTTCTCGTAGGCAACCAACGAGTCGTCGGTCAAAAAATCATCAAGCTCGGCCAGGGTTGGAGGCAAACCGGTGAGGTCAAACGACAACCGGCGGAACCGTTGTTCGCGCTTGGCCAATGGCGACGGCTCGACGCTAACCTCGCGCAGCTTAGCCAGGGTGAAGTGGTCGATCTCGTTCTTCGGCCAAGCTGTCTGGCCAAGCGCTGGTAATTCGACATCGGCAACCGGCACAAACGCCCAATGTTCCTGCCACTCGGCGCCCTGCTCTATCCATTGGCGAATCAGTTCCCTCTCCCCGACCGACAACATCCGCTTCGAGTCCGGCGGTGGCATCAGGTCGTCGGAATCGGTCGCGGTGATGCGGCGGTACAACTCACTGGCATACGGCTTGCCCGGGGTGATGACAACGAGACCGTCCTCCAGCCTGGCAAACGCCCCCTCGCGCGTATGAAGTTGCAGATCGGCCTTGCGAGCGTTTTCGTCCGGGCCGTGACAGGCAAAACAGCGGTCCGAAAGCAGCGGCTTGATTTGGCTCTCAAAGTCAACCACCTGACCAAGCGCGGAAGTTGCGCCCGAAACAAAGCTCAGCACCAAGCCAATTCGCCTGTAAAAAACCGGATTCACTACGGCGGAAAGTTACCCCGCCGTTGGCATCTTGCAAATGCGAATCTGCAATCACGACGCCGGAGTTGCTCCGCGTTCGAGCAAGTGTCATGCTGCGCCGCCGCCGAACCTTTCTCCCGATGAACATCCATCACCTCGAACTATTCTACTATGTGGCCGAGCACGAGGGCATCAGCAACGCCGTTCGCAAAATTCCCTACGGCATCCAGCAGCCGGCGGTCAGTGCGCAGATTGCGCTGCTCGAGGAGCGCCTCGACGCGACACTGTTCCATCGCCGCCCGTTTGAACTGACGGAAACGGGGCAAGCGCTTTACGAGTTCGTCGAGCCGTTTTTCAGCAAACTCAACAAGATGGCCGATAACCTTCGTGGTGGGGAATCGCAGCGGGTCTGCGTTGGCGCGTCGCACATCATCCTGAGCGACCACATGCCGGTGATCTTGGAAAAGGTCCGTGAGGACCGGCCCGACCTGCGGGTGTCACTTCGGCCCGGCCACCAACCGGCACTGGAGACCGCCCTGCTCGCACGCGAGATCGACGTCGCCGTCACGGTCCTCGAGAAGGAACCGCCGCCCGGCATCGAGGCGCGCTCGCTGCTCGAGATACCGCTGGTGCTGGTGGCCCAGCGGTCGTCTAAAATAAGGTCTGTCGACGACTTGTTTGAGACGCAAAAAATCACCGAGCCGCTCATTTGCCTGCCAGCGGACGAGCCGGTGACAAAAATCTTCCGCACCGGCCTGGCCGGTGCGGGCGTGGACTGGCACACGACGCTCGAAGTGAACTCGTTCGACCTCGCGGAGAAACTCGCAGCCAAGGGCTTCGGCTTCGGCATCGGTGTCGTGTCACCCTCCTCCAAGCGCGTGCCGGGCGTACGCGCCATTCCGCTGCCCGGCTTCCCCGCGCTCAAGATCGGCGTGCTGTGGCAGGGCAAACTCGAGGGGCAGCTCAAGTCGTTCGTCGAAGGCATCCAATGGCACGTTGGGAATCTCAAGCAAATGCTCGCTGACGAGGCGCAGGCGACCGGCAAAACCGGCTGACAATCCAACCACACCCCACTAGACTGCCGCCGTGAACAACCCAATCATCGTTGCTCTCGACCTGCCCAGCCCGCAGAAGGCCCTGAAACTCGCCGAGGAACTCGCCCCCCTCGTCGGCGCGTTCAAGGTCGGCAAGCAGTTGTTCATCAGCAGCGGGCCGGACGTTGTCCGCAAACTACGCACGACCGGCGCGAAGGTGTTTCTCGACCTCAAACTGCACGACATCCCCAACACAGTGGCCAAGGCCGTCATCGCGGCCACCGACCTCGGCGTGCAGATGACCACCGTCCATGCCTCGGGAGGCACCGAGATGCTTGCCGCCGCCGAAAACGCTGCCCATGAGCAGGCCGCCGTGCTTCGAGTCGATCCGCCGCTCGTCCTCGCCGTCACCGTGCTCACCAGCATGGACGACGGCAACCTCGCCGAGTTGGGCGTCGGGGGTAACGTGCAGGAACAGGTGTTACGCCTGGCCAAGCTGGCCACCCTCGCCGGGGTGCGCGGGCTGGTCTGTTCCCCGCAGGAAATCGAGATGCTCCGCGCCGAGTTGGGCGATGACATCCAACTGGTCACGCCCGGCATCCGCCCCGCGACGATCAAGGCGGACGATCAAAAGCGCACCATGACCCCAGCAGAGGCTATCCAAGCCGGAGCGAACTGGCTGGTCATCGGTCGACCCATCACCAGCGCGAACGATCCCAGGGCCGCCGCCATCGGGATTCTCCACTCGATCGACCCTGAACTCGTTCCCGAGAGCGAACGCCGCTAGCCGATCCCGGAAGTCGTCGACTGTGCCGAGTGTGGCCAAAGCCTAAAGTTGAATACCACCGAGCTGGCCCCCGGCCAATACCATTGCCCCTACTGCGACAAGGACGTCATCCATGTCACAGACTAAAGATCGCGTTCGTAAACGCGCCAGCGCTTGGTGATTTTTGCGCCGGAGTTTTCCAGCACACGATGGACGCTCAAATTCGACTCGAGCATCCACGAAAACTCGATCCGCTTGTACTGGCTTCCCTGTAACTCTTTGGCCGTCCGAGCGGCAAACGCCGAATCGATGCCTTTGTTTCGGTGCTCCTTGAGTACCCCGACCACCACACCTCGAATCAGATCGATATGCCGGCGCGCGAGCATAAAACGCAACAAACCAAGCGGCCCGAACCGTCCACCGCACGCCTTGACTGCCACATTGATGTCCGGCAATGCCACGCAGATGCCCACCGCATCACCGTCGTACTCGGCGATCAGCGTGCACTCCGGCTTAAGGAATGGTTTTAGTTCGCTGGCCAATTTCAGGAACTCGTCACGACTGAACGGCACCGCGCCCCAATTCTCGCTCCAAGCCTCGGCATAGATTTTCACGAGGATCTCGATCTCCGCCTCAAGCTTGGCCAGGTTCGCCTGGCGAATCGTCACCTGGCCATTTCGAGCGCCTGCCCTGGCCAAACGCTCAAGATAGCGTAAGTCCATGTCAGAGAACGCCACCTCGCGCGCGAGCAAATCCTCCACCTTGGCCAAGCCGGCCGACTCGACGAGCCGCTGGTAGTACGGCGGGTTCCACGTCGTGAGCAGCGTCGGTGATTCGCCAAAATTCTCGATCAGCAACCCGATCTCCTCGTTGATGGTGAAGCTCGTCGGACCGCGCATGCGCTTGAGCCCCTGCCCGCGAAGCCATTCCGCCGCCGTCGCAAACAGGCGCCCGGCCACTGACTCGTCTTCGACACATTCGAAGAATCCGAAAAAGCCAACGCCGTCGCCGTAGACCTCGAGGTGGCGGTTGAACCGGATTGCCGCAATGCGCCCGACCGGATCGCCGGCGGCGTCCCGCGCGAGAAACAACGCCGCCTCCGAGTGCTCGAAAAACGGGCCACGCGCCCGGTCGAGTCGCATCATTTCCTCGCGCCAAACCGGGGGCACCCACGGCGAGTCAACGGAGTAGATACGCAGCGGAAACCGGACAAAATCGCGGAGTTGCGCCCGATTCTGGATTGTTTCAATACGGAGCACGGCTAATCTCTTAGTTGAAAACTGGGGCGTTTGAAACTAAAACCAACGGCGAAGTGACAGGTCGTTTTTCCATCAAACCCGCCGCGCTGCTCGCCGCCGTGCTGCTCGCCGCCGCTTGGCCGGGCGCGTACGCCGCCGAGGGTCATGGGGCGTTTCTCTCCCGCGTGCGACAATTGACCTTTGAAGGGCTACGCAGTGGCGAGGGTTATTTCAGTGCCGACGGCTCCAAAATAATTTTCCAGAGCGAACGAGAGGCCGGCAATCCGTTCTACCAGATTTACACGCTTGATTTTGAGACCGGCGACTCGGCCCGCGTCTCGCCCGGTCACGGCAAAACGACCTGCGCGTTTTTTCATCCCGATGGTGGGCGGGTGCTTTTCGGATCAACACACCACGAACCACGGGCAAAGGCCAAGCAGAAGGCGGAACTCGACTTCCGCGCCTCTGGCAAAGAGCGCCGTTACTCGTGGGACTACGACGAGACGATGGACATCTTCACCGCCAACGTGGACGGTAGCGGCCTGCGACGACTCACCACCGCGCGGGGCTACGACGCCGAGGCCGGCTACTCGCCGGACGGCTCGAGGATTGTCTTCGCTTCCACCCGCAGCGCTTACGCTGGTGACCTCTCGGACGAGGAGAAAAAACTGCGCGAAGTTGACCTCTCGTACTTCGGCGAAATCTATATCATGAACGCCGATGGCTCGGGACAAACCCGCCTGACCCGCACGCCCGGTTATGACGGCGGCCCGTTTTTCTCCCCGGATGGCTCGAGGATTGTTTGGCGGCGCTTCAACAAGTCCGGCGCGGTCGCAGAGATTTACACGATGAAGCCAGACGGTTCGGGCATCCGCAAAATCACCAACTTCAAGTCGATGTCGTGGGCGCCGTATTTTCATCCGTCCGGTGACTACATCATTTTTGCCAGCAACAAGCTTGGCTTCACCAACTTCGAACTGTACCTCGTCGATGCGCCTGGCCAACGCGAACCGGTTCGCGTCACCGAACGCGCCGGCTTCGATGGCCTGCCTGTTTTCTCGCCGGACGGCACCCGACTCTGCTGGACGTCAAACGCCACGCCGGAAAAGCAGTCGCAGCTCTTCCTCGCCAACTGGGATCACCGGGGCGCACTGGCCGCGCTTGGCCAGGCGCCGGAACGCATCGCCAGCCAAGCCGCACTGTCACCCGGGGTCTCGATCGACAACCTTAAAGAGCACGTCGCCTACCTTGCATCGGACGAACTGGAGGGCCGCCGAACCGGCAGCAAAGGCATCGGCAAGGCCGCCGACTACATTCGCCAGCACCTAACAAGAGCCGGACTTCAACCGATTGGCCACGAGTCAGATAGCTTCAATCATACATTTGAATTCACCGGTGGTGTGGAGCTGGTAAAACCGGAAAATAAAATGATTCTAAGGGGCCACACCGGCGAGGATCAAATCTTTGAGTTGGACAAGGATTTTCGGCCATTGGCGTTCTCAGCCAACGGCGGGGTCGAGGGCGAAGTGGTCTTCACCGGCTACGGGCTAACCAAGCCGGGCGAACTCGGTGTCGGCTACAACTCGTACGGCGGCCTCGATGTGAAGGACAAAATCGTGATGGTGCTGCGCTACGTGCCGGAGGACATTTCGATCGATCGGCGACAGGAACTCAACCGCTATGCCGGCCTTCGTTACAAGGCGCTCATCGCGCGGAACAACGGCGCCAAGGCGTTGCTCGTTGTCACCGGCCCAAACTCCCCAAACCCCGGCTCGTTGGCCAAGCTGAGTTTCGACAGCAGCATGGCTGGCGCAGGCATCCCGGTGATCTCCATCAGCGGCAAAGCCGGTAACTCACTGGTGCAGTTTTACGGCAAGTCACTCAAGCAATTACAGTCGTCGCTCGACAAGGAGAATCCGCATGCGGTACACGGGTTGTCACTGCCAGGCATCGTGCTGAGCATCAAGACCTCGCTCAAGCGCATCAGGCAAAAGGACAACAACCTCATCGCGGTATTGCCTCCGACTGGCCAAGTGACAACGAATACGCCAACCGAGTACGTGATGCTCGGGGCGCACTACGATCATCTTGGCCGCGGAGAGACCGGTGGGTTCGGGGTCAAGGGCGAGGAAGGCATGGTGCACAACGGCGCGGACGACAACGCCTCCGGCGTAGCGGCGTTGCTCGAGATGGCGTCCAGCTTGGCCAAGCGCCGGGAAGCTAGGCCGGAGGAGTTTCAACGCGGCGTGATCTTCAGCTTTTGGTCCGGCGAAGAGCTTGGCCTGATCGGCTCGGCGCGTTACGCCGCCAAGCCGACGGTGAACCTCAGCAACGTTATTGCTTACCTGAACTTCGACATGGTCGGCCGACTCCGCGACAACAAGCTCACGCTGCAGGGCGTCGGCTCGTCGAGCGCTTGGAAGAAACTGATCGAGCGCCGGAACGTCCTTGCCGGGTTTGACCTCACGCTGCAACAGGATCCCTATCTGCCGACTGACACGACGTCGTTTTATCCTAAGGGCATCCCGGTGCTCGCCTGGTTCACCGGCAGCCACAAGGAATACCACCGGCCGGCCGACGACACCGCCACGCTGAATTTTGAAGGGCTCGAGCGCATCACGAAGTTCGCCGGGAACATGGTGCGCGACCTGGCCAGGGACGGTGACCGGCCGGACTACTTAAAAGTCGAAAAACCTAACCAGGGCGGCAGCCGCGATGCCATCCGCGTGTACCTCGGCACCATTCCAGACTACGCCTCGGAGGATGTGAAAGGGGTGTTGCTCACCGGCGTGCGCGGCGGCGGCCCAGCCGACAAGGCCGGGCTAAAAGGCGGCGATGTCATCGTCCATTTCGCCGGCAAGGATATCACCAACATTTACGACTACACTTACGCGCTCGACGCGGTGAAGGTCGGAAAGCCGGTGGGTATTGAGGTGTTGCGAAAGGGCAAGCGGATTAAACTCTCCATCATTCCCGCGACCCGGAAGTAACGTTCTCCGCTCCCCAGTCCCGTGCCAAGCCGGCGATATACTCCGACGGCAGGCCGAAGTACGCCGCGCCGTCGAGAATGGTTTGGAGGTAATCCGACCCCGGTTGGCCAAACTCGCAAACGGGGTCGATGTACACCAGCGCCTCCACCGGGTCACCGACTTTTTGAACAATCAGGCTCATCTTACGGTACATGCCATCGGCGACTGCCTCGTAGTCGTCGAGCGCGATGATGTGTCCCGGGGTCAGCGACCATAGCACACCGTGAGTCGCCGCACCGGGCGATGCCTTTACGGTGGCGTAGGTGCGGGTGTTGATAAGGAACTGCCAGTCACGCAGCTCCGCCTGGCCAAACGCCCGGCCGCCGGGGCAGCGAACCGCCATCTGCTGCGGGCACATGTTCGACCCGTAGGCAAAATAAATGATGTTGGCGCTCCCCTCGCCCATTCGGTGTTCCGCTTGGCCTGGCGCTCAGTCTTCGATGACGAGCAGGTCGCTACCGCGGTGGCCGATTACTTTCACCTGTGCGCCGAGGGCAATCATCTCGCCCTGTGTGACAACGGGGCACATGTCGTCACCAAACATCGCCTTTCCCCCGGGGTGCAGTGGCGTGGTGGCCTCGCCAACCTGGCCAAGCCGCGAATCGACCTCGGCGGCCACGGCGGCCACTGACTCGACCCCACTGGCCGCCTCTGAGGCGAAGCTGGCGAAAAAGGATGTATGAGGCAGGTACTTGACCAAGGCCCAAATGACCGGGATTGAAAGCACAAAGGCAATCGTCAGGTCGCGGATTGGCTTGGAGAAATCCGGCAGCGCAAAGTCGATGCCCTCGACCTGCGGCACGCCCTCTCCCTCACCCTCGCCGGTCGGGAACCACGGCATGTTGGGGTAGATGTCGGTCATGCCCATCACCAGAGCGACCAGCATGCAGACGACGCCAGCCATGCCGATGATGAGTGTTCCCGACAACAAGAACAGCTCCAAAGCCACCAGCACCACTCCGAGCACGAAGACACCCACCCACTCGATGCCGGCTAACCCGGAGACGTAGCCACCGAAGAAGTACACCACCAGCGCCGCGATGCCGACCGCTCCAAACACGCCAAACCCGGGTGTCTTAAACTCGATGTAGAGCCCGATGATACCGATCAGCAGCAGCAGCGGGCTGATGGCGTTGATCCACGTACCGAGTTCCTCCGCGCCGAGCGGTTCGACATCGACCCGCTGCGCTCCAGTGTAGCCCAGCTCATTAATGAGTGCGTCGATGCTCTCGACCGTGCCGGAGGAGAGCAGCGGCGTCTTTGCCTCGCCGTACTTTGCCTCGGCCTCAAGGTTGGTCAGCGTGAGAATGTCACCCTCCTGGCAAATGATCTTTTCGTCGCGCTCAAGTTTCTTGGTCTTGTCCACCATCGCCTCGATTACGTCGACGGCGTAGCCGTTTTTCTCGGCCTGCGTGCGAACCTTGGCGCGGATGGCCGAGTTGATTTTTACCTCCATCGTCGAGGGCATCTCGGACACGCCTCCGGTCGGCCCCATCATGATCGGCGCGGCGGCTCCGATGACACTCTGCGGCGCCATGTAGATTTTCTGCGTAGCCACGGCGATGAATGCCCCGGCCGAGTAGGCATCCTTGTTGACATAGGTGACCGTCTCGCCCCGGAACTTACCGATGATGTCAAAAATATCCTCGGTGATGTCCACCCGGCCGCCGTTGGTCTCCATGTCAAGGATAAGGCAATCGGCCTCGGCTTCCATCGCATCTTTCACCCCTCGACGAATGACGTAGAGGATCGGCGGCATGATGTCGTCGCGCACCGGCACGACGTAGACCTTTGCCTGCCTATCGCCACTGGCCTTGTCATTACCGAGTCGCTGCATCTTCTCCATGGACTCAACGGTGGTCTTTTCGGTCAGCGGTTTTTCCTCCTGCGCCTGGACAAACGGGGCCAGGGCAGCGGCAAGGCACAGGGAGGTAACCAGGATCAACCAAGTCTTCATGCGCGCAAAATTAGCCGCCCCAACTGGCGGCGGCAAGCCCGCCAAGCGAGACGATTATTGCCAAGGAACACATTCCTCAACTAAGGTATGCCGACGGCACAGACCTGTGCCCCGGCGCGCATGCCTGATTTCAGAATTCAGTTCAAGGTCTTCGAAGGCCCCATGGATTTACTGCTGTTCCTCGTGAAAAAGCAGGAGGTGGATATTTATGAGGTGAACATGACCGAGTTGGCGGCGCAATACATCGAGTACGTGGAGTTGATGAAACAACTCGACCTGGACCGAGCTGGTGAGTTCATCGTCATGGCCTCGACATTGATCTACATCAAGAGCCTCGAACTGCTACCGGTGAGCGAGCAGGTGCAGGACACCGATGACGGGGATGCCGAGGATCCGCGCTGGGACCTAATCCGCCGACTGGTGGAGTTCAAGCGATTCAAGGATGCCTCGGACGACCTGCAAAGGCTGGAAATCGAGCGGGAGAAGGTTTACACACGGCGGCCCGGGAGCATCCCAATCGATCCGCTACCCATGGGCAACCGGCTCGAGGCCAGCATTTTCGACCTGGTCGGTGCAGTGAACGAGCTGCTCCAACGGGTTGCCGGCCGCGAGGCCGCGCGGAGCGAAATCGTCGAGGATCGCTGGAGCATCAGCGAGAAGATCGTGGCCATCGGTGAGCGGCTTGGCCGGACGGATCGACTGAAGTTCAGCGGGTTGTTCGACAGTGTGCGCAGCCGGGGCGAGGTGGTGGCCACGTTTCTGGCACTGCTCGAGCTGATCCGGCTCAAGCGCTTGATGGCCACGCAGGATAGCTCGTTCGGCGAGATCGAGATTTTCGTCGCACCGGTGGAGATGCAGCAGATCAAGACGGGACAACTGAAACCGGAACCGGTGACAACCTGACCACGGTGGAACTGAAACAGATACTTGAGGCGATCGTCTTCTCGGCCCAAAAGCCGATGAGCATCGGTGAACTACGCACTCTGCTCCGGGAGACGCCAGAGAAGCTCCCTGACGAGACACAGACCGGGGAGTACGCCAAGGCCACCGCACGCGCCGTTGAGAAGGCGCTCGAGGAACTCGTCGTCGAGCACGACGCCGTCGACCGCAGCTACCGCCTGGCTTGCGTCGGTGGCAACTGGCAGTTCGTCACCAAGCCGGACTTCTCACCCTGGCTGCAGGTGCTCGTCGGGGCCAAGCCACGTCCGCCCAAGCTCTCGCACCCTGCGCTCGAGACGCTTGCCATCATAGCCTATCGGCAGCCGATTACCCGCCCGGAGATGGAACAGATCCGCGGCGTCACCGTCGATGGTGTCGTGCAGACCCTCGTGGAGCGCGAATTGATCGAGGTTTGCGGCGAGGCCGACGCCCCCGGCCGGCCCCGGCTCTACGGAACCACCCAGTTTTTCCTCGAGCACTTTGGGTTGAAAGGGCTGGGTGAGCTCCCCGCCGCCGACGAACTGCGACGCATCCAGGTGGAACTCGCCACAGTGCCTGCTGACGATTCCCAGGAGGAACTCCCTCTCGACAAAAAGGCCGATGAAGCCGACGATGATCCGGACGAGACAGACGACGAGGATGACGAATAACCGCTCATGAGCCTCGAGGAATACCGCAAAGCCATCGATGCCATCGACAAAAAACTGGTGCGGCTGCTTAACGAGCGCACCGGGCACGCCTTGGCTATCGGCACGATCAAGCTCGAGGCCGGCGAGGAGATTTACGCACCGCACCGCGAGCGGCTAATCTTCCAGCGCCTGGCCAAGCTCAACGAAGGGCCGATCCCCGAGGAGTCGATGCGGGCCATCTACCGCGAAATCATGTCCTGCTCGCTCTCACTCGAGAAGTCGCTCACCGTTGCCTATCTCGGCCCCGAGGCGACATACACCCACCAGGCCGCCATTCTCAAGTTTGGCTCGAGCCTGCGTTACACGCCGCAGAAAACCATCAAGGACGTCTTCGACGAGGTGCAGAAAGACCGGGCCGACTACGGCGTGGTGCCAATCGAGAACTCCACCGAGGGCGTCGTCACACATACGCTGGACTTGTTTGTTGACAGCCCTCTCAAGATCGTGGCGCAGATTGTCATGCCCATTCAGCACTGCCTCGTCCGCAGCAACCGCCGCACGAAGGTTCGCCGGCTCTACTCCCACCCGCAGGCGCTGGCCCAGTGCCGTGTCTGGATGCAGCAAAACCTGCCGTCGGTCGAGGTTATCGAGGCCTCCTCCACCACCCGCGCCGCCGAGAAGGCCGCCGAGGACAAGGCCGGCGCCGCCATCGCCGGGTCGCTCGCCGCCGAGCGTTACAACCTTGAGATCGTAGACCACCACATCCAGGATAACGCCGCAAACGCCACTCGGTTTTTTGTGCTGGGCCGCAAGTGCAGTCCCTCCACAAAAAACGACCGCACGAGCCTCGTTATCGGCATTGAGGACAAGGTCGGCGCCCTGCACGAGGTCATGGGGCCATTCCGCAAGTACCGCCTCAACATGACCAGAATCGAGTCTCGCCCCAGCAAGCGCAAAGCATGGGAGTACCTGTTTTTTATCGACTGCGACGGCCACTACGGGGACAAAAAAGTGGCCAACGCCATCGAGGAACTCGAACGGATCAGCCGCTTCGTGAAAACCCTCGGTTCCTACCCCAACGGAGAGTAACCCGGCCATGTCCCACCTCAAGAGGGCCAGAGAAGTTTTCGATGTCGAGCTCGCCGCCGTGAAGGCGGTGCGCTCACACTTGTCCAAGTCGTTCAATCAAGCGGTCGGTTTGATCGTCACCGCTTTGGCCAAGCAGCAAAAAATCATTGTCCTTGGCGTGGGCAAATCCGGCAATATCGGTCGCAAGATTGCCGCCACCTTCACCAGCACCGGCTCGCCCGCCGTGTTACTCGACACCGTCGACGCCATGCACGGAGACCTCGGTATCCTCAACGACGGCGATGTCCTGCTCGCCTTGAGCTACTCCGGCGAGACCGACGAACTCATCAATCTGCTGCCGGCCATCCGGCGATTCGCCGTGCAGATCGTCGCGGTAACGAGCGCGCCGCGATCCACCCTTGGCCAACACGCGGAAGTCGTACTCAACGTCAAGGTGCCTAAAGAAGCCTGTCCCTTCAACATGGCCCCCACCGCCAGCACCACCGCCTCGCTCGTCATGGGCGACGCACTCGCCATGGCCGTGCTTGAGGCGCGCGGCTTCAAGAAATCGGAATTTGCGAAACGGCATCCCAGCGGTGCCATCGGCCGCGCCCTGTTACTCAAGGTGGCCGATATCATGCGCAGTGGCGCTCGCAATCCGGTCGCCCCGCAAACAACTATCGTCCGCGAGGCGCTGCTTCTCATGGGCAAGGCCAAGTCCGGCAGCGTCAGTGTGGTGAACAAATCCGGCAAGTTGGCCGGCGTCTTCACCGACGGCGACCTGCGCCGCCATTTGGCCGAGGGCGATGGCGTGCTGGACCAGACCTTGGCCAAGGTCATGACCCGCAAGCCAATTTGCCTGCGCGAAGATGCCCTGGCCGCTGACGCCATTCACATCTTCAATGAGCGAAACATCGACGACCTCATCGTCGTCAACGCCAAACGTGAACCGGTCGGCCTCGTCGATTCACAGGACCTCCCCAAACTCAAGGCCATCTGACCCGCTTGGCCCAATCTAACTAATCGACCGTTAAAAAGCTGTAGGTAGCGTTGTGAGGCCAACTCGAGAAGATTTTTTATTAAACTATTTAAAGTTTACTGTCATCTACCCACCCTTGAGGGTCAAGCCTTCTAGTTCAAAATGACATCCGTGCCCTCAACGGGCGGCGGGACGGCGATCCCGCCGGCGGGGGTGCTCCATGGGATTTCCTTTTTGTCGATGATGAGGGTGCGGGGCATCAACTCGATCTCGTGGCCCAGCAGATTCATCGTCACTACACCGGGCAGGAACATCAGGTCCTGGTAGATGCACTCGCC
>Ga0206680_10000218_pt1 | contig 21583 bp, 15 predicted proteins | sample M115012015metaG_FD_160124 | JGI IMG/M metagenome (GOLD analysis project Ga0206680, IMG submission 160124) | Ammonia-oxidizing marine archaeal communities from Monterey Bay, California, United States - M1 150m 12015 | ecosystem: Environmental > Aquatic > Marine > Intertidal zone | place: USA...
TCTTCGAACTTCCAGCCACCTTTATTTAGGTAAAGATGGTTTGGGCTGTCCAGTCCGCACAGGTAAACATCGCACAACCCATCGCCATTTACATCCGCCAGCGCAATCCCAGATCCGTTAAGATAAACCTGATTCTGTAGAGATTTCTCCACGTTCAAGCTATTGCTAAAGTGTATTCCAGTTTGCCCGGGGGAAAGCAGGGTAAAGCCGGATCTTGTCCCCGGCGTCACGTCAAGGGGCCGCCACTTGTGATTGGCTTCCTCGACCCATTTATCGGCAGGGAACGCTTGGCTAATCGCCCATGCAGTCATCGCAACAACCATCGTGCGGCTATTAATGAAAGAGCTAACCCTCATCTGGTTTTGGGATTATGATGGTTTTTAATATCACGAGGAACGGCGACTGTGGCGACGCTGGGCCCAGGCCGGTTCACGTGGGGCCTAGTCTGAGTTTCTCTGACAATAAACAACTGAACCAAGCTGCCCTGCGAGCAACAACCTGAACCAAGGCGGATTACGCGCTTGGGGCTGGTTGCAAATAACCGGGATTCACGGATCAACGGGCTTGGGCGATGACGCACGGCCGATTGTCTCTTTAACGCGGCGCTTGGCCAAGCTCTTTGACCCACAGGGAGCTCTCCCACCTCTGCCAGTGAACCTCGCCTGGCGTGGGTTTCTCATTTTACCCATTGATTCATCTTGTCGTTCGTCTTGTGGATTGGCATTTTCCATCGCCACCCGACAAAAAAGGGTCAACCTTATGACACAACCACTAAGCTGGGGCATTCTTGGAACGGGCATGATAGCCCGTAAATTTGCCGCTGAACTCAAGTATACCTCAAAGGGCAGCCTGGTTGCATCCGGTTCAAGAATGCAAGAAACCGCTGACGCATTCGCCGCGGAGCACGGCGGACAGGGCGTCGCCGGCTACGCCGCATTGTTAGACGACCCTAAGGTGGATGCCGTTTACAATTCACTACCAAATGGACTGCATGCTGAGTGGTCGATCAAGGCGATGGAAGCTGGCAAGCATGTTCTCTGTGAAAAACCAATAGCCTGTAACGCCACTGAGGCTGAGGCTATGTTTGATGCTGCAGAGCGAACAGGACAGTTACTCGTGGAGGCGTTCATGTACCGTACTCTTCCGGCAGTGAAAACGCTCATCGAAATGGTCCGTGGTGGTGCACTTGGCCAAGTGAAACTAATCCGCTCCAACTTTTCATTCGCCCGGAAAGCACTGGGTAGTGATGCTCGCTATCAAGCTGCCCAAGCCGGCGGCGGGTTGATGGACGTCGGCTGCTACTGCGTGAACCTGACACGGGCTGTCATGGCCAGCGAGCCAACTGACACTGCCTGTTTTGCCCACCTCCACAAGCACGGCGTCGATGACTACGCGGCAGGGGTGATGCGTTTCGGCGACAACACCTTGGCCACTTTTACCTGCGGCATGACGGTTGCAAACAACTGGACGACCTACATCGCCGGAGACAACGGTGAAATCGCCATCAACGACCCCTGGCTTGGTGACGGCACGTTTACCCTAGACAAGGACGGTGAAACCCAAACCATCGAAGCCAAAGCCGACACGCCGGTGTACGCACTGGAGGCTGAGGCGTTCGCCGAGGCCGTCGCTGGTGCCACCCCGTGGATTACCAGGGAGGACACGCTTGGTAACATGAGGGTGCTTGACAAGCTTCGCGAGCAGGCCGGCGTTCCGGTGCCCGCCTGATCGCCATGCCTGGTACAAGACCCAACGTGCTCTGGATTTGCACCGACCAGCAGCGGCACGACACCATCCGCGCACTGGGCAATCCGCATATCAACACACCGTGCATCGATGAACTGGTTAGCAAAGGCGTATCGTTCACACATGCCTTTGCTCAAAGCCCGGTCTGCACACCAAGTCGAGCCGCGTTCATGACCGGCCGTTATCCGAGAACGACGAAGTGCCGCCAAAACGGACAGGCGATGCCAGCCAACGAGAAACTAGTGAGCCGGCTGTTTGCCGATGCCGGCTATACATGCGGCCTCGCCGGCAAACTGCATCTCGCCACCTGCGCCAACGGCGTCGTCGAGACTCGAATCGACGACGGCTATCGGATCTTTCACTGGTCGCACCACCCTCAGCCGGATTGGCCAGAGAATGCCTACACAAAATGGCTGCACGACAAGGGCACCTCGTGGGAGGAGCTCTACGGCGGACCATCGACGGATTACATCAAGCACGGCGTCCCTGAAGAATACAACCAGACCACCTGGTGCGCCGAAAAGGCGATCGAGTTCATTCATGAACAGAAAGGTGATCCTTGGTTTTTTAGCTACAACTGTTTTGCCCCGCATCACCCCTTCGATCCACCTGCGGATTTTCTTGCCCATTACAGTCCCGATGAGCTGCCACTGCCCAAGGAGAAACCGGGTGAGCTCGAAACCAAGACTACCTATCAGCAGCTCGACGGTGAATTCGCCCACAACGACCCAAGCAGCTATGACATCACCAGAATGACTGACCGCGACAAGCAGGAGATCATCGCCGCCTATTACGCGATGGTTGAGTTGATCGACAAACAGGTCGGTCGCATGGTCGTTGCCCTGGAGGAAACCGGCCAACTCGATAACACGATCGTGATTTTCATGTCCGATCACGGCGAGATGCTCGGCGATCATGGGTTTTACCTGAAAGGCCCACACTTTTATGACGAGGCTGTCCGCGTACCGTTGATCTTTTCATGGAAAGATCGTTTCGCCGCCGACCTGCGTGCTGATTGCTTGATAGAGTTAATCGATATCGCACCAACTCTACTCGAGGCGGCTAGCATTGAAATCCCTGAAACCATCCAGGGTCGCACGGTAATGCCCATCCTACTTGGCCAATCGAATGCCGGCCAACACCGTGATTATGTATTCAGCGAGTACTACAACGCATGGACGCACAAGCATTCTTACGGCTCAATGCTGCGAACACGCGATCAAAAGATCGTCGTTTACCACGGCACCGAACAGGGCGAACTGTATGATCTAAAAAATGATCCTGATGAATTTGAGAATCTTTGGGGCGCTCGCGAACACGCCGAACTTAAATTGCGACTGATGAAAGCCTGTTTTGACGCGAGCGTGTTCACCATGGACCCTTCCCCTCCCCGTCTGGGGCCGTTTTAATAACTAATGAAATTCTGCCTAAACACCAGCACCATCAAGCCCCAGTTGCTGATCCGTAAAATCGAACTCGCCGGCCATGCTGGCTACGACGGTATAGAACTATGGTTGAATGACATTTACGACTACATAGGCCGTGGCGGTGAAGTGCGCGACATTGAAAGAGCTCTGTCCGACAACGGTCTTATCGTGCCGAGCATGATCGCCATCCGTCAATGGGGCGACATGGACGGATGGGAGTACGAACTTGTGAAGGACGAGGCGCGCCGGCGTTTCGCGCTGTGTGCTCGTCTGGGTGCGCCACACATCGTTGCAACGCCGCCTCTTGAAAAAACCGAGACGGAACACCTCCCTGGACGTTACCGCGACTTGCTTGAGATTGGCCGCGAGGAAGGCGTCAAGCCAACGTTCGAGTACATTAGTTTTTTCAAGTCGGTTTACCGCCTGGCCGATGCGTGGGAGATCGTCAAGCAGGCTGATGATCCGGACTCAAGCATCATTCTCGACGCGTTCCACAACTGGAACAGCAACTCCACCTTGGATGATTTAAGGGCAATCCCGCTTGAAAAGATCAGCCATTACCACATCGACGACGCTGCCCCGGGCAAGGCCGCCACGACACAGACTGATCCTGACCGGGTGATGCTCGGCGAGGGACAAATCGACCTTGCCGCCGAAATCAAAGTGCTAAAGGAAAAAGACTACGACAAGACGGTGAGCCTTGAATTGTTCAACGCCGAACTCTGGGAGAAGGACCCGCTCGAAGTGATCTCTACCGGGTTGGAGCGGATGAAAGCCCTCTTCGCATAGCGCTTGCCCTACTTGAAGTAAAAGAGCATGAAGATGGCGCAGGCCGCCAGCAAGCCACCCCAGAACTTGTCGTCTCTGATAAGGCTCTGCGCCCTGTCTTCGGACGACGCCGTGAGCAGCGACTGAAGCTTAGTATTAATGAACATCAACCAAGTCCAAGTCGATGCGATCAATGCCGCAACCAATGGAACCGCAATTTCCTGCCACATCAAAAACCCAAGTAGCACATAGAGCAACAGGGACAACGTCACCTTGGTGATTAAAGTGTGGAGGCTAGCCTCGGTGAACACGCCTAAGCCAACAAAGGTTAGGCTGGATTTCTGTTCGTCAGACTGTGTCATTTTGCTAACGATAATATTGGCCAAGACGGCAAAAATCGCAGCGACGAATACGCCGTGGAAGAAGTTCAAACTGGGTCCAAACATGCCTGAGAAAAATTCAGTTTTCCCGAGCGTTGCCCCGTAAACTGGAACTACCAAGTAAGAGACCACCACCCCGGTAATGATCGACGCAAAGCCTCCTGCCGCTGTTGCCCCCTTCCACAGCATGCCAACAGCAAAAGCCACCACCACGCCGCCGACTAGCTTCGACTGATGTGACGCGACATAGGTGAAAAAAAGCTGCTTTGTGTTCGGGTCGAACACGATAATCGTCAACAAGGCGCAACCGACCACCATTACCCCAATCAGTACTCGCCCCATTCGGATTAGTTGCTTGTCGGTGGCTTGCGGGTTTACGAATCGTTTATAGAAGTCAAACGTGATTAGGGTCGCTGCCGAGTTCATCATCGAGTCGACACTAGACAAGATGGCCCCGATCAGACCGGCCGCAACCAATCCTACCAACCCAGCGATGCCAGCCGGGGCGACAACTTCTCGCAAAAGCAACGGGAAGGCTGTGTCTCCGTCCACCTGCACCCCGGGCATCCTCTCAGCAAAAACGTAGTATGCCGCAATGCCGGTACCTATCGAGATGAACGGGATGAGTAATTTTACAAACCCAGCGGTGATGATTCCAACCCTGGCCTCCTTGTCGCTCTTCGCCGCGAGCGCACGCTGCACGATGAACTGATTCGCGCCCCAGTAATAAAAATGCAGCACCATCAACCCACTGAGCATTCCGCTCCATGGCCTTTGCGGGTGGTCAGATGGCAAATACAGATGCACTAAATCTTTCCCTTCCGCATCCAGGGTCCGCATGCCGTTCCAGCCACCGACCTCACCGAATGTGAACCAAGCCACGATCAAGGCGCCGGCTAACATTAGAACTGACTGCAGGACGTCTGTCACAATCACTGCCTTTAATCCGCCGACAATTGTGTACACGCCGGTAACCAAAGCCATGATTAGCACCCCGAGAATATAGTAGGTCTTATCAATTTGAATGGTCTGCGCCTCGCCGCCTGCGCTAGCTCTGAGCACCTCGTTGATATGCTCCTGGTCTACCAGTAAAAAGTTTACCGACCTTGACCCGATATAAAACGCAGGCAACATCATCACCATCGTAATGATCAAAACCATAATCACAGAGTAAGCCACCCGGCTTTTGTCATCGTATCGACGGCTCAAGTAATCGCTGAGTGTGTAAATATTCAGCTTTCGATATACCGGCAAAAAGCAATAACACAACAGCAACAAACCAGCTATGGCGGTAATCTCAAAATGGCTTTCAGCAAATCCTAACGTAAAGCCTACTCCCATCATCCCCACCATGTGGTTAGCTGAAATATTCGATCCAAAGATGGACCCCGCAACACCCCACCATCGGACGTTTCTACCAGCTAGAAAGTAATCCTTTGTGCTAGATTCATTGCGACCAGCCCACAAGCCAAGCGCCATAACCCCGAGCAGGGATCCAAAGAAAACGACGAAGTCGAGTGTGGTTAAAAATGAACCAGTGTTTTCCATAAGAATACGGTTTGTCGATTAGCCAAGGGGCGGAGCCAGCATAGGAACAGCTTAGGGAAGTTGCAATCCTGCTTGGTCGAGCGGATACTCAATAGCACAAAAAAGAACTGATATGAACCGGTTCTCGAAAGTAAAGATATCAGTTAGCTACAGCGAGGAAGCCACCAGATCGCCAACCTCGGTGGTGGAGAGCCCCATCCGACCGGCACCCAAGTCCCTGAGTTTCTCCCGTGTAATGCTGATTACGGTGTCCTCGATGGCCTTGGCTGCTTCGTCTTCGCCGATTGTCTCTAGCATGAGCGCGCCGGAGCAAATAGCGGCCAACGGGTTGATCACGTTCTGTCCAGTGTACTTTGGTGCGCTTCCGCCGATCGGCTCAAACATGCTGGTGCCCTCCGGATTCAGGTTGCCTCCGGCGGCAATACCCATGCCACCCTGCACCATTGCGCCGAGATCGGTGATGATATCGCCGAACATATTGTCGGTCACAATGACGTCAAACCATTCCGGGTTCTTCACAAACCACATCGTGGCGGCATCCACATGGGCGTAGTCGCGCGTGATGTCCGTGTAGTCGGCGTCACCGATCTCGTTGAACGCACGCTCCCACAGATCGAACGCATAAGTCAGCACGTTGGTCTTGCCGCAGAGGGTAAGCTTGTTCTCTTTGTTGCGTTTACGGGTGTAGTCGAACGCATAGCGCAGGCAGCGCTCGACGCCGCGGCGGGTGTTTACGCTTTCCTGGATGGCGATCTCATGAGGTGTGCCCTTGAACACAAATCCACCGGAACCAGTGTATAGGCCTTCGTTATTTTCCCGCACAACTACGAAGTCGACATCCTCAGGCTTCTTGTCTTTCAGTGGGCAAAAGCGCTCATCAAATAGTTTGACTGGGCGCAGGTTGATGTACTGCTCCAACTCGAAGCGCAACCGAAGCAGAATGCCCTTCTCAAGGATGCCCGGCTTAACGTCGGGATGACCGATCGCCCCGAGCAGAATCGCCGGGAACTGCCGCAGGTCGTCCGCAGCGCTGTCAGGCAGCGCCTCGTTCGTCCGTATGTAGCGATCTCCACCAAAGTCGAACTCGGTGTAGTTGAGATTGAAACCAAACTTCTGCCCGGCGGCATCGAGCACCTTGGTGTTTTCCCGAGTCACTTCCGGGCCTGTACCGTCGCCGCCAATGACGGCTATGTCGTAGCTGTTCATCTATAATGGGAATGTCCTGCGAACCGCAGGAGACCGGACTCTGCGGCAATCTCCCTGGGAGTGGAAGTGTTTTTTGAAAGAAAGAAAAATCAGGCATTAAGCAGTTCCGCAGCGTGCTGGCGGGCGGCCGCGCCCCCGCCGCCCAGCATCCGGGTTAATTCCTCCACGCGGTTGGCATCGTCAAGTTGCGCGACCCGGGTCAGGGTCCGACCCTCGACGATCTCTTTGGACACGAGGTAGTGCTGATGCCCGGCAGCAGCCACGGGGGCCAGATGTGTTATACAGAGCACCTGGCGCCTGGTTCCGATTTGTTTCATTTTTTCACCAACCACACCCGCAGTCTCTCCGCCGATGTTTGAGTCTACCTCGTCGAATACTAGGATCGGGATGCTGTCCTGCGTAGCGAGCACAGTCTTAAGGGCCAACATAACGCGCGCCATTTCACCGGACGACGCGATGGCCTTGAGTGGCTTGAACGGCTCGCCGGGATTCGGCGCGAACAGAAACTCGATCCGGTCGAAGCCTGTTCGCGACAAGCCTAGTTCTTCTTGATGTAACTCGCTAGCATCTATAATCTCTACGTCAAAGCGTGACTGTAAAAAGCCCAAGTCGTTCAACTGCTGCTCCGCCTCCTCGACGAGTTTAGGGGCAATCGCTTTGCGCTTGGCACTCAGTGCCAGGCCAAGCGACTGTATTTGCTCGTTGAGTCTGGTCGCTTCAGCATTCAGTCGGGCCAATTCCTCATCGCGCCCCTCTAGCGCGGCCAGGCGTTTGGCTGCACTTTCCCCAAATCTTAGCACCTCGGCCAGGGTTGAGCCATATTTGCGCTTGAGGGTCTGGACAAGATTGTACCGTTCCTCGACCTGTTTCATTTGCGTCGGGTCAAGACTAAGTCGCTCGGCGTAGTCGGCCATTGCAGCATTTAAGTCACCTAACTGTTCACTGAGCGACGACTGCTCGGCAAGCAGTCGCCCCGCCCCTGCGTCAATCCCGGCCATCTCCTGGAGCGCACGACCAAGCGCGGAGGTTAAGTCACTCATGCTGGGTTCACTACCATCAACGAGCTGGCGCGCCCCTGCAGCTAAGTCGGCCAGACGCGCGGAATGGCTTGCCCGCTGAAACGCCTGCTCTAGTTCCGGTTCCTCGTCTGACTTGAGTCTGGCTGACTCAATCTCATCGACCTGAAAGCGGAGCAGGTCCAATTCGCGACCGTATGTGTCCTCATCGACGATGAGTTCTGTTTTTTGCACGGCTAAGGCGGCTTGTTGATCGACGAGTTTGGCAAAGTCTTCCCTCTGCTCTTCAAGTCCGCCGTACGCATCAAGAATCTCGAGTTGCCGCGCGGCCTTAAGTAAGGATTGGTGATCGTGCGGGCCATGGATGTCCACCAGCCATTCCCCGATGGAGGACAGAACACTAAGGGTCGTTTGGGAGCCGTTGACGAACTGTCGGTTACCGCCGTTCGCCGAGAAACTGCGCTTGAGTAAGAGTTGACTGTTCTCGCATGGCTCGATGCCGTTATTCTCGAGGTGCGAGTGAAATGCTTTGCCAAGGCCGCCGACGTCGATTATTGCCTCGACCGAGCAATACTCGTTATCGTCACGAATAAGCGTTCGGTCGGCCCGTTCGCCGAGTACGAGGCCAAGCGCGCCGATGAGAATCGATTTGCCGGCGCCAGTCTCGCCGGTGATCGAGTTGTACCCCGGGCCAAGACGGATGGCCAAGTCGTTGACAAGGGCAAGGTTTTTGATTCGGAGATCAGTCAGCATGCGCTGGACGCAGGCGAATGTGGAAACAGATTCGACCAGAGGCAAAACAAAACGAAGTGAAATTCAACCTAACCATCCTCGGCTCCGGCACCTCGCAGGGCGTGCCAATCATCGGGGCCAACTATCCACCGGAGTTTCTAGCGAACCCGAAAAACCACCGGACACGCTCCTCGATCTACATCGAAACAGATAAAATCCGGGTGCTGGTCGACACGACGCCGGATCTTCGAGCTCAAGTTCTTCGAGAGGGGATCCGGCACGTCGATGCGGTGCTATTTACCCACTCACACGCGGATCACGTCATGGGTCTCGACGATTGCCGACGGTTTTGCTCGATCAACGGGCACCGTCCGTTACCGCTTTATGCGGACGAACAAACCATGAAAGCCTTGCAGCGAGTCTATCAGTACGCATTCGAAGGCCCGTTGATTCGAGGCTACTTCAAACCGGAACCTCATCTCATTAACGGGCCATTTACGCTAGGCGACTTGCAGGTCACACCGTTCGAGCAGTCACACGGCAGTATGGGCTCGCTCGGGTTTTTGTTTGAACAGGTCGGAGGCAAGTGCCTGGCCTACTACAACGACTGCAAAGAAGTCTCACCCCATGCTGTTGAGGCAGCCAAGGGTGTGAGAGTTGCTGTTCTAGACGCCCTCCGGCCGCATGAACACCCATCGCACATGTCGCTGGACGAGGCACTCACAACGGCCCGCCGCATCTCCGCTGACGAAACCCTCCTATCTCACTTGACTGATTTTTATGACCATGACCGGGATGAAGCGGAGTTGCCAAACGGCGTCCGTTTTGCCTATGATGGGATGAAGTTATGTCTATCCTAAGTCGGCTTATCACTTCAATCGCCCTCGGCGCCCTGACGCAGTGTACCGCGCTTGGGCAAGGGGAAAGTGTGGCCGTGCTGTTCAACAGCAGCCTACCAGAGTCGAAGACTATTGCGGAACATTACGCTAAGCTGCGTGATGTCCCGGAGAATCATCTTATCGGGCTGCCGTTGTCGGATGGCCACACCATTTCGAGGCGGGAGTTCACGGCAACACTCGAGCAACCGTTGGCCGCCGAGTTGGCCAGGCGCAACCTGCTTGACGGCAAAACAGCGACGATCCGCTACCTCGTGCTGTGCTGGGGTGTTCCGATCCGCGTGAACAAGGATGACGCGTTGAACGAGGAAGGACGCAACCTGGCGCCGCTTGCACTGCGCCGCAATGAGGCCTCGGTAGACAGCGAACTGGCGATGTTGCCCCAGCATGGTCAATCGCCGAAACGGTTCGGTATCATGACAAACCCCGTTTTCCGCCAGTCAGATCCCAAACAAATCTCCCCCGCCAATGGTGTGTTAATGGTTGCGAGGCTCGACGGGCCGTCCGCCCGCTTGGCCAAGCTACTGGTAGATCGCGCCGTCAAAGCGGAGAAAGATGGCCTTTGGGGGCGTGCCTACATCGACTTGCGGGGGATTTCTGAAGGCCAACTGAAAGTCGGCGATGAGAGATTGCGAAAGGTCGCCGAGATCATGCGACGGAGCGGCTTCACGACGGTGATCGATGAAAAACCGACGACGCTGCCGATCGGCTACCCCGCAAGTCATATCGCCTTTTACGCCGGATGGTACGGAATCAATGTTGAAGGGGTGTTCGCGGAGTCAACGGTCGAATTTATGCCTGGCGCCATCGCGTACCATTTGCATTCATACAATGGCTCGATGATCCGCGACGCACATGCGAGATGGATTGGGCCGTTCATCAATAAAGGGGCCACCGCCACATTTGGAAGCGTCTTCGAGCCGTACCTCGAATTGACACCGGATCAACCGCTATTTTTTTCTCGCCTCATCCGAAGTGGCTTCACATTTGGCGAGGCCGGTTATGCGGCGACGCGTGCCCTATCGTGGCAGACGGTGTTTGTTGGCGACCCACTCTACCGCCCTTTTGGCAAGGGACCGGAAAAAATACGCGCAGACTTGGCCAAGCGAAACAGCCCAATGCTGGAGTGGTTCCATTTACTTGCGGTGAACCAGGGTCTGGCAGCCGGCGCGCCAGCCAAGGCAGCGATAGAGCATCTGCTCCAATTACCCGAGACCAAGGACAGTGCTATCCTTCAGGAGAAACTTGGCGAACTACTGGCGATATCCGGCCAGGGGGTAGCTGCCTCGGCCGCCTACGCAGCAGCGCTAAAGCTAGGCGATTCCCTCAAGCAAAAACAACGGCTTACTGCCTCACAGGCTAACTTGCGGGCGAAGTAAGGATACCCGGCTATTTACTTTGTGGGAGCACGCGTGGTGGCGCGTATTTACGAAGGTACTTGAGGGCGACCTGCATGTCTTTGGCCATGGGTGACTCGATATTGACTGGTTCACTCTTCATCGGATGCGTAAAACTCAGACTGCTGTAATGCAGGGCAGCCCTGTCTAGCAGCGGTTGCTCCTTTCCGTCGCGGCGTGGCCGGTAGTTACGCTTGATCTTCGAGAGCATCAGTAGTTGACCGCCGTAGAAGGAGTCGCCCAGCAACGGCATCCCGGCATGTTGCAAGTGGGCTCGGATCTGGTGTTTCCGGTCGGTGTCCGGCAGACACTTAAGCAGCGTGATGCCGGCGAAGCGCTCCACGACCCCGAACTGCGTCCTCGCTTGCTTCCCTCTCCTGCCAGCTTGCATGATTTCCGGCCGCCCGGGCACCCAGCCGATCTTGGCATCGATCTCAAATGACTCCTCTTTTGGGATGCCATGAACGAGACAGTGGAACTCTCGCTGCCCCTCGTTTGCCCCGAGCAAGTTCCCGATCTTTTGGCAGGCTTCATTGTTTTTGCAGAATAGCGTAATGCCACTCGTCTCAAAGTCTATCCGGTAGGCAAAGCCGAAGTGGCGTGTGTTACGCTTAGCCACCCAGCGTGCATCGGAATCAACAGCGTGCTGAATCAGTTGCAGAAGGCTCGGGCGGTCAGGGAAGAGTTGGGTATGCGTCACCGCCATGTGGCTCATTTTGTCGAGAGCGAGATAGTGTTCGTCCTCGAAGAGAACCGGGAGCACCCACGAGCGGGATTCGTCGGAGGCAAACAGGCGAATGACATTTTTCCCACCGGATGACACGACACGACGCAAGCCACAATCGGCCCGTGATTTACTCGGCACCCCTCTCAACGAAACTGGCCGTGACGGATGAGTTACGCGAAACGGTAACTTCGTTCGTTACGCTGCCAGTGTTGACCGTCACCGCACCTGACCACTCCTTGAAGTTGAAGCCGACATTCGGCTTGGCCACGAGCGTCACCCGTGTGCCTTGTTTGTAGAAACCGCTGGCACCGTCATCACTCTCGACAGAGATATCACCCCCGCCCTCGACGTACGTTTTCAGGGAATATCTGTAAAGCTCGCGCGTCTCGCTTTGCAACCGGCTCCCGTAGTCACGGGAGGCGGAGGATCTACGTTCACCCTCAAGGTACTTTTGGAATTCCGCATCGAACTTGTCTCTGCCAACCGCCATCTTCTCGGTGAGCTTCACTATAAACGCAGCCTCCTCAGAAGCAGTGTCGCTAGGGTCGGTGCTACTGGTCACCAGTTCACTGGTTGCCCCAACCTCAAGACCGAGTGCCTGGGTGCGAAAATCCTCGCTGTTCGCCTTGTTGGCAAGGCCAGGGATTGCGCCTCCCGCCGAATCAAATGGACCCAGTTTGGCTACGGTGAGGTTGCTCTCCTTGGCCACCTCCTCAAGCGACTTACCCCCCTTGACCGCCTGTTGAATCTTATCGCCGGCTTCGTTCATTAGCTTGATACTTTCGCTTTTCTTGAAATCGGCAGCCACCGTGGCCTTAGCCTCAGTAAATGACCGGTTGCGCGAAGGGACGATCCGCTTGAGTGAAGCAATGTAAAAATCACCGGAAACACTAAAAGGGGGGTCACCGATAATGAACGCATTGGTCTTACTCAATCTGAACGCCTGCGACGGCGTGACTCTTACCAAGCCCGCCACTGTATTCTCATCCATACTCACGAGGGGGGTGGTAGCGGCGCTCAGGTTTTGAAGAAGAGCGATTTTCTCCAGAGTGTCGAGGGCGGGCTGCGCATTATAGGTAGCCTCCAGGCTCTTCTGAAAATCCAACCCTGCCTTGTAAGCCTCGATTACGGCCAAGCCGGATTTAAGTTCAACAAGGCTTCCATTCCGGTTAATCCCACGCTGGGGAGTGGTTAGTATCTCCCTTCGGATGACAGCGACTGCTTCCTCGGGCTTCATGCCTGAGTAGTCATTTGTGCGGATCAAAACAACCTGCTTAACCAACTCCTTAATACTGTTGGTTTCATATCCTTTAATGTTTGTTATACCCGGCCAGTAGTTCGTCAGAAAACCCGCCCGGCCTGCCGACTTCAATGCGTCAAATTTCTTTTCTGCCTGAGCAAGATAGTTGCTTGCAGGGAAGGTCACGTACGATAACTGGCGGCGCTCGGGGATACGGTGCTTAGCAAGCGTGTTGGTGTAGTGTTTTTTAAGCTGCTCGTCAGTTGATTGCACTAGTGAGAGATAATTGGTGTGGTTTAGAAAAACAGCCTCCGCCACGTACTCCTCGTTGAGTTCGCGGAATTTAATTTCGGCCTCCTGTCTTGACACCAGCGCACCGGAGAGCCCAGCTAAACTCCGTAACTGATTTACACCCACCTGATACCGTGCGAGTGCCTCAAGTTGGGCGTATCCCCCATAGTTTGAAGCCAGGCTAGACAACCCCTCCAATCGGGTAGGCCGTGAATCTGCGGGTAATCTTTCAAGACTGCTATCGACGATTTGTGAAACCCACTTATCCGAGTCATTCTGGCTGGGGTCGATGCCATATCGTTTCATCAAGGCTTTTTCCCCCAGGACCTGCACCGCACGACTGTTCAGAAAGCTTTCGGGTATACCCCTGGCCTGGGGGCCCAACTCGGCAATAACGATGTTCCTCGCCTCAATCCACTGACTCCGTGTCACATCTTCCCCGTCCAGCTGGCCGTACAACCCACTCTCTGATTGGGGCCCTCGCCCGAAGAGACGCTCCTCGGCATCTGGAGTAAATAGGACGACAAAACCAATAATCACAGGGATGGCGATTACACCAAACAACCACTTCTGTTTATTCCGGATTTTCTGAAAATCTATCATGTTCCTGCAAAAAAGGACGGGAAAAGTACTCCTTCTGCCAGTGAAGGGTCAAACGCAAAAGGGATTATTTTGCGCCAATTTGTCCCATCGGGTTGCAAGGTGCTTGGCCAAACGTAACAATCCCGTCACGAATGCGGATCATCGGAGGAACATCAGCCGGTGCAAGACTCAAGGTTCCTGGGGGGCTAGGTGTGCGCCCCACGCCTGACAAGGTACGACTGGCCATTTTCAACAGCCTCGCCGGTTTTGCTGAAGGGATACGGGTGCTTGAGCTCTTCGCTGGCACCGGCGCGCTCGGCCTTGAGTGCCTCAGTCGTGGAGCGGCGGCAGCCACGTTTGTCGAGTTGTCCGCAAGGCACACTCGCGTCATGCAGGCTAACGCCAAATCAATCGGCATCGCGCCTGGCCAAGCAAGGTTCATAATCAAGGATGCCTTCGTTGCACTCGGCCAATTGCGCAGCAACCAGGCTAGGTTTGGCCTTATCATGGCCGACCCGCCCTACGGCGACAAAAACATTAGCAAACGATCCGAGTCCTCTGCCCAGCGGATGCTAGACGATGAAAACTTACCAGCACTACTGGAGCCAGACGGCCTGTTCGTCCTTGGGCACACTAAGCGCGACACGCTGGAAATCCCCGTGCCGTGGGTTTTGAAAAATACCCTCAAACACGGCGATACTCACATCGAAATCCTCCACTTGCCCAAAGGCTAGGGTAAAAACAAAACGAGCAGTCTTGCAATGCGCCACAATACGTCAAACTATCCGCGCCTGTGATTAGCGAGACGCCCCTGTTACCTGAACCAAAATTCCTCCCGGAACTGCACCCCACCTATCGGCCAGCGATCCTGGCGAACCAAGCATTCAGGCAGGCCGTACACGAAACCAGCTCGGGCGTTGATGTTGGGATCGCCCTGGAGCAGGCTGACGGCTCAGTATTCCACCATCAGACGGCGCTTTTTCGCCCCGATCACGGATTGGCCGAAAACAACTTCCGTCATGTCGAGCGCATCGTGAAGTTTTTGCTATGGCAGCGCGGTGGCTGGAAAATCCACCTGAGCGGGGCTGACGATCTTGTACCGCAGCTGCAGGATTATTATAGAACAAACACTTTCGGGAAATTCGATGATGACGTGATCGGCGTAAAGAATAACGGCCACTCAATCGAGGTCGTAGGCTGCGTCGAATTACCTGAGGAACATTCCGAGGAGCGCTCGATCGGCCGAAACCTAAACGGATGCCGAATAGGCTTTGACCTTGGTGGTAGTGACAGGAAAGCCGCCGCGGTTGTCGACGGCAAAGTAAAGTTCAGTGAGGAAATTGTATGGGACCCCTATTTTGAACCAGATCCGGACTACCATTACCAAGGCATCATGAACTCCCTAAAGCGCGCCGCCGAACACCTGCCTCGCGTGGACGCGATCGGGGGGAGTGCTGCCGGTTGCTACTCTCACAACCGTGTGACGTGGGCCTCTCTCTTTCGCGGTGTTGAACCAAAGCTGTTCGACGAGAAAGTCCGGGACATGTTTCTCAACATCGGTCGGGAATGGAATGTGCCGCTTGAGGTGCTCAACGACGGCGAAGTCACGGCGTTGGCTGGTTCCATGGCTATGGGTAAAAATGGTGTACTCGGCATCGCTATGGGCACCAGTCAAGGCGGCGGCTATATTGACATGAACGGCAACATTACCACTTGGCTAAGTGAACTCGCTTTCGCGCCTGTTGATATGCACCCAAACGCACCTGCCGATGAATGGAGCGGTGACCTCGGCTGCGGCGCTCAGTACTTTTCACAGCAAGCAGTGGGCCGTCTGCTGCCGGCCTCTGGCATCGAGTACGACAGCACACTCAAACTACCGGAACAGTTAAAGGTCGTGCAGGCGCTCATGGAACAGGGCGACGAGCGAGCGCTAAAGATTTACGACGCCATCGGTATTTACCTCGGCTACTCGTTGGCGCATTACGCGGAGTTTTATGATTATGAGTACGTGCTGCTGCTTGGCCGCGTGACCACTGGCCCCGGCGGTGAGCACATTATCGAACGCTCCAAGGAGGTGATAGAGGCCGAGTTCCCCGACTTGGCCAAGCGCGTCAAGTTCCATATTCCGGACGAGACCGAGAAACGCCACGGCCAGGCCATCGCTGCAGCAAGCCTGCCAAGGGTTGATTGAGCTACGCTGTCTCGCTGCGGCTTTTCAGGAAACTTTCCAGAACCTCTGGGTTTTTCTCAAAAAACGAGGCCAAGTCCTCGAGAGCGCGGACCGTGTCGCGGCTCAAGTGGTGCTCCATCCCCTCAATATCCCGGCGCTGCGTTTCGCTGTCCAACTCGAGCAGGGAGAAGAACCGTGACAAGGTGGCGTGTCGCCGCTGAATCCTCTGCGCAACACCCCTGCCCTCCTCGGTCAACACAAGGCCACGCTTGTATTTTTCGTGTTCCACGAACCCAAGCTCGCAGAGCTTCTTAACCATGTTAGTAACTGAGGCCTGACGAATATTGAGTGAGTTAGCGATATCAACCACCCTCGCCTGGCCCGTTTTCTGAACCAGTTCAAGAATGCGCTCGAGGTAATCTTCCGCGCTTTGAGTCGGTGTGTTTTCCATCCAAAAGGTCTACTTCGGTTATTTGCCCCGGCGAAACCAGCCCCGCGGCGCCGCGGGCTTCTCGGGCTCGGCCGGCTTAGCACGGCGCGACCTGGACGGGGATGATGGCGCGACTTGACTGCGGAGCAACTGGCTGCGTGCCGCTGTTAGCGCCATGATGAACTCATCATAGGACTGATAGCGGTTGGCCGGCTTCTTGTCCATGGCACGAACGATGGTATCGCTGGTTGGGCCGGTGATAGACGGAACTCGTTTCCGTGCTGGGATCAGAGGGGTATTCAGGTGAGCGAGAACCACGTCGTCGATCTCGGGCGCCTCGAAGGGCGTGTGGCCGGTTATGGAGTGGTAGAGTGTCCCTGCCAAGCTGTACATGTCGGCGAGAAATGTTTCCGGTTCCCGTCGCAACTTCTCCGGCGCAATATAGTAAGGCGTGCCCCAGATCTGCTCAGAGTAATCCACCCCGGCCTCCGATTTACAGACAAGCCCGAAGTCAACCAGCTTGGGCTCGTTATCCACATTAAACAGGATGTTGCCAGGCTTGATGTCGCGGTGCAGAAGCTTGTGCTTGAGGGCGGCGTCCAGCGCCGAGGCTATCTTGATGCCAACGTCGAGCACCTGCAGTTCCGAGACGGTACGGTGCTGGTCGATCAACTGGTCTAGGCTGCCGGCCAATGCAAGTTCCATCACCAGGTAAAGCTGATCCTTCAGTTGGCCAAACTGGTAAATGTGAATAATGTTAGTATGATTGAGTCTCGCCATCGCACGCGCCTCGGCGTAGAACGCCTCCAGCCCCTCCTTATCTTCAACCAGTTGAGGCTGCATCAGTTTGATGGCGACATCCCGTTTGAGCACGCTGTCAGTGGCCCTGTAAACAGTACCCATCCCACCCGCGGCGATCCTTGAGTTCAGTTCGAAATGCTCAAGCATCATCGGCATCATCAACTCGCCGCCGCACTTGGAGCATGATGTAATCTCCAATGGCCCAAGTTCACCAGGAATGAAGGCGTTACCCCCGCATGACATGCAGTTCACCAGCTTAAGCGGCTTGTCTGGAGTCTCCTCGACTTCTGAACTCACCCGCGCAGTCTAGCATGCCGCCCCTCCCGTTGCCAATGCCAGCAGGTTCAGCGAGTGCGCAGCGGCAAAGCGCTCTGCTCATAGATTGGTTTGACTTAGAGCTTTTCTTTGATATTGTCCGCGCTCTCTTGCCGGGACTTCCCGTCCGGCGCCCCCAATTAAAACAAACTTTATGGCAGCAAAAAAGGCTACTAAATACGTCTATCACTTCGGTAAAAAAACCGACGGCAACGGCAAAATGAAGGCACTTCTCGGCGGCAAGGGAGCGAACCTCGCCGAGATGACCCGCATCGGTTTACCAGTGCCACCAGGCTGCACCATCACCACCGAGGTCTGCACTTACTATTACGACCACAAAAAGACCTACCCCAAGGTGCTCAAGGCTCAGATGGAGGAAGGTGTCACCCGGATGGAGAGGCAGCTTGGTAAAAAATTCGGTGATCGAAAAAACCCACTGCTGCTTTCGGTGCGATCCGGCGCTCGCGAGTCGATGCCAGGCATGATGGATACGATCCTCAACCTTGGCCTGAACGACGAGTCGGTCAACGCCCTGGCAGAGTCTAGTGGTAACGCCCGTTTCGCTTGGGATAGTTATCGCCGTTTCATCCAGATGTACGGTGACGTAGTCATGGGCGTTCAAAAACTGCCCAGCGAGGATGAAGAGCCGTTTGAGATCATCATCGAGAAAGTTAAAAAGAAACTCCTCGGCAATGCTCACGCAGAAGACACCGATCTTTCCACCGGGGATCTCCAAGTGCTTGTTGCTGAGTTCAAAAAGCTCGTGAAGAGCCGAACCGGAAAGGCGTTCCCGAGTAATCCTTGGGACCAGCTCCACGGCGCCGTCGGCGCCGTATTCAGTTCATGGATGAATGATCGCGCGATTGTTTATCGCCGCAAGTACAACATACCAGCCGAATGGGGCACAGCCGTGAACGTGCAGTCCATGGTCTTCGGTAACAGCGGGGATAGCTCCGGCTCCGGCGTCGCCTTCACCCGTGACCCTGCGACCGGTGAAAATGCTTTCTGGGGCGAGTTCATGATGAATGCTCAAGGCGAGGATGTCGTGGCCGGTGTCCGCACGCCCGACCCTGTTGTCAAACTTAAGAAGGTTCTGCCAAGCGCACACAAGGAACTGCTCCGCATCTGCAAGGTGCTGGAGAAGCATTTTCGAGATGTACAGGATTTCGAGTTCACCATTGAGGAGGAAAAGGTCTTCATGCTCCAGACTCGGAACGGCAAACGAACCGGCCTGGCTGCTGTGCGCATCGCCTGCGAGATGGTCAAGGAAAGGCTCATCAGTTGGAAAGACGCCGTGAAGCGAATCCCTGCTGAAGATCTGGACCAGTTACTCGCGCCGGTGTTCGACCGCGCAGCTGTTAAGAAGGTTTCAGCCATCGCTAAAGGTCTTCCGGCAGGACCGGGCGCGGCTACAGGCAAAGTTTATTTCAACGCCGACCGGGCCGAGGCAGCCAAGGCCAAGGGTGAGGAAGTGTTGCTCGTTCGCCTCGAGACTTCACCTGAGGATTTGCGTGGCATGATCGCTGCCAACGGCATCCTTACGGCTCGCGGTGGTGTCAGTTCGCACGCGGCGCTGGTCGCCCGCCAGATGGGCAAGATCTGCGTCTGCGGGGCTGCCGACGTCCAGATTAACTACACCAAGCGCACCATGAAGATTGGAAGGCTTAACTTCAAAGAGGGCGACTTTCTTTCAATTGATGGTACTACCGGCGAGATTTTTCACGGCGAAGTGAAAACAGCCGCGTCAGAAGTTGTGCAGGGCCTTCTAAATAACAGGGCCGCCGCCAAGCGCAGTCGCACTTATAAGGACTTTGCGCAGATCATGAAATGGTGCGCCAAGGTCTCCAAAATGGAGATTCGGACTAACGCGGACTCACCAGGGCAGGTGAAAAACGCTATCGCATTCGGCGCCACCGGTATTGGCTTGTGCCGTACCGAGCATATGTTTTTCGAAGGCAACCGTATTGACGCCGTGCGTCAGATGATCCTCGCCGAGGACGAAAATGATCGTCGCAAGGCACTAAAGAAACTCTTGCCTTACCAACGCAAGGATTTTGAGGGTATCTTCAAATCCCTCAACGGCCTGCCGGGTACCATTCGATTGCTCGACCCTCCGTTGCATGAGTTTCTGCCACACGACGGCAGACAAATTAACGACCTAGCGAAAAAACTAAAGGTCAAACCTGCTGAGATTAAGCAGCGTGTCAGTGAACTGCACGAGTTCAACCCGATGCTTGGGCACCGCGGCTGCCGCCTAGCGATCTCCTATCCTGAGATTGCTGAAATGCAGGTGCGGGCCATCTTCGAGGCAGCCGCCAACGTGCAGAAAAAGAAGATCAAGGTTAAGCCTGAGATCATGGTTCCGCTCGTAGGTTTCAAGAAGGAACTCGAATTGCAAGCCGAGATCGTCCATCGCGTGGCTAGGGAGGTCAGCAGTGAAAAAGGCGTGAAGCTTAATTACCTTCTCGGAACAATGATCGAGGTGCCACGCGGTGCCTTGACTGCCGACGAGATCGCCGAAGTGGCCGAGTTTTTCAGTTTCGGAACCAACGATCTCACACAAACCACCATGGGAATGAGCCGTGACGACTCAGGCTCATTCCTGCCTAACTACGAGGAAGAGGAAATCGTGACGGACAACCCGTTCGCGGTGGTGGACCAGGCTGGTGTTGGTCAGTTAATGGAGATCGCTGTTAGAAAGGGCCGCAGCACCCGTAAGAACATTAAGCTTGGCATCTGCGGCGAGCACGGTGGTGAACCTAGTAGCGTGAAGTTCTGCCACAGCCTTGGCCTAAATTACGTGAGTTGCTCACCGTTCCGCGTGCCAGTAGCCCGCTTGGCCGCAGCCCAGGCTGCCTTAGCTTAAAACAAGGCGCTTGACCAAGTACAAAACGAACCGAAAACGCCTGTTTTTGCCGGACGTTTTTCTTTGCCCTTGACCCTCCGCAGGTTGGCCAGCAATTTTCCTCCGTGAGGATAATCTTTGCGACCGTGCTTTTTGCCTGTTTGGTCAGCCTTACTTCGGCGGCGGATATGGGGCGTTCCGTGGTTCAGGTATTGCTTTATAGCCAGACGCCGGTCTGGGATGCGCCATGGCGCAGCAACCCAGTGGCCAGCTCCAGCGGTTCCGGCTTTGTGATCGACGGTGAGCGTGTCATGACAAACGCTCACGTGGTCAGTTGGGCCAAGCAAATCGTCCTGCGCCGCTTCCAGGATCCGCGCCCTTGGCAGGCGCAAGTGGAGCATATTTCTCATGAGTGTGACCTGGCGGTACTCAAACTAGCTGATCCCGGCTTTTTTGATGGTCTCGCCCCATTGCCGATCGGCGAATTGCCGAAGGTTCGTTCGACCGTGGTGACTTGTGGTTACCCCTCGGGTGGAGAGCAGATAAGCTACACCAGCGGCGTGGTGTCACGCATCGAGTTGCAGAACTACGTGCACATCGGCAACAAGGCCTTTCTCTCCGTGCAGACGGATGCCGCGATCAATCCCGGCAATAGCGGCGGTCCGGTGTTTCAAGATGACAAGGTAGCAGGCGTCGCTTTCATGGGAATTCCCGGCTTGGAAAACACCGGTTTCTTTATCCCACCCGCGGTCATTAATCATTTTTTGGAAGATATAAGTGATGGTCACAACGACGGTTTTCCCAAAGCGGGCATACGAATAGTCTCGTTACAAAACCCGGCATTCCGTCGCTATCTCGGGCTGGATCCCACCGGCGATGGCGCCCGGATCGACAGTTTGTCTAATTACGCACAAAAAGCTGGCTTACTCAAGAAAGACGATGTCGTCCTTGAGGTGGGCGGCAGCCGCGTCGGCAGTGATGGAACGATACTACTCGACGGGAATCGCGTTTACTGCACTGCAGTGCTACAGAACGCCCAAAAGGGTGAGCAGTTGAAGATAAAACT
>Ga0206680_10000222_pt1 | contig 21270 bp, 17 predicted proteins | sample M115012015metaG_FD_160124 | JGI IMG/M metagenome (GOLD analysis project Ga0206680, IMG submission 160124) | Ammonia-oxidizing marine archaeal communities from Monterey Bay, California, United States - M1 150m 12015 | ecosystem: Environmental > Aquatic > Marine > Intertidal zone | place: USA...
AATCCTTAACATGATTTATTAAATCCAGTAGTTCTGGAAGATCATGACCATCGACTGTACCAAAATATCGCCAACCCAATTGTTCAAAGAGCATACTTGGCGGAGAAAAAAAGCTCTTTGCAGAATCGTGTAATTTCTGTAAAGTAGTTTTCAGGCCCAGTCGTTCAGAAAAAGGTGCCTTCTCTGCGAATTCCAGAGTTTCTTCTCGGAAACTGTTGTAAAACCTGGAAGAGGCAAAACGAGTCAATAATTTTGAAATTGCACCAACATTTGGATCTATACTGACGCTGTTATCATTGTAAATAACCAGCATGTTTTTATCGAGAGCACCATTGTGATTCAGTGCTTCAAAAGCTAAACCTCCGGTCATTGCTCCATCTCCGATAACAGCAATGACACGATGTTTTTTTTGTTGAAGATCACGTCCAATGGCCATTCCAAGTGCTGCAGAAATTGAAGTTGAGGCATGTCCTGCTCCAAAATGGTCGAAACTGCTTTCGTCACGTGAGAGAAATTTTTTGATGCCGCCGGCTTTACCAAGCGAATCAAATTTTTCATTGCGGCCAGTCAGAATTTTATAGGCGTAGGCCTGGTGTCCTACGTCCCAGACAATTCGGTCAATGTTGAAATTGAAATTTTTCAGCAATGCTACTGTGATTTCTACAGTACCAAGGGAAGAAGCAAGATGGCCTCCACGTTGACTGGTGACTTTGATGATACGTTGACGGCATTCTTCGGCCAACTGAGTTAATTCTTGCAAATTTAGGTTTTGTATCTCTGAAGGTTGTGAGATACTTTCCAATAACGATTTCATTCTTGAATCTTAAATACTTAGTCTCAATGGGAATAAATATAAATGTTTTCAGATCTTCAGTTTTATTTCCCAATTGGTTCAGGCCACTTATGTACCATGTCTGTCAGTACGAAAAGATTATCATAGTGTACAGTATATCTTGGAGGGATTCTTATGTCCACTAATACACTTGAACAATTAAAACAGGCCAAATCGGCTCTTGAGGCTGAGAGAAAACCTGTATCTCATGTTCAGGAAGCTTTAAAGGCAACAAAAGATATCACTCAATTTGTTAAAATTGCATTGAGTAAAGAAAATCGCCGGATTTTTCAGGCCGGTGAACAGGATGATATAGTTTCAATACTGGCGGAGATCAACCGAACTAACAAGGAACTGTATAATAAATGCCGCACTCCGGAGCATTTTAATAGAGATGCAACTCGTTATTTGAAAATGAAGAATCATATAATCCGCAAGTCTGAGTGCATCCATTTTAGTCTGGATCAAGGATTTTATGCCACAGAACCCCTTGGATTTTCTGCTGGAAAAGCAATTGAATTATCTCTGAAACAAATCCGGAAAATACGCGATGGTCACCAGCAAGGTAAATGGACGCGATTGCCAATTGATGTAAATGTAGATAATTCTGCAAAAACTGAAGTTGAAAAAATATACGCAGAGAGCGCACCACTTGCAGATAAATTACTCAAAAATGAAAATATTGGCAACTTTGATCCACCAATGACCATAGAAGAAGTTCAATCTGTTTATAAGTTTTTCCATAATGTTCACCAAATCCAGGAATTGGAGCAGCAAGCACTGACGGATGCTCTTTCAAAAAAAACGCCTGCGGAGCAGTCTACTCCAAATGAAATCCTGGACAAACTTTCCAGTTTTGAAAGAAAGCTTAAAAATGTAAGAGTTCCGACCTCAAAAAATATTCCGGACTGGGGTATTCATCTGTATGAAATGTCACTTACGGATATAACCCTCCGTATGCATCTGCTCCGTATACCTTTTGAACCAATGGGATTTTTTAATAGACATTTGAAAATACTTGAAGAGCAAAAAGACAGTGATGGTATTGAGAAAAGTATCTCAAGTTTTCATGATAATGCTTTACAGGAACTGGAGCAACTGCAACTTTTTAGTGAGTCTTTTACAGGTGTTGACGAAACTTTACAGGAAGTGACAGGAATTCTGCAAAACCTTTCAATCTGCTTTGGAAAGATTTATCACAATGCATCTTCACAAACTATCACCAATTCTTTCCTGATCAAAGTCCTTGAACTGATCAAAGGTATGCTGGAAAAAGGTGGTCGCGTTGCTGACTCAAAGAGCGATACATTGCTTAAATTACATCAAAGTGTCAATGATGTTGACTTGTTTGATGACCCAATTACAGAAGGAATGATTCATGCGCTGGACTTACTTGAACAAGGCAAAGAAGCGATGAGTCAGTATTGTGACAAACTTAAAACCTTTTTGGAAACACTTTCAAATGCCTCTGACTGGGACTCCAGGCAGACTTATAAATTCTTGAAGAACGCCTATGATGAAAATGCGAGTTTAACCTCAGCATCTATGTTTTTTGGAAGTATAACTAAAACATGTGTTTTGTTGAAAAGTTCCATCAAGGAAGTCGAATCAATGTGGCTGGAACTGGGTAAGTTGCGAGAACAAAAACTTGACTCAGGTGCCTTATACGAGCAAACAATATCACTATTAGGAAATGACACGGGGTTTTCTGAAAATAGTTTGCGGCAAAGAGCGGATCAAGTGGAGGAGTTGAATTGGATACTGGATGAAATGCTAGGACTGGGAGTACAGGAGGAGCAGCGTTTTGTCGATGAACTTCATTCAGAGTTAAGACCAGTCGATGACAGGATTAAAGCTCATAGAATAAAAGAATCTGCAAGAAAAGTAGAGTTGACAAGCACAATAGAAAAATCAGAGCAAGATCCTATTTTGGTAAAATCTAAGGTTAGAAAAACAAAAAAATCTGATAAATCCAGTGAGCCTTCTAGTGGCAATAAAAAACCAACTTACGATCCTTTCCTGCCATTTCAAATGATTGCCCTGAAAAAAGCCTGCAAAGAAATGACATCATCCGAGGGTAAAATGATGTATAAGGTGTTGACAAACACGCATATATTTTTCACCCTGTTGAACAAAATGGAAAGTTCCTTCAAACCAGGTGAAGGACTTGAAAATGAGCTGGAACAGGATTTAGGTAAAAGCAAAACAACACAAGAATTTTTTATGAATTTTGCAAGATTGAAATTTTTACCTAATGGCTATTGTAGCGAAAACAATAACCCCTTTAATTACAATGAAGAAAAGAGGCAATTTGAGGTCCCGAAGGGGGTCAAAAAACAACTTAAAATTACTAAAAGTTCTACCGCTACACCCATGGACATTTTCAGTCGACTGATTCGGGTGTTGTTAGGTTTAGATGATTCTAATACGCTTGCTGCCATAATGCCACCGCAAAATTTATCCATTATGGAGGACGATTTTATGCTTAAAAGAAAAGATCGAAAAGCCGTTGAGGAAGGATTGCAGTCGACATGAATTCCAAAAAAGTAGTGAACGTTTCTTTAAACATTTTTATAAAATAGATCAATAATAGTGGCATCATTTAAGTTGGCTGTCCTTATTCCCACTTCGATTGTAATAACTGATCGCGGTCTGCTTTTTTTCCAATTCTTCCTGACATTGAATGCATAGTCGTACACCCGGCACTGCTTTCCGCCGGGCAGCCGGAATTTCGATTTCGCATTCCTCACATTTGATAAAACTTTCTCCTTCTGGTAAGCGACTTCGTGCTAATTGAACGGCATCTTCAACTGTAGCCTCAATTTGCTCCTGTACCGCCCCTTCACGGGCCCATCCTACAGCCATATTGACCTTAAATGATAATTACGAAAATATGTTAATTCACCAAGAATTAAGTCCTGTTTATCAGTTAATAATTTTTCAACAGCTGATGAATAATATGCACGACTCAATTGGTTCCTTCTTTTTTAATGATAATTAAATATTATAAACAGGCATAATTGTTCTACGAATATTTTTTCTGATCAATACACAAAATAATCAGAGGGTACTAGACAGTTTATCAAATATAATATCAATTAATCAGCGTATTATCACACAAACTCGATGTTAACACAAAATTCCAAGAAAACTATCCCTGCGTCATTTGCAATACTTCTTTAAAGCGAAAAGGACGTATAGTTATAATTAAATGGGGTCAGAGTAAAATAATATCTATAAATAATTCAGTCAAATGTTTAGTTAAATTAATAGTAATAACAACTCCTCTACGGAAAGGGGTTGAGTGTCGAATCTGACTCAGATAGAATATCCTGCACGAAGAGAAATCAATCAAGCTTGAAAAAGATTTAAATGCCGGAACTACCTGAAGTCGAAACTGTCGTTCGAGAATTACGTGAAGAAATATGTGGAGACATTATTTCATCAGTTGAAATATTCCGCAGTAATCCAATTGTACAGGGAGACCTAGATGCGTTCCAGGAACGATTGTGCGGAAGAAAATTTATGGATGTTAGGCGTCGGGCCAAATATCTGATTTTTAATTTAGAACCAAAAAGATATTTAGTTGCTCATTTACGGATGACTGGGAAATTCATAGTCAGTGAACCTCTACCGGAACCGACAAAATATAATCGTGTCTGGTTTAACTTAGAAAGTGGACGGCAGATGATATTTGATGATATTCGTTGCTTTGGAACTCTGGAAGTATATGATGATTTAGCTGACTCGAAGTCCTTGCAAAAACTGGGAATTGAACCTCTTTCGAAAGCTATGACTCTAGGTTATTTCAAAAAGAATCTTGGATCCTCCAAGCGGGAAATTAAATCAGTACTGCTGGATCAACAAATAATTGCCGGACTGGGCAACATTTATGTTTCAGAAATATTGTTCCGCTCCAAGATACATCCTCAGCGAAGTGCGGACAGCATCAATAAAAGAGAATGGTCGTTGATTATAAAATACACAAAATATATCCTGCAAGAAGCGATAAAGAATAATGGGACAACTATTTCTGATTTCCGTAGAGTTGATGATAAAACTGGGGCATTTCAACAATTTCTGCAGGTTTATGATAAAAAGGAACATCCCTGCACAGAATGTAGAACGCCTATTCAACGAATAGTGCAGCAGCAAAGGAGCACTTTTTTTTGTCCGGAATGCCAACGGTGACAAAATATTTTATATGAAGCTAATCTTAAAAATATTTATTCTAATTTTGTTACTCTGTTCCAGTTCAGTGACTTTGTGGGGCCGGCAACAAAATATAATTCTTACCGGTAGTCAAAATACTGGTTCATATATTTTTGCTAATGAACTGGCGCGTCTTTGGAGCTCATCCAAAACCAGTCGCAAAATAGAATTCGTGATACATCCTGAAATTTCGCCAGTAAGCCGTCTGTCACAATTAGGGAATAACAGGGTTACAATGGCGATTATTGATGCTGCAATCGCACACAAAGAATTAAAAAAACACCCAGGTTTGCGCGTTCTTACAGTTCTTTGGCAAAACTGGTTGTATGTCATGGGTACAGTACCCGGACCTCTACTTTCACTTGAAAGCACCCAAACTTTGCTTGTACATGATAATTCGTTTTATTTCACGCAAGTTTGGAAGAATTTAGCACCGCAAACAAAAATTAACTGGTTCAATCCTGAGAGCATTCCAAATTTTTCAGAAGGGTTTTCTGAAGAAGTGCTTGTTTTCACCGGTCCAGCTCCATTGAAAGAAGTAAACGACTGGCTGGAACAGTTTCCGGGAATCCGGCTTTTATCATTAAATCAGCAGTTAATTCAGGCTTTGCGGTTAAAATTCTCCTGGCTGATTACACAAAAACTTCCTGCCAATAAATATCATTATCAAACAGAAGAATTGGAGGGAGTGGCTTGGTATCCTGTTTTGGTGGTACGCAGGGATTTCTCTCAAGAACACGCTAAAACATTGCTGAACCTGATTTTTGCACAAAGCAAAGCTCTTAACCCGAATGTACTTTTTCAAAGTTTACTCCGTACAAACAACATAGCTTTTAAAAAGATTTATGCTTATCATGCTGCAGCAAAAAAATTGTTACGCTTTAAATGAAAATGCAGTTTGAACATATTTCAGTTTTAACACAAGAAGTGGTTGATTTTGCTCCGGAATCAACACAAACAATTCTGGATTGTACTCTTGGCGGCGGGGGACACAGCAGGTGCTTGTTGGAAAATTTCCCGGACGCAAAGTTGTACGGAATTGATAGAGATGAGCTTGCTGTAAAAGCTTCAGCGGAAAGATTGAAGACATACGAAAAACAAACCAAACTGGGGCAGGCCAGTTTTTCTGAACTTCCTGAATTATTTGCCGAGTGCGGTGAGCCTGATTTTGATTATATTTTGGCTGATTTAGGACTGTCAAGTGAGCAGTTGGCAAGTGCTGAGAGGGGATTTTCTTTTTTGCGGGAAGGACCTCTTGACATGCGAATGGATCCGGATCGTCAGCAGATCACTGCTGCACATTTGGTCAATAATTCCAGTGAACAAGAATTGCTCAAGATTTTGCGAAATTTTGGTGAAGAACGTTTTGCTAGGAAAATAGTGTGCAAGATACTGGAATTCAGAGGAAAAAACCCATTGAAAACAACAAAGGAGCTTGCCCAACTTGTTAGCAGTGTCATCCCAAGGCGATTGCAAAAACAGGGGTTTAACCCTGCAACTTTGACTTTTCAAGCCCTGAGAATTGCTGTTAACGACGAACTTCAAGAACTTGAAGTGTTGTTGAAGCAGATTCCATCACGATTAAAAAAGGACGGTCGTGTGGCCATAATCTCATTTCATTCTCTGGAGGACCGCATTGTCAAACACCAGTTCAGGAAATGGGAAAATCCCTGCGTTTGTCCAACCGATCTGCCGTACTGCATTTGCGGTGAAAAACCACGGGGACGAGTCCTGACCAGAAGGCCGGTAAATGCTACTAAAAAAGAGGTTGCAGATAATACCAGAAGCCGTAGTGCCCACTTGCGAGTTTTTTCATTTGAAAAAACAGTCCTATGATTGAAATTCGATGTGATGAAAAATGGGAAAACTTGATTAACAAATCCGAACTTCAGAAAATACTAACAATTTTTCTAAAATATTTGTATGCAGGAGAACGTGGAATTTCTTTATATATCGCAAATGATGCAGTAATTCAAAAACTGAACAGGGAATTCCGTGGAAAAGATTGTCCCACAGATATTTTGTCATGGGCTTATGATGGAGATGATCCGGGAATGTTTGAAGCCCAAATGAGTGAGGCTGAATTGGAAAACTCAGAAAGTACAGGGGTAGCCGGAGAACTGGTTATTTCTGGAGAACGTGTCAGTCAGCAGGCTACTGAAAATGGATGGGATTTTGAGACGGAACTTTTCCGCTTGCTGGCGCATGGCTGTGCTCACCTGGCAGGATGGAATCATGAACGATCTTCGGAGGAAGCAAGTGAAATGCTGGAACTGGAATCTGAGTTATTGAAAAAAGTTGGACTGACAAACATTTATTAATCAGACTATTTAATAACAGTCAGAATTTAATCAGTCTCGAATGTAGTGCAGTTTTTGAAATGCTTTCCGGAATTCAATTACCTCAGATTTCAGCTTTTCCGGTTTTTCCTGTTTCAGCAGCAGGCGGCAAAAAAAGTCAGCAATCGTTTCCATATTTTCCGGGCGCATTCCCCAACGTGTAATTTCCTGGGTCCCCAGACGTATCGCGTTAAAGTCTCCCGGAACAGGAGGCAGGGGCAAACCAATTCCACTGGTGAAGAGATTGGATTTTTCCAAAAGCTTTGAGGCAGTATCTCCTCCACCATAAGTTGCTGCAGGCAGAGCCACATGCTGGGAATTCGTGAAGCCTTTTCCACTTACATGAAACACTTCACATCCTCCAGTGTGAAGTGTTTCTGCAAGTGCTTTGGCGTTGGCAATACACATTTTTGCATATTCTCTTCCATGTGTCAGCAAATCCAAAACGGCTATGACCATTGCTGCAGCACGACTGAGATCAAAATTTGCTGTAAGTCCGGGGAAAGCAATTTTGTCAAGATGCGCAGCCAGTTCTGCTGAATTCGTAAAAACCATTCCGGATGGAGGACCTCCAAAACTTTTGTATGTTGAGCCGGTCATTAAATCCGCACCTTCTTTGAGAGGCCGCTGAAATTCTCCACCTGCAATCAAACCACCCATGTGGGCTGCATCATAAAGAATCCACGCCCCCACTTCATCAGCTATCTTCCGGACTTCCTGCAGCGAGTAGGGAAATAAGCACATGCTTCCAGCAATAATGATCAGCTTAGGTCGCACTTTTTTCGCTGCGATCATTAAGGCTTCCGGATCAACATCCATTTGCGCAAAATCAAAAGGGACTTCGTGAATTTCCAATCCATATAGTCCGGCAGCGCCTTCCGCATGATGGGTCACATGCCCTGCCGCCGCATCTGAAAAAGACATGATTTTGTCACCCGGTTTAGTTGTTGCCATGTACGCATAGAGGTTTGCAATCGAACCGCTTGGCACTCTGTACTCCACATATTTGGCCTGAAACAATTGGCGCATGAGTGACATGAGCATAATTTCCAATTGATCAGCGTGCTCCATGCCTTTGTTATACTTTGCTCCGGGATACCCCAGACTGGATCTGCTACCTATACTTGAAGAAAGCATTTTTGCAGCTTTAGGATTGATTACATTCGTACCCGCATAGAGTACAATGCTCTGCTGATCCATCAACTTTTCATGCGCTTCAATAAGACTAAATGCTTTTAATTCAAGTTCATCAAAAGACATTAACTGATAACGTTCTGCATGTTGCTGAATAAAACTCTCCGCTTCTTCCGGTACCCATGGGCGCAAATCATCTATAATGTTAATCATATGCTAATTTGAAAAGTAAAAATATTTTTGAGATAATCAAAGCCTTATGCTTATCCTTATTGAGCAGTTTTAACACATTATTTGAGAAGCACTATCACGTAGAGCGGATTTTTATACCATAGATTTGGTATCAACGGCTATCAATATGTTCGTAAAGGGTACTAGAAAGATTTTTCCGATTTATGTAAATATTTCCCTATAAAAACAAAAACAAATTATCCGCAACTTTCTTTTCATTTGAAGACCGAAAAAAGCATTTCCAAAAAATGGTTGACATTCTTGACAAATTGATTGATAATTAACGTATTTCAACGGAAAAGATGACATTTTAATTATACAAAAATATCAGCTCAATATATTTAAAAATATGTGTTTTTGGATAAATTGAGTGAAAAACATTTTCCTGTATAAAAATAAAGAATTAACAAAAAAGTAAAATGGAATTTGATGAACAAATGGCTCAATGGCGGGAAACCTCTGGTTTGACTCGCAAAGAATTTGCCAGGAAACTCAGTGTTTCGCTGACTGCTGTAAAGAATTGGGAAACTGGACACTCTACGCCCAAACTGACTAAATATAGTGAAATTGCCAAAGTTTTAGCAATTGATGTGCGTGAGATGGGTTTGGATAATGACCTTGATCTTGATAGAATAGGTGATCGCATCAAATATGCTCGCTTGCTGAGAGGCATGTCGATTGAGGCATTTGCCTATGAACATGGTTTTGCAATTCAAACTGTAAAAAGCTGGGAATCCCATGCAGCTGAAGTTACAGAAGCCTCTCTTGAGCGTATTTCACGTGCATTGAAAATTCCATCCCCATTCTTTGATATGAAGAATGATCCCCATCAGGAATTGGCGGACCTAAAATAAACCAACTGTAAATCCACATTTTTAGAGCACACAGTTTAGTCTCGTGTTCGTTTTACTGCATCTTTAAAATCTTGATTACTTGTTTCTCGTTTCAACGCGAGTTCATAGTGATTCCTCGCTTGTGGAATTTCTCCATTGGCCTCAAAAGCTAGACCAAGGTTGTACTCGTCTTTTGCAGTAAGCTCCTCCAAACCCTGAAGATAGGCAACAGCTTCCTGGTAGGCATTCCCCCTGATCAGTGTCGAAGCAACTGTATTCCCATCTTGAACCAGTAAATCTGCAGTTTCATGAAAAGGACTGATTTGTTTGACATATGTTTGGGCCACTTGACGTCCCAATTTGATCTTCAAATCCAATGAGGTTTGTGGAACCTGAACATTCTGTTTCAGGTTGAATCCTCTTGCAAAATATTCAGTAGGGTTTGTAAAGGACAAACCAGCACGGTCAATCCTTGAAAGAAAAGACTCAGTATAATCTTCATCCTGTTCAAATCCTTCTATAATTGCTGTCTTTATATTTCTCGGTAAATGTGAGGTTTCGGGAGCACCACCCCACTTCCGCACATAGTAAGTGCGAATTATTTGAGGTGGAACGACATCGCTTCCATCACTTTTATTGATTAAAGTAAATTCAACTTCAAGCGCGGCTAATTGTTCCACATAAGGAGTCGGAATCAAAAATCCTGCTCCGGATGATTCTGCAGCCATTGAAACTGTACTTGCCAGTATAGATTGCTCAAGGGAGGCACCCTTGTTTTTGATATTTGTAAAATAAGAAAGAGCTTCTTCGGACTCAATTATCAGCTCAAAATATTTAACTTTTCCATGCAGGATTGCTACTTTTGCCGAATCCGGAAGTACGCCGCTAAATCCAGTTTCCTTTCCGGTTGTGTTGATCAGCTTGTACGGCGAGTGAAGAGAAAGGTTGTGTACAAGAGTAGCCCTTACCAAGTCTGCAATTTGAGGGGAGTGCTCTTTTTTTGAATTGAACTTGGTGATGGTTGGATTTAACAATTTTTCATTGCTTGAAAAACTCTGGGTGGATCCGGATTCAAGTGTATTTGGCAACTTGATTTGTCCGGACACAATTTTAAAATTACCAATTTCAATGTAGTTAATGTTTTCAACACGTTGAGCTGCTGGACGTACGATTTGGAAACTTACTTTTGGTGCACATCCCGTGAGTAAAAATACACAAATGCTCAAAAGCACTGAAGTCCTGATGTAAGTAGTCTCAATGTCTTCCCGCATTGCAAAATTAAAGAAGTGAATCATTTGAAAGGATATGAGTTTCATAACATAAGAGCAGTTGTAGATTGTTCCCTAATCATTAACGTGATTCGAGTTGTCTTAGCAGTTGCGGGTTTTCACGCTGAAGTCTTTCGATGCGTCCCATTCCCTGCGCAAAAAGCAGGTTTTCCGGTTCAGCACTCCACGCCTCTCTGTAACTTGTCTGAGCGAGTCCATAATCTCCAACTGCTTCGAAGCAAAGTCCCAGGTTATAAAGATCATTTGGATCCGGATTTTCAGCAGTAGCTTGTTGTAACTGTTCAATTGCCAAATCGTAAGCACCGGCCTCTATCAAAATTTTAGAGTTTGGAAACTTACCATCAGCAATTGGGTAGCTGAAAGTTTTGTCAGTGATTGCAACTCTACGTACAAATCCGCTGGCTATGGAAAGTGCCAGGTCCGCAATTATTTGCTCAAAGGAAGGAAGAACGTCTGCAGATTTTTCAATGGATTCAGTCTCGGTTGTTTTTGAAGTTGGCAGAACGGATGTTAAACTTTCTGCAATTTGCTGAAAACTTTCTGTGCTTCTTCCACCTATCCTTTGTGAGTAAGTACGAGTCTCAAAAGTAGTTGCCACAACTTCTGCAGGTACCAGATGAGTCATTTTTATTTCAAGTCCCAATGTCCCGCGAGTTGATTTGTAGGGCCACCAAACAACTTGATCGACTGTTAAATTCAAGCCGAGGCTACGTCGTGAGCGTGGTGGCCGGAAATATTCCAGGCCTTCTTTACTCAGGTCAACTCCATCAGTTCGTTCAATTTCGAGCCAAAGTTTTCCGCTGATAACTGCATCAACATTTAGAGTTTTGTATCCCCGTACTGAAACTAATTGCTGCAGTGCCGTATCATTTTCCAGCTTTTCAAATTCATCTGAAAAAACAACTTTGAAGTACGAAGTAGCGGTTAAGAGATTTATTACCCGCGCCCTGACAGAACGGCTGATGGATTTTTGTTGGGCCACATTTAGCAAAACAGGATGGGTTTGCCAAATGCCATTCCGCTCAGTTTTATATTTCAGAGAAATCTGCCCAATCTCAAATTTGCCCACTGCTATATTTCTGATGTCTCTTGTGTTGATCTCCGCAGGTGAGCGCATCGTAAGCGTAGCTTTAGCGCAACTCGTCAACAGAAAAGCGCCTATCAACAAAATGTACAAAGTATGATTAAATATATAGTTATTCATAAATTAAATTCTTGCTTTAATCTTGAATTTGTTTGGCCAATCTTCTTTTTTCAGCAAGATAAAGACGTGTGCGTCCAACACCTTGTGCGTAAAGTTTTGTCCCCGGACCCTTTTCAAGGGCAGTAATATAAAACCGTCGTGCATCTTCATAATCTTCCGGACTAACAGCACTGGCTTCATATGCTAAACCCAAATTATACCAATCCTGCGAATCGCGTTTCCCTTCCGGAATTGCTTCAATTATCTTTCGGGCTTGTTTGGATTTTCCCTCTTTGAGTAAATCTCCAGCTTTTGCTTTGCCTCCGGAAGCGACCTCTGCATCAACCATGACCTTGTATGGAGAAATTGTACGGATAAATGACTGCAGTGTCAGCATCACCAATTTCTGAATTACCTTCTTCTTTTCTTTGGGAGGCAAGTCGTAAATGCTTGGGACCGGCAAGGGTTTTTGGCCATAGAATATCTGTTTGGGATTGCTGCGACTCGCCAAGGCAACTTCACGAATTGGAATTGGGAAAATTGGGATTCTGGTGTAACTTATCAGGCTACCTAAAGTCAGGGAAATCAGGTGACTTTCTTTGACGTTGCGATAGGAATCCTTTTCAGTAATACTACGTCCAAAGCTGGATGAATCCGCACGAATCGCCAGTGTTTCCCTCTTCAGGCCTATTACAGTAAAACTGAAATTTGCCTGTGCGAAAAGGGAAATATTCTTGTATTTGTATGTCCTAACAACCTGATTTTTAGGTGGAATAACTTCATTTAAACCCGCCAGCGCGAATGCCGATGAAAGTGCCATTTCTGCTACATTACTGGCAAAAGCTCCCCTCCGACAAACATAACCTCTCCAACTATCCAAAGTAATTGTTTCATCTGAAATTGCTGCAGCACCAGCTGAAGACAGCCTACCGCCAAGTCCTCCTGTGCAAGTGGCGAGGTCAGTAAATTGTCCTCGGTCCACTTCACCTCCGCTGATGACTTCCCCCTGAATTATGGCAATAGGTTCCTTTTCCGAATCAATATTGGCCTCGTCTAAAGTGTTTACTACACTGACATTAAAGCGTTCGAAACGATTGAGTTCCTGGGCCAGTTGTTGAAGTACTTTAGATTTAATGCCAAGTTTATCATTTGTTTCGTCCACCAAATCTGCACGAATAAATACTTTTTTTACTTCCCGTGGCACTGTAATTCTTGAAGGTCTTTGCACTTCAAATTGAGAAAGTTTCGGTGCGGCACAAGATGAGATGAGGACCAAGGTAGAGAGGCACATTGGTAAAAATAATTTTTGCTGTACTGACATTGTTTTTTTCATATCTGTACTTAGTCTTCTAACAGTCGAGGCAACTCGCATCTAACACAGCCCTGATGGAAATTACGGCAAAAATCATGTTGAATTTGAATCAAACCCTGCCGATTCCCGAATGTATTCATTTTTAGTTTAGCGGATTTAGACAATTCTGAAAACCATAAACGATTTTCCATGAAACGTGTTTTGCTGTTTGAAGCTTCTGCAGGTAAAATCATGAACAATTGATAAAGAAGTTTTTCCAGCTTCGGTTCATTCTCATGACGTGCAAGGGCCAGGAAAAACGGCAAAACTGCATTTGCCCAAATTACAGTTTGACGGTCTTTTCCAACAAGTTGTGCGGTATTAATCTGTTTCGATTTACCCAAAACAAGGTGTTTCCGCCAAATTTCCCAATCCGGAGTAGAAAATAACAGTTCTGTTTCCGTCAGAGCTTGCCGCCGCAACTCTTTTTCTTCAGAAAAAACACTCAAGTTTCTGAACACTACCAACCAGCGTTTGAGTAAACCGTCATTTGCTATGCGGTGCAAATGGTGGAACATACCCAATAAACGTCGCTCTGGGGAATTTTGGGGGCGATGTGCCTGTGAAATTTTGCCGGAAACTTGTGGATGTTCTGGAAGTTCCTGCCAGGCAGCTTTCCACTGCTGAAATTCATGACGTATTGTAGGGTCGGCAATGGTCATTTTTTTTGAAAACAGACCGCAGGCTCCAAACCAGCGTGAAAGCACCAGAGTACGCGTTGTGCGTTGAGACTGACGAAACAAAGGGCGTAGTTCTCGAAATTGATATTGCTTAGCCAACTCCTCGAAAACCTGTGCATACGGAGAATATCCAAGTGATTTGAAAAGCAACTGAAACAGCAGTTCCTCCGGATCCTGTTCATCCCATCGTTTAAGCAGCACTTCTGTTTTTTCTTGAATACGTTGTTCTGCAGCATGGCCAAGAATTTTCTTCAGTGTTTCTGTACCGCGATCTAAAGTAGTAATTCCACAACGCCCCGGTAATTCACTTAATCTTTTTAAGTGAATTTTCGCTTCAGTTTCGGATGTAGAAGGTTCTTTACTCAATAAAGGGGCAAGTTCCAGCTCAGGAACTATTTGCCCGTCCTGGCGTTTAATTCCCCTCTGTCCATTGTGGTAAAGGACGACGTGCAAGACTACTTCATTGTAATCCGGATTCCCTTCGTGATGATGTGAGTACCATCCGGAAGAATTAATATGAATTTCCACCGCTCCAAGAAGATCTTGTTTCCCGATTTTCAAACGTGCTTCCCGGAAGTCTGGGCCGCTTGCGGAATTATACCAACCCGCGAACTCAATTTTGACCTGCTGCCCGCAGATCGTCTTCAGAGTCACCTGATCAAAGTCCTGTTCCAGCCAAATCTGCTGGATAGCCATCTCAGGAAAGGAGTTGTTTTTAATCATGAAAGGCTAATTGACAAGAAGAGAAAATGTACGTAAAATTTACCTCTGGATCATAAAACAGAAAATTGAAAGATACAATATCATCTCTATGCCAACCCAAACCATTTCACCGGATATTTCCGGATATTATGGTGATTACGGGGGAATGTTTATTCCCGAAATTTTGCGGACCACGTTTGAGGAACTCATTTCAGCTTTTAAAGAAGCAAAGGCTGACCCTGAGTTTTGGCAATGTTATGTGAACGTTATGCAAAACTACTCATGTCGTCCAACTCCAGTAACTCCGCTGGAAAATTTTGCAAAATCATTGGGCGGCAGGTTTCAGGTTTTTTGCAAACGGGAGGACTTGAACCATACCGGTGCGCATAAAGCGAATAATGTGATGGGGCAAGGTTTGCTAGTTCAACGAATGGGAAAACAACGAGTGATTGCAGAAACTGGGGCGGGACAGCACGGTGTTGCTACCGCAACCATGGCAGCAAAAATGGGATTTGAATGCACGATCTACATGGGTTCTGTTGACGTGGAACGCCAGCGTCCGAATGTATTTTGGATGGAACAGCTTGGAGCAGAAGTTATTTCAGTAACTGAAGGTACTGCCACATTAAAAGACGCGATCAATGCAGCCATGCGGGACTGGGCCGAAAGCATGGAAACTACGCATTATGTGTTGGGAACAACTTGCGGCCCGCATCCATTTCCGGAAATGGTGTCCTGGTTTCAGTCAATTATTGGCCATGAATCCCGTGAGCAAATGCTTAAATTAAACACTAAACTGCCAGACAGAATTTATGCATGCGTTGGAGGTGGATCCAACGCCAGCGGAATATTTCTGCCGTTTCTTGAGGACGAATCAGTCGAATTGGTTGGGGTAGAAGCCGGAGGTCATGGTATCGATTCCGGAAAGCATGCAGCCCGTTTTTCCGGTGGGACTGTTGGAATCGCACAAGGTTACAAAACGTATTTCTTTCAGGATGATGAAGGGCAGATGCTGCACACGCATTCAATTGCCGCTGGTCTGGACTACATTGGAGTCAGTCCTCTTCTGAGTCATCTGCACGATAAGAAGCGCATTCGCTTTACTTCTGCTACCGATGAAGAGGTTATTTCTGCAACAAAACTTCTCATTCGTACCGAAGGGATAATTCCAGCTTTGGAGAGTGGTCATGCCTTTGCCTCAGTGATTGAGGAAGCTCGAGATATTCCGGATGGAGCGCAAGTTCTGATCAATCTTTCCGGTCGTGGAGACAAAGACATTTTCAATATTGCAGAAGCAATTGGTGACCATAAATGGCAGGAATTTTTAGAAAAAAAGGCACTGAAGAGCTGAGGCACTAAGGCACAGAAAAGCAGAGCATCTGTGGTGTTTTAATTTGTAATCTATAAATTAAATGAATCTGACTGAATATCTAAATAATCGATTAAAAAAACATAAAATTTTGCTAATGACCCATGCCGTAGTAGGCTATCCTTCGCTGGAGGAGAATTGGAAAATGCTGGAAGCTATGGGTGAGGCAGATGTGGATTTGGTGGAACTGCAGATGCCGTTTAGTGAGCCAAGTGCGGATGGACCTCTTTTTGTAAAAGCAAATCAGGATGCATTAAGAAACGGTGTTCGCTGGAAAGATTATTTCGATTTGATGAAGAGCGCAAGCGAAAGATTTAATTTTCCGGTTTTGATGATGAATTATTGTAACACGGCTTTCAGTATGGGGTTTGAGGCATACTGTTCCAATATTAGGATACATGGTGGTGAAGGTTTCATTATTCCGGATTTACCTTTTGAAGAATTTGGAGAATTGTTTGAGCTGAGCCGTGATCAGGAACTTGATCCGATCATGCTTTGTACTCCAACAAATACCGAGAAACGATTACAAAATATCTGTGAGAATGGCAGTGGTTTTATTTATTGTGTAGCACGTAAAGGTGTAACTGGACAAAATACGGAGTTGGACCGGCATGCAGATGATTTTTTGCGTCAGTGTCGGAAATACTCTAATTTGCCATTAGCTCTGGGATTTGGTTTGTCAAAGCCTGAAGATTTGTACCAACTGCACGGAAAGGCCGAAATCGCTATTATCGGCTCTGCCTTGTTGAAAACGTGGGAAGCTGAAGGTGAACCAGGCTACCGCAAACATTTGATGTCACTGGTGGATGCCAGAGATTAAATAAATTATGCCTGTATCCATCAGTGAAACCGATATTGAAAATTACGCGAAAGATGGAGCTCTGCTGATTAAAAACCTGTTTACTCCAGATGAAGTGTCAGATTTGCGGGAAGGAATTGATGCAAACATCTCGCATCCCAGTTCACGTGCAAAGGTTGCCAGCAATGAAAGTGACCCTGGCTGGTTCTTTGAGGATTTTTGTAATTGGCAGGAAAATTCGGCTTTCCAAAGAATAATTTTTGAGAGTGATATTTCGGAAGTTGCTGCAAAACTTATGTGTTCTGAGCAGGTCCGTTTGTTTCACGACCATATGCTGGTTAAAAAAACAGGAACGAAACAAAGGACCCCATGGCATCAAGATCAACCGTACTACAATATTGAAGGAATGCAAAATATCAGTTTTTGGATTCCGGTTGATCCAGTACCGCTTGAATGGACACTTGAATTCATAGCCGGATCTCATCAGGGGAACTGGTATTTGCCTAGGACTTTCCTCAAAAAAGAGGCAAAGTGGTTTCCGGAAGGCAGCCTTTCGGATACTCCAAATATCGAAGAAAATCCGGAAAAATATCGTGTTCTCAGCTGGGAGCTTGAGCCGGGAGACGCTGTGGCCTTTCACATGCTTACATTGCATGCCGGAGCGGGATCAGGTGCGCTGCGCCGCGTTTTTTCAGTACGCTTGATAGGAGATGATATTCGACATGCTCCCCGTGACTGGGAAACTTCTCCTGAGTTTCCGGGACTTTCAGATCAATTGCCTGCCGGAGTTCCAATGGATCACGAATTATTTCCAGTAATCTGGCCTTCAAGCAGGGCTTAAATGATACTTTTCTACCTCTAAATTCAAACCCATGTCAGTTCCTCAAGCAGAAACTCCGATGATGCGTCAGTTTAACGCCATCAAGCGGGAGCACCCGGATAAGCTTTTGTTTTACCGTATGGGAGACTTTTATGAAATGTTTGGAGATGACGCGATTGTGGGCGCAAAAGTTTTGCAAATTGCGCTTACCTCACGCGACAAAAAAAAGAAAAAATCATTGCCAATGTGCGGGGTACCATATAAGGCTTATGAACAATATTTAAATAAGTTGACTGCGGCAGGTTATAAGGTGGCCATTTGTGAGCAAATGGAAGATCCTGCAAAAGCACAGGGGCTTGTTGCACGGGATGTTGTGAGAGTTGTAACTCCCGGAACTACTGTTTCGCCGCAGTTGATAGATCCAAACAGAAACCACTTTTTGCTGGCAATCAATGTTGTTTTGCGTGCCCAGTGTTTAGGAATTGCCTTTGTTGATCTTTCAACAGGTGAGTTTGAGGTGGCAGAATTTCATTTAAATGAAACTCATCGGTTCTATGATTTTCTCGCACAACTTACTCCACAGGAAATTCTGTTAACGCAAAGCCGTTCTGAAATAGAATCCACGTTTTTGGAAGAATTGGTGCAGCGGATGACACAATTACTGGATAAGATAAATTCTGCCGATGACAGATCAGTGACTTCTTCGGAACAGATCTCAGGGTTACAGAATGCTCAGGTTTTTCCTTCGACAGGACGTTTTAATTTCATTGATCCATATCATTTTGATCCGGAAGCAACACAACGGAATTTGAACAATCATTTTGAAACGCTGAATCTTTCCGGATTTGGGGTTGATGATTTTCCGCATGGAATTGCAGCTGCAGGGGCATTATTACGCTATTTGGAGGAAACTCAAAAATGTGATTTGAGCCATCTTACAGCTTTGAGGCGCTATGCTTTTGATAAAACTATGCTCCTCGACGAAGCAACAGTGGCCAATCTGGAATTGTTTGAGAGTCAGTCCGGAGCGAGGAAACACACGCTTTACCATATTCTAAATCATACTAAGACTCCAATGGGTGCAAGGCTTTTCAGGCAGTGGTTACGTCAGCCGTTGCTGGATGTGGAAGCAATTAATGAACGTTTTGACTGTATTGAAGAGTTCCGGAATAATTTTATGCTTTGTGAAGAGTTCCGCGAGTGCCTGGAAAATATCCAGGATTTGCCGCGCATTATTGGACGCATTACTTTACCCGTGGTTGGTGTGAACGACCTTGTGGCTTTACGTGAATCACTGGAACCAGTGCAGAAACTGCCTACCTATTTGTCAGAGTTACAAGCGTCGTTGTTAAAAAAAATTGCAGAAAATTTTGATCCGCTCACCGATTTGTTAGACCTGTTGTATCAGCGACTACTGGAGGCACCTTCAGTTAAACTTCGAGAAGGTGGTTTTATGGCCGCAGGTGTTTCTGAAGAATTGGACGAGTTACGTGAAATATCAAGAAATTCCAAACAATTTCTTAACAAAATGCTGCTGCATGAAAGGGAGATTACCGGAATTAGCTCTTTAAAAATCAGTTACAACAAAGTTTTTGGTTACTACCTTGAAGTCAGTAATGTCCATAAATCTTCTGTCCCGGAACATTACATTCGTAAACAAACCCTGGTCAATGCTGAACGTTACATAACTGCTGAACTCAAAGAATTTGAAGAAAAAATACTTACTGCAGAAGAACGAATAGGTGAATTGGAGTATGAACTATTTCAGCAGCTAAAAACTGAAATCAACTCAAACACCAGACGAGTGCAGCAGACTGCAAATGACATTGCTGTAGCGGATACGCTGGCGGGACTGGCATTTGTCGCAGAAAACAATCACTATGTGCGACCTAGTCTACATCCTCTTGAAGCTCCTAGAAAATTGTTTTTGAAAGACAGTCGACATCCTGTTATTGAACAAATAGATCTGGGCGAAGTGTTTGTGCCTAATGATTTGGATTTGGAAGAATCAAAGTGTCGGATCATGTTAATCACTGGACCGAATATGGCAGGCAAATCAACCTACATGAGACAAGTTGCGCTAATTGTCCTGATGGCTCAATGTGGAAGTTTTGTGCCTGTTTCGAGCTCAGAATTTTCTGTAGTGGATAGAATTTTTACACGTGTTGGTGCATCAGATAATCTTACACTTGGTCAAAGTACTTTTATGCTGGAAATGAACGAAGCTGCTGCAATTTTGAACAATGCGACTGAAAGAAGTTTGATTATTCTGGATGAAATCGGACGTGGAACGAGTACTTTCGACGGTATTAGTATTGCTTGGGCAATAGTAGAGTATATCCAAAAATTGAGTGCCCTGACGCTTTGTGCTACTCATTACCATGAATTGACTGCAATTGCACAAGAACTGGATTCAGTAAAAAATTTCAGCATTCGTGTTGAGGAAGAAGGAGAGAAAATTGTTTTTTTGCGTAAAATTGTTTCAGGAGAAGCAGACAAAAGTTACGGAGTACAAGTAGCCAGACTGGCTGGATTGCCAAAAAGCGTGGTAAATCGTGCTCTTGAGGTTATGGAACAATTGGAAGAAACGTCAATGGTCCATCATTTGCCTGTACTTATAGATAAGACACAGCAGAAACAAAAAAATTCTGCAGAGGTTAGTGAAAATTCTGGAATTTCTTGGGGGAATTCTTTAAATGAGGATCAACAGTTGTCTTTGTTTCCAGAGGAATCACTCTACCTGGATGAGTTGCGCAAACTGAATTTGAATGATATGACTCCGTTGCAGGCACTAAACTATCTTCAAGAATTAACTGACAAACTGCGGCAATAGCAAGAAAAGCCGGTAGTATCAAAATCTTAAACTTGAATCATAAAATGCGAATTGCTGTTTACCCAACAAGTGCAAATCCTCCAACTTATGGTCATGCAGATATATTGGTGAGAACGACCAAACAGTTTGATCATGTTTTTTGGTCGGCTGCTATGAATTCAGAAAAACACTATATGTTTAACGAAGAAGTACGTCTGCGGATGATGAATGAATACGTGCAGCATTTTGACCTGAAAAATGTAACAGTTGAAGCTTTTACAGGTTCTACTATTCGTTACGTGCAAAAACGAAAAGCTCAGGTAATAGTGAAAGGATTGCGTAGTTTAGACGATTTTCAGGGTGAATTTCAGCAAGCAGTCGGAAACAAAGGCATAGATCCTAAAATTGAAACCTTTTGTTTATTTGGAAAACCGGATCTTTTTGCCATCAACTCGACCCTGGTTCGTGAATTAGCATTCATGGGAGAGTCAATCGAAGCTTATGTTTTACCTTCTGTGGCAAAAATTGTGGCTGATGCAATAAAAAAATCATGATTCGGAAACATCAGAGAGTAAAAAAACATGAGTGACATCAAACTACGAATCTACTATTTGTTTTTCGGAGGAATAGGCGTAGCTCTATTCTTGTCTATGCTGTCTTCAGAATTCCAGGATCCGACTGTTT
>Ga0206680_10000241_pt1 | contig 20244 bp, 24 predicted proteins | sample M115012015metaG_FD_160124 | JGI IMG/M metagenome (GOLD analysis project Ga0206680, IMG submission 160124) | Ammonia-oxidizing marine archaeal communities from Monterey Bay, California, United States - M1 150m 12015 | ecosystem: Environmental > Aquatic > Marine > Intertidal zone | place: USA...
AAGTGAGATATCATCTAATCCATTAAGTAATCTTTGTTTTTTGTCCGGTTGTATATGAAAATGTTCTTGTAATCTATCTCCAACTATTGTTTGATTTTCAAGATCTATTTCCAATTTAGATATATTTGTAAAAATATGCTCAATTACACTTCTATCTATTTGGATAGGAAGTACACCATTTTTGAAACAATTACTATAGAAAATGTCAGCAAAAGATGGTGCAATTATAACCGAAAAACCATAATCTTTTAGTGCCCAAACAGCGTGTTCACGAGAGGAGCCACACCCAAAATTTTCATTTGTAACTAAAATTTTTGAATCTGCATACTTTGACTCATTTAAGATAAAATCTTTCTTTGGATTACCATCACTATCAAATCTCCAATTGTAAAAAAGATATTTACCAAAACCGGTTTTTTGAATAAGTTTTAGAAATTGCTTTGGAATGATTTGATCCGTATCTACATTTGCCTTATCAAAAGGTGTGATAACACTACTAATTTTTGTAAATTTTTCCAATTTCTAGTACCACTCTCTAATGTCAACAAAGTGTCCTTCAATTGCAGCAGCTGCAGCCATTACAGGACTAACTAAATGAGTACGACCTCCTACTCCTTGTCTCCCTTCAAAATTTCTATTAGAGGTACTCGCACAACGTTCACCTGGATTTAAAATATCTGGATTCATTCCTAAACACATACTACATCCAGATTCTCTCCATTCAAAATTTGCGTCTTTAAAAATTTTATCAAGACCCATTTTCTCTGCTTCATGTTTTACCATCTGTGAACCTGGTACTATCATTGCATGTAAATTCGAAGAAACTTGTTTTCCTTTTACAACCTGTGCTACATCAATCAAATCTTCTATTCTAGAATTTGTACATGAGCCTATAAACACTCTATCCAATTGAATTTCTGTTATCGGAGTTCCTGATTCTAAATCCATGTATACTAATGCTTTTTCTGCACTCTGAGTTTTAATGGAATCACCATTAGCAAATTCTTCTGGAGAAGGAACGTTATCTGTAACATCACAAACCATTGCAGGATTTGTTCCCCAACTTACTTGTGGAGCAATCTGATCAACGTTAATTGTAAAACTCTTATCAAATTTTGTGTTTGAATCAGTATGTAAATTTTCTTTCCAATCATCAACTAGATTATCATAATTACTTGGTGTAAATTCACGTTTACTCAAATAGTCGAATGTTTTTTCATCAGGGGCAATAAGCCCTGCTCGTGAACCTGCTTCAATAGACATATTACAAATTGTCATTCGTTGTTCCATAGAAAGTTCAGATATTGCATCACCACTATATTCCAGCACATGGCCTGTTCCTCCTGCAGTTCCTATATGCCGAATTATACTAAGGATTATGTCTTTTGAAGTAATTGTAAAAGAGTTTTTTCTCTTCCCAGTAGCAATAATTTCAAATGATTTTGGTTTTTCTAGCCACAATGTTTGTGTTGCCAATACATGTTCCACGTCACTTGTTCCAATTCCAAATGCAAATGCACCAAATGCTCCTTGTGTTGATGTATGACTATCTCCACAAACGATTGTTGTTCCAGGTAGTGTAATACCAAGCTGTGGACCTATTACATGAACAATTCCTTGATTTTTACTACTCTTACCAAAAAGTTTTATATCAAAATCGTGACAGTTTTGTTCCAATGTCTTAATTTGAATAGATGAAGTTTCATCTAAAATTGGTAATGATCTATCTGTTGTTGGTATATTATGATCAACAGTAGCAATTGTAAGATCAGGTCTTCTTACTTTTCTATTATTGGAGCGTAATCCCTCAAACGCCTGTGGTGATGTAACTTCATGAATTAAATGCCTGTCAATGTAGATCAGTGATGACTCATTTTCTTGTTCCTTGACAACATGTGAATTCCATATTTTTGCAAATAATGTTTCAGACATTATAACTAATCACTTACTATATTTGAACAAGCCGCCTGCAGCAATTATCTTGGCAATTATTTCTGAAAATGGCTTCATTGAATATATTTCATTTTTTGAAATGTTTTTTATCTCCTTCTGTTCTATGTTTATTTCTAATTCATCATTATTTGAGATCGTCTGATATGTTTTTTCATCAATCTCAATTGGTAAAAGAAATGCCCCATCAACGGAATTTCTATAAAAAATTCTTGCGAATGATACTGCCAAAACGGCTTTAATTCCACATGTAGAAAGAGCAATTGGAGCGTGCTCCCTTGATGAACCACATCCAAAATTCTTTCCAGCCAAAAGAAAATCACCCTCTTTTACCTTAGAATGAAAATCAGGATCTATTCCTTCCATTGCATGTTTTGCTAGTTCGTTGTAATCATGAATTTTAAGATATGTACCTGGAATAATTACATCTGTGTCAATATTGTCTTCTTCATATTTTATTACATTACCTTTCAATTCAAATCCCTCGGATCAGTAATTTTACCTGTGACTGCAGATGCAGCTGCAACTAATGGCGATGCAAGATATGTTCTAGAATCAATATGTCCCATGCGTCCAGGGAAATTTCTATTTGTTGTACTGATACAAACTTCATCTTTTGCCAGAACTCCCATATGTGCACCACAACATGCACCACATGTAGGCGGACCAACCATTGCGCCTGCATCTATGAATATTTGCAATAATCCATCCTGCATTGCCTTTTTGTATATTGATATTGCCGCTGGTAATACTTCTGTTCTAATCTTTACCTTCTTACCTTTTAGAATTTTTGCAGCTGCGAAAAGATCTTCATATTTTGCGCCAGTACAAGAACCAATGTATGCCTTATCCAATTCAACTGATGATACATCTCTAACTTGAGTTATGTTATCAGGAGAAAATGGTTTTGCGACAATAGGTTCTATTTCAGATGCCTCATATTCAAAAACTTTTGTATATTCTGTATCTTCATCAGATCTTATTTGGTTAAGATTTGTTGCACCACGCTGTTGCAAATAATCTAAAGTTTTTTGATCTGCCTCGATTATTCCATTCTTTGCACCAGCCTCAGTAGTCATATTTGTTAATGTTAATCTACTCTCAACTGACATTTCGTCAATTCCACTTCCACCAAATTGCATAGTGTTGTAAGCACCACCATCAGTACCAATATCACCAATAATTTTCAGGATGAAATCTTTAGCCATTACATGTTCTGGTAATTTTCCATTTAATTTGAAATAGAAAGTTTCCGGAACCTTAAACCATATTTCACCATTAAGTAATACATATGCAACATCTGTATGACCTAGACCACATGCAAATGCACCCAATGCACCAGTAGTATTTGTGTGAGAATCACCTCCTACATACACCTCACCTGGTGATACTAATGCCTCTTCATGCGAGAGAGTATGACAAATTCCATATTGACCCATACCATATTTGAAATGTTTTTTTATTCCATATTTTTTTGTGAATTCTGATAATTTGGTAATATTTTCTGCTGAAATTTTTTCTGCTGTAGGAACAAAATGATCTTCAGCAACCCAAACTTTTGATGCATCATGCAGTTGTGATGTGTCAATTCCTTGATTGTTTAGTTTATCAAATACTTTAATGACGCCTGGACCAGAAACATCATGCATCATAACTTTATCCACCTTTGCAAATACGACATCATCTGGCGCAACGCTGTTTTTACCTGATGCACGTGCGAGTATTTTTTCAGTTATATTCATGAACGACAATGTTAGTTATTGAGATTAAAAGCTTTTCAGAACAATAATTAGAGAATACAATACCTCATAATTATGTCATTAACAGTTATTGCCTTAAAGGCAAAACGGCAAAATGGGTATTTTGTTTTATTTGATGAAATATCCAAAATTCTTTCTAAAAATAAAATTTTGTTAAAAAATGGTGATGTTATAGTGATTTCGAGTAAGTATGTTTCCAACTCACAAGGACGAATTTTAGATACAAATAACGTAATTATGTCAAAACAATCTATTTCTATGTCAAAAAAATTCAAAATAAAACCCAAGTTTGCAGAAGTTGTGTTAAGAGAGTCTGACAAAATATTTGGTGGGGTCTCAGGATTTGTTATTACATCATCAGATAGTATTATGGCACCAAATGCTGGAATTGATAAATCCAATTCTGATGGCACGAAACTAATACTATATCCAGAAAACCCATATCAAATTGCTGAAGAACTGAAAAGAAAAATTTTCTTGGATTACAACATTCATGTTGGAATAATTATTGTGGATAGTCGATTAATGCCAGCTAGGGTTGGGACCATCGGTATTGCAGTTGCTTGTAGTGGATTTGAACCGGTGAAAGATCTACGTGGTGAGAAAGATCTTGATGGAAATCCACTTAAAGTAACATTCCAAGCGACTGCTGATAATCTAGCCTCTATTGCAAATCATAAGATGGGTGAGGGTTCAGAATCACAACCAATAGCAATAATTAGAGATTCGGAATGTCAGTTAACCAGTAGAAAGATCTCCCATCATGAAATGGCAATATCAGATGAACAATGCCTTTATGTCAGAGGTTTGTCAGACCAACTCGATTAATTGATTTTAAATAGAAGGTTTTTTGAATTCAATTAAAATGCAGTATACTACGAAATATCCAAAAACAGTATCATTAATCGATGGAATTAAACAGAAAATTCATGTTGATAAAAAATCTGGTGTTGAAGAACTACATCTTGTGGTAAAAGAAAGCGTAGAAAAAATCCAGAAGATGTTTGCCCAGGAAGGTGCTACAAGAGTAAAATTTGAACATAAACAACCTTTTCAAATTGGTGACGGTCTTTCATTAAAATTATCAAAGCCATGGGAAATGCACATAAGATTATTTGATATAAAAAAAGGTATGGTGGCAATTCAAGCAGAAGTTGAAATATCAAGAGACTATCTACAACATTTATTCAGTCAACGTACACCAGTTATTTATGAAATTGAATCTATTCTAAAAAAATATGAAATTGAGTATAAGGTGTGGAATAATAGAATCAGTAAATACATTCATACAATTTTTGAAAATTATAAAATAAAAATTTCTACACCAGATATACCAGTTTTCGCATGGAAACCAATGCTATTCATGATAGGTACAGTTGGTGCTATGTATCTGTGGAAATATATTCATACACTTTGAATCTTTAATAATAAATTTTCATTTCATAATATGATGTCAGAAGTTCCCCAGAAAATTATACTAAAACATTATGGTATTTCACCGTGGGAAGTTAATGTGGTTACCAGTATTTTAGATAAAAAATTTTTTATTGAACATGATGAATTAGAGAATGATTTTAGTGATAAATTTGTAAGTTTAATTGAAATTCCATTTCCGTATGCATTTAATGCTGAATTTTTCAAATGGTTTGAATATAAAGAATGGGATAGATTAAAAGGAATTTTTAAAGAAATGAAACGACGACGTGGTGACGGGAAAGCAATTAAATTAGATCTAAGTTTTTCTGGTAAACCTACAATTAGATTTTTAGTTGAATTAGATGATAGTCAATGGTTTAGAACCGCAGTAGAGAAGATAGATTTTGTTGTTGAATTACTAGATTACCATCTTAACCCGGAAAAACTTCCTGATAATCTCTCTGAGGCTGTATATCAGTTCGATAAAGATTCTATGAGGTGGAAGTTGAATTATGTCATTGCAGATAAACAAAAATTTGTAAATTCAGATGATGGTTGGAAAGTAATTATTTGATATCTTTTTCCAGTGGTTCGACTAATTCGTGAAGATCTTTATATTTTTGCTCAATAAAGCTTAGTGCTTCGGTTAGTTTTTTGGATTTTCCATATTTGTATCTTATTAGTTCTCTGTGATGCCAAAAATTTTTTCCGTCTTCAACAAAAATTGTTGTAAAATAATCTATTCCTTTTAGATTATCAGGTAATTTCATATCATAGGGAAAAAGAAATTCTGCGATAAACCATTCATCACCATCTGGATAATCAGAGCCTGTTTCAATATCAAAGAAAACATGCAAAAGGTTTGACTGCATTAAACCGTCTTCAGATATCAACGGATGTTTTATTCCAGATTTTTTAAAATCAAGGTTTGTTAATTCTGGTATAAAAAATCCGTTAATAATGGATTGTCTAAATATTTTGTTAACTTCTGTTACATTCAATTGTATACTCACTTGTCAAAAACTATCTAATAATCATTTTTCATTCATATTCAAACTTGTAGTGAGTCTAAAATTTTATCAATATTTGTTATAGATTTACCATTACGTGAAATATTTTGTAAAGCGGATGGATTTTCTACATAATTTGGAATTTTATCCGTTATTCTTCTTGTATATGGAGTAATTAGTTCATTTTTATAAAAAATTCCAGTAGGAATTTTTGTATCCCATTCAAGTGATTTAACCATTGCCTGTGTCCGTTTTTCGTTTAATTCTTTTTCATCATTAAAATGTACAACAGGATCGTATCCGGTATCTTCTAACTTGTATATACGCGGCATTGGCTTGTTTGTTACTTCATCAATTCTGTCTTCACCACTAAACCAATCTCTTGTGTTAATATCATTATATGTTGGACATGGTTGTAATACATCAAGAAATGCCAGCCCTTTATGCTTCACTGCTGCAACAATTAGATCTTTAAGATGTCTTACGTCGTAAGAATATCCTCTTGCAACAAATGTAAATCCACTTGATATTGCAAGTGAAATTGGATTAACATTGTAATTTGAATTTGGTGTTGCTAGAGATTTTGTTTGTTCACCTAACTTGAGCGTTGGTGAGGCTTGACCTTTTGTAAGACCGTAAACTGCATTATCAAATATTATGTATGTCATGTCAACATTACGTCTTCCTGCAGCAACAAAATGTCCTGCACCTATTCCTAATCCGTCCCCATCACCACCAACTGCAATAATTTCTAATTCTGGGTTTGCAATTTTTGCTCCTTGTGCAAATGTTAAAACACGACCATGCAAAGTATGAACACCAAATACGTTGATGAAGTGTGAGGTTTTTCCTGAACATCCAATTCCTGAAAATATACTTGATTTATGACGTGGAATTTGCATCTCTGCTAGAGCCATTTGAACAGCGTTAACTATTCCAAAATCACCACATCCTGGACACCAATCATTGTGGACATCTGTTTTGAAATCTCCTAATTTAAGCGCCATATGTTAAAACCTCTCTTTTGTCTGCATTATTATTAACAATTTTTTTGAGTGAATTATAAAGTTCGTTACATGTCATTGCTCTGCCAGTATATTTTAATACATAATAATCTGGCTCTTTGAGAATATTTTGTTTTATCAAAGAACCTAATTGAGCCGTTTGATTTGATTCTATATCAATCAGAGTTTTACAATCTTTGAGTAATTGTTCTAATGTTTCTTTTGGAAATGGATGTAAAAGTTTTAGTTGAATAAATCCAATATTGATGCCTTCACTTTTGAGCATCTCAATTGCATCTATGATTGGACCTTTAGTTGAACCCCATGAGATCACGCAAAAATCACCTGTAGAATGTGATAATACTTGTTCATCTTTAGGAATGTTTTCAAGAATCTGAGTAAATCTTTGTAGTCTTTTATCCATCATCTGGACTCTGTTTACAGGATCTTCTGATATATGACCATATGTATCACTCTCGTCACCAGTATTCCAAAAAATTCCATTCTCTAAACCGAGTCTAGATCTAGGTGATATACCATCATCGGTATGTGAAAATCTTTGATAGTCATCTGATTCAATCTTTTCAAGTAGCTTTCCTCTTTCGATTTTAACTTGATCAGTTTGAAATTTTTTACATGTTGTTACAGTACTAGCAATGAATTTGTCCATCATGTGAATTACTGGAACCTGAAAAACATCTGTATAATTAAAACAGTTAACGGTATCATAGAAACTCTCTTCTACATCTCCAGATGCATAAACTATTCTAGGAAATTCACCATGACCTGCATTTATAGCAAATAATAGATCGTCTTGACCATGTCTAGTTGGTAATCCTGTTGAGGGTCCACTTCTTTGGTAAAGGGTGATCACTAGAGGCACTTCATTGATACCAGCCCAACCTAATGATTCAGCCATTAGTGAAAATCCCGGTCCCGATGTACATGTAGCCGACCTTGTACCAGTTAATGATGCACCTATTGACATCCCAATTGCTGATATCTCATCTTCGGTTTGAACAACTAATGTTGAACCAGGTCTATCCTCATTAACTTCCAAAATTTCATTTCTTTCTAGAAACTCACTTTCATCAGATGCAGGAGTTATTGGATAATATGATTGAAATCTACAACCTGCAACCATTTTTCCTAGGGATGTGCCATAGTGACCTTGTACTAGCATAGTATTCGGTTCAACTTGGTTTGTTTCTAATGAGTAATTAACGTCTGTAAATTTTGCAGTTGCATAATTATATGCAAATGTTGCAGCTTGCTTGTTAATTTCTGCAATAGATTTTTTTCTTGAGAAAATTGATTCAATTGCATTATGAATTAGATCCGTAGGACATTTTAAAGCACCAAGAGAAAATGAAACGCCAAGAACGTTGAACATACGAGTCATACCTTTTAGTCTAGGATTATCCATCTGTTCTGAAAGATCAGACAGAATAGCTCTAAAAGATACCGGAAAAAGCTTAACACCATTTTCTGAGGCTAATTCGAGCATATCCTTTACCGAGTCTTGTTTATTTTTAGATTCTAGAAATTCAAGCAAGCGTTGTTTAAAGTCATTTTCCAGTGTAAAAACATCTGTAACCTTAGATTTTTCAATATCAGAGTCGTATATTATTACCCCATTTTTTAAAACATCATCAGCATGTCTGAATATAGTTTCGGCGTCAAATGCAATCAAAATGTTAGTACCAGTAATACTGGAACGAATTTTTGTATCAGAGATTCTTACTGCAAAGTAACTATGTTCACCCTTTATGTTTGAGTAATATTCCCGTTTACCAAAAACATGATAACCCATTTTTGAATAAACTTGGGAAAAAATATTTGCCGCAGTCTCAACCCCACTACCTTGTGGTCCACCAATCATCCAAGTTAATCCATAATTCATAATTTTTTAACCTCCAGTTGCTGCATCAAACAAAACACATTCACATTTATCACGTTCTCCACAATAAGGACAAACACACGTGCATTTTTCAAGAGGTTTCTTGCAGTCATTACAGATCAAAAATTCCTCTTTATCAATTTGTTCAGAAGACATGACATTCTTAAAATGAAATATTATAAATGGTTTGACTACACATAGGTGTCTAAATGAAAAGAAAATTTAAGGTGTTATTAACAAGACGTTTGCATAAATTTGCCTTGGAGAAATTAAGAGAAAGATACGAAATAACTGTGCATAATGGAAAAATTCCAATGCCAAAAAAAACAATATTAGAAAAAATTAAGAATAAAGATGGACTGATATGTTTTCCATACGATATGATTGATAAGGAAGTTATAGATTCAGCAAATAAACTAAAATCAATTAGTACCTATAGTGTTGGATTTGATCATATTGACGTTAATTATGCAAAAAAAAAGAAAATCAGTATTGGATATACGCCAGAAGTATTAACCAATGCAACTGCTGAATTAACAATTGGTTTAATGATGGATCTCTTGAGACGCATAACTGAAGGAGATCATATTATACGAAAGGGAGAATGGACAGAAATTTTTGGTCCTTTTGATTACGTTGGTACAGAAATTTCAGATAAAACGCTGGGAATTTTAGGCATGGGTAGAATTGGTAAAACTGTCGCAAAAAAGGCATCGTGTCTAGGAATGAATATTTTATATCATAATAGAAAAGCTATAACAAAATCGGGTAAAGCAAAATACGTCTCACTGGATGAATTATTTAAAAAAAGTGATATAATTACAATACATATTCCATATTCAAAAAGTACACATCATATGATTAACTTAAAACTATTGAATAAAATGAAAAAAACATCATTTCTAATTAACACGTCAAGGGGAAAAGTTGTAAATCAAAAAGATTTGTTGAAAGTATTACAATTAAAGAAAATTCAAGGTGCTGCATTGGATGTTTTTGAAGATGAACCAATTAGTAAATCAAATGAGTTAGTTAAAATCAAAAATGTAGTTTTGGTTCCACATATTGGTAGCTCCACAAGTGAAACAAGATACAAAATGGCAGAAATAGCAGTAAAAAATCTAATACTTGGATTAAGTAATAAAAAACTAGTTTATTCAGTATAGTTAATCTAGTTGAATTAATTCATCAGCATCAATTCTCACACAATCAGTTCCAACTGCTTTCAATTTCTCAAATTGCAGTTTGCCTTTTGGAATTTTATCATTTGTCTGTAATTCCAAAATTTTGGTAGATACAACATCTTTGTGTCTTTCACATGTAATTCCTACCATGTACGTATCTTTATCATGAACAACTTCAATAACATATTCTGGTGGATTTACACAATCTTTGCTATTTTGTTTGACTGAGCATCTTTCAGGTAACATTATTTTTCTTTTATTGAGATGTATTAAATTTGTTCTATCGTGTTTTCGAAATTCCAAATTGAGTTTTTGCTTTTTGATGATTTATCTAAGATTCCATTTTCCTGAAGCCTTTTTATTACAAATGCAGAGTAAGCTGGTGCACCTGTCGCGCCTGGTGTATTATAATTAACGATATGAAATGAATTTTTACCAAAAATTTCTATCATGTCGGATACAAATTCTCCGTCAGGTGAGATTACAGGTGTTCTGATTCCGGCTGTTCCACGTTTTGGAAAGTTTTCTGGTCGAACAGCTGGTATGAATTTTTTTACTCGTTCAACCATCGCTGATTTAGAAATTGAACTATGAAATTCCTTAGATAGTAATGAGATGAATTGTGGATTTACAAGAAGTTTTTTTGCACTTCCAGTTACAATGTCTGTAATTTTTGAAAGCATAGTAGGAATATCCTTGATAAAACTATCATATGATTCAGGTGAATCTACTGGAACTGCATTTGGGCCAATCTCGGTCTCTCCGTTTGCCCTTTTTATCCAGTGTGGATCTAGAAATGGAAACTCAGTATATCTAGGAACCGTATAGATGTTTGTCTTAACCAGATCTGCAATGTCAGTATTTGCAACCCAATATTCACCACGAAAATGTAGATCTGAATAGCCTTTTAGTAATCCAAATTTTTTTGCAATATCAAGTGAATTTCCTCCAGAACAATTGATAACAAATTTTGCTGTTAATGATGATTTGTCTGAAAATATAATTTCGTTTTGATCAGATGATTCTATTACATCATTAACATTACAGTTGAATAAAAAATCTACATCGTTATTCTTAGATAATTGTTTTACTGCGTGTGTTAAAAGACCATAATTTGTGGAACCTTCTTTTGTACAATAAAGCCCAGAAAAGCAATCTACGTTTGGTTCTTTTTGTTTAATTTCATTATGATCAAGAATTGAAATCTCTTCTTCAGTTAATCCATTTTCTTTTCCCCAAACCATATATTTTTCAAGAATTTTATGTTGACTCTCATCTAATGCAATTTCAATTGTTCCACCTTGAATCCATGGGATTTTATTTTCTTCTGCTAATATTTTCCACATATCATGTGATAGAAATGCAGCCCTCGCAAAATTCTTCTTTACTTTAGAATTTAGATAAAATGGATAATGAATAACACCACTATTGCGTGTACTAGCATGTATAGCTACATCATGCTCTTTGTCAATGACACATACTTTTAGATCATACAAGATAGAAAGCCAGTAGGAGATCGTGTTACCTAAGACTCCTCCACCTATGATTGCAATATCATATTTGGTCATTATTTTGATCCACACTCGTAATTATTATGTAATGGCGCCGGGAGAGAGATTTGAACTCTCGATCCCTTGCGAGAACGCGCTTTATGGTTTCTGTAATTTCCAGGCGCGCGCCCTACCAGGCTAGGCGACCCCGGCATTGGCTTTCGCCAAATTACAACTAGAATATCATTATAAAAATGCATTAGAAATGTATTATTTGAAAATATTTATCGTAATAATTTTCTCTATAATTTTGTCATCAATTGTATTAGCCTTAACTGTAATTTTATACGTGCCTTCCAATATTGAACTATTGTCATTTTTTAACTGATCCCATGAAAAAATGATTTCCTCATGAGATTGGAGTTTTGATGTTTCTTGAGTGGATGTTGGTATATAGATTGGAAGACTATCTAATTGTTTTATCACAAGACCATAAGAGGTATCAGGAAATCTTAATTCGTCAGTGCCTGAATTAATAATTTTTATTACAACTTCTTCCCCAAGTTTGAAATTAATTTTTTCTGTAACTATTGATAATGATGTGCCATCAGCATATACCAATTGTTCTTGTGTCCCTATGTCAAATAGTATAATTCCAAAAATTGGTCCAGCAATGACACCAAGTGATAAGGCTAATATCAATCATTTAGGATACATAGTCTATCATTTTTCTTTCAAAGTTGGACTTGTTCTCCAACTTTTTGGGTATGTATTTGGCTTCATGATTATTCTTTTCGTCTTAAATGCATATCCTTTTGTATTATCTTGAATTTCATTTTCAGACATTACTGATTCAGCAAGTGCAACAACCTCACCTTTTTGAGAATATATTGCAACTAGATCACCTTGTTTAAGTCCAGGAGAAATTTCTAAAACCCCAGGAATGGCAAGTTGTGCACCATGACACAAAGAATCTATGGCAGAGTCTCTAATAACTACTGATTTTATCTCACTTAAACTATATTCTATTGGGATAATCATTTTTGATAATTTACTACCGTTTCCGCTTTCTTTCCATGTAGCGTATGCATCTGCAAGTTGATGCATAGTTACTAACGTGTCTTCAGAAAATTGATGTACGCGTGAACGTCTTAATTCAATCATTGAACCACCAGGACCTAAAATTTCACCCATATCATAATATAATTTTCTAATATAGGTTCCTGCCTCACATAAAATCCGTAAGAGAACAAGTCTCTCTTTTTGTTCTAATAATTCCAATTCATAAATAGTTCTGGTTCTTGTCTGCCTGACAACTGCAGAGCGTTGTGGTGGCTTCTGAAAAATTTCTCCTCTAAACAAATCTAATGTTTGTTCTAATTTTTCTTTAGACGGTAACGAGTGGAATCGACCTAATGCTTGATACTCTTTTGGACCAAGTAACAATACCCCCAATGCCTTTGTTCCTTCACCTAAACCTAATGGCAGTACACCAGAAACTTGTGGATCTAATGTACCACTATGACCAATTTTTGGAATTTCAAGAATTCTTTTAGTCCATGCAACTACTTCATGGCTTGTAGGTCCTGGTGGTTTATCCATTAAAATTAAACCATATTCAAGTAGCAGTTCAATTGATCTTTTATCATAGTATACACCATACTCAGGATTTGTTATGTCCTCATTAATTTTTACTAAATTCTGCAATTGCGTTAATGTCAAAGTAATTCTCTCACAATAGATTTAGCTTTATCCAATACTTGCTGCACATTCAGACTATCAGTTTCAATAATTGCGTCAAACACTGATAGATTTTCACCAAATTCAAAATTATACAGACTCTTATAGATTAATTTATTTTCATTAAATCTTTTTTTTACAACATCTAATGCATGAAGTTGAGTTACATTATCACGGTTTTGCATTCTTTTTGCGCTATTTTCAATATTTCCGGCAAGCCATATTTTTATCCCATTATCAATAATCCATGGCAATGTGTAACTAGTTATTACAACACCGCCATTTTGAAAAAGTTCTTTCAATTTACTATCTACATCTTTATCAAATTCAGGGTTACTCTTTCGTTGAGTTAAGAATTGCATTCCTTCTTCAGTATCCCACCAGTCATCGCCACTTGTAGAAAATCCCTGTTCGCTTGCAAGATCTTTTAAAATATCGCCTCCACTTAGGTGTGTAAGATTAAATTCTAGTGCAATACCTTTTGCAACTGTAGTTTTCCCAATAGCTGGTGGACCTGAAATTACTACCGAATTTAGCAACTTATCCTAAATCCATTTGAGTTTTGGTAAGTTTCATTATGATTCCACTGAATGCAATGGAAGATAAGAAATACCACGCCCATAGATAAATTCCATTTTCGTCTTGACAATATGCTCCTTCTTCAACTTTGATAGCCGTGCATGTTAATTCAAACCAATCTCCAGGAATTACATTCAATGGTATTGGTGAAATCGCAACTGTGTATGAAAATAGTTGTGGTAAAACAAAATAGAAAATCAGCATTAATGGAATTATTGTTATCATCATTGGTCGAATATTCATCTGCATCATCTCCATATTCATTTTATTCATGTAGGAAGATTTTTTGTTTAATGCCGCAATTCTTTCATTATCTTTTGATCTAAATGCAGCCATTCTTTCTTTTTGCCAAGCACGAACTTCTTTTGTAATCCTTCTCCATTTTACTTGGTCAACCATTTTTCTACGAATTCCAGAATTTAACAAGTTCAAAAGTATGCCAAATCCAGTAACTGCAAACAAGGAGGCTAACACACCTTTTACCATAGGGTCATCACTTCCAAGTGGACCTTCTCTCATTCCAAAAAAGTCCATCTGAAGAAAGACTGCATCGATAAAGTTCAAGATTATATTGAATTCCATTTAAACACCTATTGCTTTAATTACATTATTAGCAGCTTCTTCAATCTTTCCCTCGTTATTTAATATAACCTTCATTGGTGAACCCGAAAGAACAGAACATGTAGACAACATTGAATCTTGAATCGCCAGTTCTTTTTTTATTGATTCTATTGAAATCTTATCACGGTTTCTAGTTTCATCTTTCATCCTTCTATTGTAGATCTCTTCAGGACGTGCCGAGATTGCAATAAAGTGTGTTGGCTGAATAATTTGTATGACGTGATTTGGTAAACCTGGATAAAACCCCTCTTTAGTAGAAATGAATGCATGTGTATCAATGAAAATTACATCATCTGTTAACCCTGAAATCTTTTCAGCCGCATTTTTCTGAAACTCCTTTTGTTTTTCAACAGGTAATCTTCTTAATTCATCCCTGTCTTTCACACCAAACTTTTTGGCTTCTTCAAGCATTAATGTTCCATAACTATGAACGCTTGCGGCAATATTACTATCATATAATTTTTCAACAATAGTTGTAACAAGTGAGGTTTTCCCTACACCTGGGATCCCAACAATTACAACTTTTTTATTTTCTACCAAGAGCTGCACCAAGACGTGGCATTACCACCTCTACCTGTTCTTTTACTAACTGGTTATAATAGTTAATTAAGATATCAACTGTAAGTAATAATCCAATTCCTGTTCCAAACACTCCTAGAACATCAGAAACTCCTGCAATTAAACCAAGTATTGCTGAGCCAATAATAGTTACAGATGGAATGTATCTATTAAGTAAGGATTCTATAGGTTTGTTTGATCTTCTAAATCCTGGAACTTGAACATCTGCGTCAAGTAGGTTTTGTGCAGCCTTCTTTGGTGATAGACCACCTAATTCAACCCATAACTTTCCAAACACAATAACAATCCCAATCATGAATATTACATAGCCTACAGCTCTCAGTGGATCTAACGCAGCAACATCTAATCCTCTTGGTGGAGTAATATAGTAAATCAATCCACCAATTGGTGATGCTGGACTAGTCGGGTCAAATTGTGCTAAAATATTCCAGAATTCATTTGCATTCCGCGGGTTTACCTGCGCCCAAAACATCTGACCCATAAAAACCACATTAGCAGTTAGTGCTGATGCCAAGATTACAGGTATGTTAGAAACATACATCATTTTTATTGGATAAGTTGCTGCAAATCCACGATATTTTGTAGATACAATTGGAATTTCAACCTTCATTCCTTGTGTATATACTAGAATTAACAGTATTCCAGCTGTAAGAGCTAAGCCAAATATACTCGGCAGTTGGTTTGACCTAAACAGAGCGTCTGCAACATCACCATACGCGAACATTTGTCCTATGAACGGGAATACTCCTATAGAACCACCGTCTCCGGCAGGCAACGGGCTAAATAGACTCCAAAGAATTTGTTGTGAGACACCAGCCATAATGAATATACTAATTCCACTTCCAAGACCCCATCCTTTTTGGATCATTTCATCTAGGAACATTACAATTATTGAAGCGCCCATTAGTTGACCCATCAGAACGTATAACACATACGGCTCTGTTATACCAGGACCATACACTGCAATTGCATATACTGATGACTCGGCAATAATAACAACATACGTGACCAATTTTGTAGCAGTCTGAAACACACCTCTTTCTGCAGGATTTTTGAAATCAAATTTCAATATATCAGAACCACGAAGTAATTGCATCAATAATCCACCAGTAACTATAGGTCCTATACCAAGTTCTACCAGTGAGCCTTGTTGTGAGGCAAAAATAACCCGTGCAAATGCTAGGAAGTCAAATTCAGGAGCTGTTGCACCAAATAATGGAGTTTGACCCATCACAAGATAAATTACAAGAGCGCCGCCGGTCCAAAGCAGTTTATGTTGTAATGAAAGTTTCCTTTTTGGTTTTGGTACTTGAGGTACGTAAGGTTCAGCCTTAGCTACAATTTTTCGTATATGATCAGTTAGTGTTGCCATCAGTCATCGTTATTTTCTACGTCTTCAGTTTTTTTCTCTTCAAGTGGTACTTCAGTATTTTTGTTAATTTTTTGAACAGGTAAGGTTACTTCTCCACCAGCTTTGGCTACTTTTTCCTGAGCAGAATTTGATGCATATTTTACTTTAATCGTGTATGCATTTGTTATTTTTCCGCCACCAAGAAGTTTATCATATTCAAGAGTAGTCAAATCTAAAACTTTTTTAGAATTTTCAGATTTTCCATGCTCTGCAAATAAATCATCAAGATCTCTAACATTAATCCATTTTTTTGTAATTATTGAAACTGATGCTGGGCGATGTGTAGATTCATGACCAAAATGATCTTGATCCTCTTTGATCACTGTACTTGCCAGATGCTTGAGATGGCCGGATCTTCCTAAACCACCTTTATGTCCGAATGATCTGTGTTGAGCAACTTGACCCCAACCCATATGTCGTCCACCTCTAAGTTTTCTTGTTTTTCTTAATCTAGTTGCCATTTTACATCATCCTCTTTACGATTACAGAAAGTTCTTTGTTATATCCTAAAACACCTTTTTGACCATAAAGCCGTTTTGTACTTCGTTTGAATCCATGTCGTGGTGGATCCAATGCGAACCAAGGTTTGAATGGTTTTAATTTTGATAATGAGGTTTTGCCTTCTGCAAGTGCTGTTGCTAGTTCATCCACTGATTTGAAGCCAACAGCAGTGATATCTTCACTTGTTACCTTTTTGTAGCCAGATTTTCTGGCTTTTTTATCTAATAATTCTTTCACAGTCTCAACATCAATCTCTTGCCATGAAACATAATGTTGTATTTTTCGTAACATACCTATGGTATTGTCCTTTTCAGGAATGATAGTTGCTCTATATCTTTTTTCGAGTTTTAATAATGACATTGTTGTTGTGGCCCAATAAGGAACGTCAGCTTGTCCACAAATTCTAACAACTAAAAACGCTTTTGCCATATTCAAATCAACCTTGACTAAATGTTTGCCTTAAACACTGTAAAAGAGCCTTTGATGTTGAATTCATTGTTGCTGTGGAGCCATATGTAGACGTCCATGCATCTTTGAGACCAGCTAATTTTAACAAGTTTCTGATTTTGCGTCCAGCAACTAACCCTAATCCTCTTGGACCAGGTAAAATTTCAATTGTTACACTTCCACCTTTTCCTTTAACCTTGAATGGAACAGAATGTTTTTCATCACACCTACATTCCCAACTACCACATCCAAGTTTAACTGGACTAACGTTAAGAAATGCAGCATTGTTTGCCTTTTCAATTGCGATTCGCATCTGTTTAGATTTTCCTAAACCAATTCCTAGCCAACCATTTTGATTTCCTGCTGCAACTAGTGCTTTAAATCTTGTAGATTGACCGTTAGGTGTCATCTTTTGAATTAAACCAACATCGATTACTTCAGTTTTTAGATCTGGTAAGAGTTTCTTTATAATTCCAGCCTCTTGAATTCTATATCCTTTTTCATAAATCTCTTCCATAGTTGTAATTTCTCCAGATTCTACTTTTTTACCTAAAACTGTTTTTGGGATCCATGGTATAACAACGGGTTCTCGTCTTGGACGTCTTGGTCTGTTTCCTTGTTGACCAGGTCTTCCTTGTTGACCAGGTCTTCCTTGTTGACCAGGTCTTCCTTGTTGACCAGGTCTTCCTTGTTGACCAGGTCTTCCTTGTTGACCAGGTCTTCCTTGTTGACCAGGTTGTGTAGTTTGACTCATTGTATTTTGACCTCATCATCAATTTTTGATTTTATAGTTGTAATATCATTTTTGACCTTAAGGTGATCACCATTAATTCTTTCCTTTGGTGGAAATGTTTCTTCATTAGATGGAACTTGTAATCCTGCATCAACTACTCCTTTAACCACAGCAGCCATTCGCTGTGTGTATTTTCTAGTACCACTGTAAACTATTGCATTACTAACACCTTTAGACAATGCTTTCTTTCCTGCATAATAACCAGTCAGATATGCCGCAGGAATATTTTTCCTCGAGCCTTTCCATCCATCTTTTAATAGAAATCGTGAATGTGCCGATGCAAGAACTTTATCACCTGAAATATCTGGTTTTAAGATTTGAACTTGAGTATTTTCATTTGTAACATTAATTGATATAAAATCACGCTTACTCATTAACATAATTTTCCTTTTTTTGTAGTTTGTCTTCTCACTACGGATTCTTTTGAGTATTCTCGTATAAGCCATCTATAAGGGGAAAACTTGAATTTCCTATTATAAACCTTAGACGTTTAGTAAGGAAAGTAATAATGCCTTCTGTACATGTAAACGATTTTCAGCTTCATCCCATACAACAGATTGAGATCCATCAATTACATCACCTGTAACCTCTTGATCTCGTTTAGCAGGTAAACAATGAAGAAAAATCGCATCTTTTTTTGCTTTTTTCATCAAGTCTGAATTTACTTGAAATTTAGGTAGAAATTTCTCCAGTCGATCTTTTTCATCATTATGAATTGAAACAAATGTGTCTGTCATGACAACGTCAGCATCTTCTACTGCTTTTGATGGATCATTTGTAATTTCTATTTCTGTATGAAGTTTAGCTGTTGAAACTGCAATATTACTAGGTTCAAATCCATCAGGAGTAGCAACTGAAATTTTGATATTTAGTTTTGAGCATCCAAGTATTAATGAATTACATACATTATTGCCGTCTCCAATCCATGCAATCTTAACTTTTTTTAGATTTTTTTTATGTTCTTTTATAGTCATGAGATCTGCGAGAATTTGGCATGGATGATACGAGTCTGAAAGACCGTTGATTATAGGTACAGTAGCATGTTCTGCAAGTTTTTCTAGTGTCTCATGTTCATAAACACGCGCCATAATCACATCAACATATCGTGATAATGCCTTGGCAGTATCAGATATTGTTTCTCCGCGTGAAGTCTGAAGGTTATCTGAAGATAATGTTATGGCATGCCCACCCAGTTGAAGCATTCCAACCTCGAAACTAACACGTGTACGTGTAGAAGGTTTTTCAAATATCATAGCAAGTGTTTTACCTTGTAAAACAGGCTTTTCATTTCCCTTCTTCTGTTGTTTTTTTAGTTCAATGGCAAGTTCTAGCAAATGTTCTATTTCTTTGGAATCTAGTTCATCTAGAGTTAAGATATGCTTGTTTTTTATCTTCAATTTCATAAAAGATAGACTGATGATTGTTTCTTATAGTTTTGTAAAAATTATGGTTTTATTCTTCCATCTAATATCCATTTTTTAATTTTCAATGCTAAAGATTTTGCTTCTTTATCATTTTCTGGTGGTGGAATGTCAAACCAATCAGCAAATTTGTTAATGTCTTCAGTATCAATTCCCGCAAAGGGATCATCACTTTCTGGTGTTGGTTCTGGTTCTGGTTCTGGTGTTGGTTCTGGTTCTGGTTCTGGTTCTGGTTCTGGTGTTGGTTCTGGTTCTGGTTCTGGTTCTGGTGTTGGTTCTGGTTCTGGTTCTGGTGTTGGTTCTGGTTCTGGTTCTGGTGTTGGTTCTGGTTCTGGTTCTGGTGTTGCAACTTGTATATGCTCACCAAAAATTGTTTCCAAAAACAAATCTTTGTCGAAAAATTTCAGATCATCATATTCCTGACCAATTCCAATGTAG
>Ga0206680_10000243_pt1 | contig 20151 bp, 10 predicted proteins | sample M115012015metaG_FD_160124 | JGI IMG/M metagenome (GOLD analysis project Ga0206680, IMG submission 160124) | Ammonia-oxidizing marine archaeal communities from Monterey Bay, California, United States - M1 150m 12015 | ecosystem: Environmental > Aquatic > Marine > Intertidal zone | place: USA...
GCTCTCGCTGTGTTCCTCAAGGCGAGTTCTGGCCTGCTGGAAATGAATTTTCGCCAGCCGGTAGTCTCCACGCCTCTGCTCCAGCATTCCGAGCTGGAGGTGGAAACGCCAGTCGAGGTCCCGCAGCCGCGCCTCTCTTGATTCAACCAGCCCCCGTTGGAGGTATTTGTGAGAGGAGTCGAGATCGGCTTCCGGGAGCTCCATGTCGAGCCGGCTTCGAAGCAGGAAATACAGGGGGATCAGGTCTCGCGACCCGAGGTCTTCGAGCTGCGAGTAGGCCTCCTCGAGGTTGGCTTCGGCATTTTTCAGCTCGGCCATCTCGATCCTCAGCGCCGCCAGCTGGAGGATCGCCTCGACCAGTTTTCTGCGGTAGCGGGCGCCCCTGAAGAGCTTCTCGGATTCCAGCAACTGGCGCTCGGCATCGGCCAGTTGTCCCTTCTCCGCCAGCAGCATTCCCAGGCGGATCATGCTGTCGCCGGCGACGGTGGGCAGCTCCTTCGCGGTGGCCGCGGTGATAACCTCCCGCAGTCCCTCCTCCGCCTCATCAAGCAGTCCGACATGGAAGAAGGCCCGGGCCGTTGTCGCCCTGGCCATGATCTGCCCGATCCTGTTGCCGAGTTCTTCAAAGCCTCGCTGGCCCTGCTCGGCATAGTCGAAGATGTCGGCCAGGTTTTCCGTCTCCATACGCAGCTCGGCGAGCTGAAGGTTGGAGTAGGCCAGGCCGACCTTGTCGTCGAGTTCCTCGCGAATCCGGATGCTCCTTCGAGCGTAGCTCAGAGCTTTCTCGAGCTCGCCCTTGGCCTGGTAGATCATCGCGATCCGGTAATAGGAAAAGCCGACGCCGGACTTGCCGCTGAATTTTTTACGTTTCTCGAGGGACCTGTAGGCGTAGTCGAGCGCCTCATCGTATTTTCCATCGCGCTCGAGGATTCCCGCGAGGTTGTTCATGCAGGCCGCCATGCCGTATTGGTTGTTCAGGCGGCTGAAGATGGCGACCGCGAGCTTGTAGTATTCCGCGGCCTCGGCGGTCTGGTCGCGAAACTGCAGCACGTTGCCGAGGTTGTTGTAGATCCGCCCGGTTCCCTCCTCGTCGCCGATCTGCCGGCACAGCAGCAGGCTCTTCTGGTAGCTTTCGAGAGCCCGATGGTAGTCGCCGCCGTTGTACAGGACGTTTCCCAGGCTCTTGTAGGATTGCGCCAGGTCGTATTTGTCGGCATCGTCTTCGGAGAGAGCAATTCCTCGTTTGATCGCTGCGGCGGCGCGATCGTGATCTCCCCGGGCGAGGTGGGTATCGCAGATGGCCCGAATTGCTATGGTCGCCCTGTGGCGGCTTCCGGCCTGTTCGGCGCATTCAAGGGCTTCCTTGCTGAGGGTCAGGCCTTGCTCCAGGTCGTTTTTACGGTTGTGGATCTGTGCCATGAGGAGGTGGGCCTCCGAGAGCAATTCGTCCATTCCAGCCCGGCCGTCGGCTTCAGAGTGACACTCGGAGACCTTCTCGCCTGCGAGGTCAAGGTCTCCGCGTTCAAGCAGGAAACTTCCCAGCGAGAGCAGTGATCTGCAGAGCTCCCTGGCGGCGCCATCAGCCTTCGGTCGGTCGCCTTCAGCCACGGTGGAGGGAGCCTTGAGCTCCCGGATACTTTTCTCGAGAAAGTGGATCGCGTTGGTGCCCTCGTTTCTCTCCTGGTAGATCTCTCCCATAGCTCGATAGACTCGGCCTGCGTCAATACCGCTGTGCTGGTCCCGCAGCAGCGAGAGCAGCACAGTGAGCTTGTCGAGCGCCTGGGGGAGGAGCTTCATCTTCCGGTACAGGTTGACCAGGTCCCAGTTGACCGACCAGGTCAATCCGCTGTTTCTGGTGGGCCCTTCCGGCGTGCTCGAATCCGGCTCGGCGAGCTTTTCCAGGATGCTTTCGCAGAGCTCGGCCGCAGCAGGGTAGTCGTAGAAACGGTCAAGCCGCCGCGACGCTGCGACGGCCTGCTGCAGGAAGCGGTTGGCGAAGCCCGCTCTCGAGGCGTGGTAGGCCAGGTGCTCAGGTACGCTGGCCGCGACGGTGTGGAGACTGAATTCGCTCGAGAGCACCTCGTATAGCACCTCGTGGTATTGCTGGAGGCTTGTTTTTCCACAGCGTTTGTAGAGGAGCCGGCTGGCGGGTTCGCAGCTCCACTGGACCTCGGTCCCGCGGATTCCTCGGCGCAGCGCGACAAATCCCTCAGATTCGAGTTTTCGCAGCCGCTGTTCGAATTCGAGCCTGGCGGTGTCGTCGTTTACGGCTTCGTCTTTCGGGGCATCCTCGCTGAAGCGGCGGAGCTTGGTCTCAGCGATTCTCAGGGTCTCGGCGGGTACGGAAATCCTTCCGGCGCTGACGAGCAGTTCGAGGAGCGATCGGTCGCGAGTAAGCAGGAGGTCTTCTCTTTCGAGGATAGCTCCTTCAAGGTTCATCGGCAGGCCCGAGAGGAGGTCGGCCGAAGTTTCGGCCTTCGGCAGGGCGTCGATGCTCTGTTCGTCGGAGATTTTGAGATGGCGTCCGTCCATTCGTCTGAGATATTCGTCAAGCAGCCTGGGAAGACCCTCGGAGCGGTCGTAGAGCTTTTGCAGCAGCCCCGCCGGCACCTGCAGGTGCGGGGCTCGCTCGGCCACCCAGTCCCGCACGCGCTCAAGCGTCAGATTGCGAAGGTGCAGCCGGCGGCAATACGGCTCCTCAGCCAGGGCCTCAATCCGGTCATGGGTCGTTTCGCGGGTCTCCTCGGTCTGCTCGGGAGTTTCGTTGTTCCAGGTCCCAAGCAGGAGCAGCTTGCTCGGGGCGGGGCGGTTTTCTCCCGGGCCGGTGCCATCTCCCTCGCGCAGAATGGAGAGATTGCGAGCGATGGATTGCAGCAGCGCGAGGCTCGACTTGCTGGCCCGCTGAAGATCCCTGAGGCAGATCACCAGGGGACGTTGCCTGCCCAGCTCGAGAAACACGGCCGTCAGGCTGTCGACAAGCCGCACGCGCTCGGAGTCTTCCTCGCTTGAGGAGGGAGCCGGCGCTTCCTGCTCGGTGAGCTCTACCTCCTCGATGAACATCGAGATGGCCTGCTTCAAAGCTCCCCAGGCGGGGGAGCCGAGGTCGAAGATCTCCGCAAGCTTGCAGATGATTTCACGGAAGGGAGAGTAGCTGTTGCCGCGCGGAGAATGGCAGACGCCCTCAACGTATTCGAAGCGTTCGGTCAGCACCATGGTCTCGACTTCTTCGAGGAAGGAGCCGGTGAATTGTCCAGGGTTGGTCTCGAAGAGGGCCAGCGAGGTGGTCGAGTCGTTGCGATGCAGCTGCTCCAGTTCATCGCGCACCAGGTTCAGCTCCCTCTCCCAGCCTGTTATGGGAATCCGCGGGGAGGAGAAGTTGAGGTTTCCCGGCAGGGTGAAATCGCCGGCCTCTTCGAGCACCTCGATGAGCTCCCTGCAGCTTCCCGGGCGATCTTTCGGGTTGGTGGCCATGAGCCGGTGAACCAGTTCCGCCAGCTTCTCGGGAATCCCGGGTGCCTGGTCGCGCAGATTCTCGGTTCTTCCCTCGCGAGCAGATGCGAGCCATTGGGCCGGGTTGTCTCCAGGGAAGGGAGACCGGCCGCAGATGCTCCAGGCGATCGAGGCTCCAAGCGAGAAGAGATCGCTTCGCCTGTCGGCATGGGCCTGTTCGATGACCTCGGGGGCGACGAAGGGCACCGTGCCGCGGGCCCGGGTGCCGATGGGGGTCGTCTCCAACTCGCACAGGCCAAAGTCGATGAGCTTGACCTCGAAGGAACCCGGGATTCCATTGTTCTGGTTATGTGAAGAGGATGGGGAGAGCAGCAGGTTCTCCGGCTTCAGGTCGTAGTGGATCAGGCCTCGCGAGTGGACGTATTCAAGTCCGACGCAGATCTTGGCGAGCGCTTCAAGGTAGGTTTTCCAGGAGCCAGCGCCGCAGTCTCCGTTTTCTTCCCCGCCGGCATCCGGGAAGAGGCTGACAAAGGCTTCACGCAGGTTCAGACCCTCGACATGTTCGAAGGTGATATAGGCCAGAGAGCACTCCGCCTGATCTTCCTGCTTCTGGAGGAAGGGATCGAGGAGCTTGAGGTCTTCGACCGGAAGACCCGCTTCCTTGAGGACATCGGCGCCGGGAAGTCCCCCGAACTCGCCGACCTGGGCAAGGTAGGGGTGACGCAGGCGCCGCAGGGTGAGGAATTCCTGGCGCGCCGCCTCCAGTGCGTTGTGGTCTTCAACCTTAAAGAGCTTGAAGGCTGTCGGACTTACATCATGGCGGTGGTCCAACACCTTGAGTACGCAGCCCTGCTCATGGCAGGACAGTGTCCGCTGGTATTCCCATCGATTGAGAAAGAGTGAGGGGGGGCTTTTACCCATGGCAATCCTGAACAGCGTCAGAATCAGAGATCAGACCTTTGACCCCGGTTAGGTTAGCCCAGGTTACGTCACATTTCTACCCACATAGTGTTATTTTTATGACAACTATGTGGCGTAGTTGCCACAACGAGCGCATCGTTACAGCTTGTATTTCTTTATCTTGTTGTAGAGAGTCGTCTTAGGGATTCGAAGACTCTTGGCGACAAGGCTCTTATTGTCACTGTTTTTGGCCAGCGCCTGGCGAATGAGCTCGCATTCGAACTCATCGGTGGCTTCCTTCAGGCTCATATGGGCAAACCCTTCCGTCCACTTCTTTCCGGTGGAGCTCATCGGGTTGACTCCATCTCTCAGGTGTTCGGAGAGATCCTTTGCCCGGATGAGGTTGTCATCACAGAGTGCGGCCAGCTTGAGTATTTCGTTCTGCAGTTCACGGATGTTGCCCGGCCAGGAGTACTCGGTCATGAGCTCCAGGGCGGCGTCCTCGATGACGACGGGTTTTGGAGAGCCGGCGGTTGTCGATCCAAGGAAGTATTCCACCAGGTCGGGGATGTCTTCCCGTCGATCGCGCAGGGGAGGTAGCACCAGGTTGATGACGTTCAGGCGGTAGTAGAGATCTTCGCGGAAGTTGCCGGCCTTGCATTCCTGCAGCAGATCTTTGTTGGTCGCCGAGACAATTCGGACATCCACGGGGGTGAATTCTTTTGAGCCGACCCGGCGGATGACACCCTCCTGGAGGACCCGCAGGAGCTTCTTCTGCATCGAGGGGCTCATGTCGCCGACCTCGTCGAGGAAGAAGGTTCCGCCGACAGCCTGCTCGAAGAGGCCCTTGTGATCTTTTGTCGCGCCGGTGAACGCCCCCTTCACATAGCCGAAGAGTTCGCTTTCGAGCAGCGTCTCCGTCAGCGCGCCGCAGTTTTCAGAAACGAATTTTCTGTCCCGTCTCGGACTGTTCTGGTGGATCGCGAGAGCGGCGAGCTCTTTGCCCGTGCCGCTTTCTCCGTTAACCAGCACGGGGGCGCATGATTTCGACAGCCGATCGATGACCTGGAGTATCTCGATTATTCTCGGGCTCCCGCCAATGATCGCCGAGTAGTCGCCCACGAGTCCTTTTCTCCGGGTCTTCGTTCTCGCCCTGGCGGGAGGGGCCGGTGTTTTTTCGCCGCTCTCTTTCTGGCGGCACAGCTCACGCCAGAGAGATTCGTTTTCTTCGCTGGCCTTAGCCAGGTCCTGCCCGGCGGCCATCGCCCGGCAGTAGACGAGCGCGGCGGCGAGGTTGCGTTCTTCGAGGTTCAGCTCTTTGAAGCGGTTCTCCACCAGGATGACGCCCCGGACTGAGTCTCTGGAGACCGCGGGCAGGGCGAGCCGCGAGCCGCATCTATTGTCGGTTTCCTCGTAACAGGGGAGCCCCCCGCGGGCGGCCTTCAGCAGGAAGGTCTCGGAAACCTTGCTCGCGGGATCGCTGATGGAGTCTCCATCAAGATCCCGGGAGGCTGCGCAGTTGCCAAGTTCCACACTCTCTTCCCCGGTCTGGTTTTCACAGGGGAATAGAAAGGCGCGCTCGGCTCCGAAAATCCTGATAAGCTCACCGAGAACCGATTGATGGTATTCCTGCGGGCTCTTTCCGCCCAGGCAGGATGTCGCTTCCAGGGCATGGCGAAAGAAGCCGCTGCCTGGAAGGCTGGCTTGTGAATGGCTCCAGAGCTCTTCCAGAAGAGTCCTTGCCGAGTTCTCGACCGTTTCGTTAACCATCGTCCTGAAACTCCCGCACTATAAATGACCCGAAGGAGTATAACATCGGGCCCGAAAACCGTCTCAGGAGGGTGATTTACGGCATTTGGGAGCAGATAATCGGAACTTGGCCGAGTGCGAGGGGGGACTCTTTGACTTCGCCCCTGCCATGCACTAAGCTTCCGCGATGCCCGTTGTGGGCGTTTAGAAGCCCGAATTGCCCTATTTTTCGAGAGTTTGCATTTTTATGGAACGTACTCTTATTCTTGTAAAAGTGGATGGCGTCCAGAGGCGCCTGGTAGGTGAAATCCTCGGTCGTTTCGAGGCGAAGGGTCTCAAGCTCGTGGGGCTCAAGTTTCGCCAGTTTCCACGTGAGGTCATCGAGGAGCACTACGGAGAGCATCGGGACAAGCCGTTCTTTCCCGATGTTGTCGGCTTCATGACCAGCGGTCCGGTGTGCGCGCTGGCGCTCGAGGGGCCGGAGGCCATCTCCGTCTGCCGCAAGCTGATCGGGCAGACCCAGTCGAGGGAGGCCGACCCGGGAACGATTCGGGGAGACCTCGGTATCTCCAGGCAGTTCAACCTGGTTCATGGCTCGGATTCCGCGGAGTCCGCGGAGCGTGAACTCGCTCTCTGGTTCAGCGGCGAGGAGCTCGTCGACTACAGCCTCTGCGATGAGGCCTGGCTGGGAGACTGAATTTTCGCATTAAGGTGAGTCCATGACTCAGCTGCCGTCATGATTTTCGGCGCATCGGAATTGGGAGCGGTGCTTGATGAGTGTCGCGAGGCGCTGGCCGGCGCGCGCCTGAAGAATATCTACGACGAGGGAGGCAGGGGCTGGATCTTCAGGCTCTACGCCCGGGGTGAGAACAGGTTTCTTCATCTCAGTGCTCAGCCCCGTTTCGCCAGGCTTCACCTGAAGCAGGAGCGAGAAAGCTCGCCGGCATCTCCCGGCGACTTCTGCCGGGCTCTGCGCTCGCGCCTGGCAGGGGCTGTGCTGGAAGATCTCCGCCAGGTGGGGGGGGATCGGATCGCCGAGCTGGTCTTCGACACGGCTGCCGGCCGCCAGTACCTGGTCCATGAGATGTTCGGCGCGCGGCCGGAAATCCTCCTGCTCGATGAGGGGCGCAGAGTCAGCTGCGCTCTCTCGGATGTCTCAGGCGCCTCGACGCGTCATGACCGGGGCGAGACCTATGAGTATCCTCCTCCTCCTCAGGCTCCCGGTTCCAGAGGACCCGATTGGCTCACAGAGTCGCGGGGAGAGGGGGAGTTTCCTCTCAATTTTCGGGTGGCGCAGAAGCTCGCCGCATTGGAGGCAGAGACCATACTGCTCGAAAAAAAGAAGAAGCTCTCCGGCACCCTGGCACGGGAGCGGAAGCGACTGAGGAAAATCCTGGGGAAGCTCGGAGAAGAGCTCGGGGCGCTGGATGGTTTTGAACGCCAGCGTGAGCTCGGTGAACTCCTCAAGGGCTCCTATGGCAGTCTGCGTCGTGGACTGAAAGAGGTCGAGCTGGTCGACTATTTCTCCGATGGGCAGGAGCCGGTTCGAATAGAACTCGATGCCAGGCTTGGACCCGAAGCGAACATCGAGCTCTACTTCAAACGCTATCGCAAGGCCCGGCGAGCCGGCCCCTCGATAGAAAAACGCAAGGGCGAGGTCGAGGGGAAGATCGAGAGTCTGTCGCAGTTGGCGGCGCAGGTCGATGAGGCCGCTGATGATGACACCCTCGAGAGCTTGTCAGGGGAGGCTCAGTTGCACCTCCGTTCCAGGAAACGCTCGCGCGGGCGCCGCAGGGAAAATGCGCCCTCTGGGCCGAGAAGCTTTGTTTCTTCAGAGGGTTTTACGATCCTCGTGGGGCGCAATGCGCGTGAAAACGATGAACTGAGTCTGCGCATGGCGAAGGGGAACGATATTTTTCTTCATGCCAGCGGACGGCCGGGGGCGCATGTGATCATTCGCACCGTGGCAGGCAAGACGGTTCCAAGGGACACCCTGCTCGAGGCGGCTCAGCTGGCTCTCTACTACAGCCTCACTCGTCGATCGAGCGCAGTTTTTGTCGAGGGAGCCTCGGCTGATGTGGACTATGCGCCGGCTAAGCTGCTTTCGAAGCCGAAGGGGGCTCCTCCGGGTCTCGTACTGCTCAGGAGCCACAAAACGTTGAGAGTTCGCCTGGATAAGGAAATTTTCGATCGGATCGAGGGAGGTCGCTAATTTGACCCTGTGGCAGTCTCGTGTTAGGTTCTCAGCAGTGAAGCGGAGAAGAGAAAACGTTTCGAGCCCGGGGCTGGTGTCTTGAGAGACGAAGTGACCTTCAGTTACCGTCAATCGGTCAGGGATGCTTGAGCAGGGCGCAGTTGTTCACGAAGATGTTCAGAAAGAAAATCGAAGCATGAAAAGTATGAGCTTCTTTCCGTCTCGGTCGAGCCTTTGTCTTTTGGCCTGCGGTCTATTCGCCTGTCCGGCCCTTTTCATTAGCGGCTGCGGGTCGACAGGTAAGAGCAATCTTACTTCCGTAGAGATCGCCCAGAAGGCCAAGACTCTGCACGAGGAGGCGGTAGCTTGCTACCAGCGCTTCTACGCTTCCCAGACCGATGCGGATAAGGGAATCGACATCGAGGCCTTGACTTGTTATGTCGATCGACGCAAGAGCCGCGCGGCGCTCTTTCCCAACGCCATCGATTGTCCCAGCTGTTACTTCCACTATGGCGAGGCGTTGCGCATGCTTGGGGTCTATTACAGAACCCTGGGACTGAAGCAGGCCGAGCAGGCGAAGGCTGCAGCTGGCGAGAAGAAGACGACGCTGGAGTCTCACAGCGCGGCTAACAGGGCAAAGTCCGACCTCAATTTCAATATGTGCCTGCAGCAGTTCAACATCCACTTCAGCACCGGCCAGGCCAACCCTAATGCCTATTGGAGCGCATTTGAGGCGGCCTACCTGCTCAAGCAATACAGCTTCGCCCTCGAGTTTCTCAAGGGTTACGAGCTCAATAATGCTCTTAACTCTTCGGAGAAGACAAAGCTCGAAAAATGGCGCCAGCGTACCACTCTGGCCCAGAAGATAAAGCTCCGTGACGAGGTTCGCAAAGAACTCGAAAACAAGTAACACTGGGCTTTGCAGTAGATCTTCCCTGGAGAGGTGTCCCTGTTGCTGCCGGGGACATCCTGGGGGCAGATGGCCGGTCTGAGCGATGGGGAGGCTTTGGTTCCCCCAGCAAGCCGCTAACTTAAATTTCGATCAAATTTGAGTAAAATTGACCCAAAAGCTGCCAAATTGACATTTTTCGGTGTAGATGAGTCTCTCTGTAGGTATGATCTCTGGGTTATTGATCGTTCCCGGAGACTGAAATATGCCAGAAAGACAGGAAGTGAGCATTTCGAGCTCCCAGAAGGACTGGGGAGTAGATGTCGCCGCAATGGCAGGGAGCCTGGTCCATGAGATCAAGAATCCCCTCTCTACGATCAATCTGAGTGCTCAATTGCTGCAGGAGGAGTGGAAGGATGCCAGCACTCCGAAGGAGCAGAGAGCTCTCAGGCGCCTTGAGGTCATGTCGTCGGAGGTTCAGCGAGTCGAGCGCATCATCGATACCTTTCTGCGCTTCACCGAGCGGCACAAGCTGGCGCTGGAGGTCAAGAGCCTCAATGAGATGTTGGAGGACATTGCCGAATTCATGACCGCCAAGGCCGAGCGTTCAGGCGTGCAGATTCGCCTGGGTCTCTCTTCCAGCCTGGAGGCTTTCTCCTTCGACGTCGATCTGGTTCGGCAGGTCTTCCACAACCTTGTTCAGAATGCCTGCCAGGCGATGAGTCCGGAGGGTGGAGAGCTGATTCTCAAGACCGATCAAGTTGAGAGGGATGGCATCGAATACGCGGTGGGGGCGGTGACCGATACCGGACCTGGAATCGAAGGAGACAAGCTGGAGCGAGTCTTTGAGCTCTATTACTCCACCCGGGCTGGCGGTACCGGTTTCGGGTTGGCGATTTCCAGGCGGATCATCGAGGAGCACGGCGGGTTCATTGAGGTGCAGAGCGCCAAGGGGAAGGGGAGCCAGTTCTCCGTTTACCTTCCCATCGAGAGGAATGAAACATGAGCGTTGATACAACAACGGAAGAACTGCAGGCCGATTCAGATGAGGTTGCCAGTGAAGATGCCGATCGCGGCCGGGGGCTCATCTTAATCGTCGACGATGATCGAAACCATGCCGAGGGGTCGCGCGACGTTCTCGAGATGGTGGGCTTTCGCTGCGATGTCGCCACCAGCGGCGCAGAGGGGATCTCCATGCTCTCCCAGCGGCAGTATGATCTCGTGCTTACGGACCTGGTCATGGATGACATCGATGGGATGGAGATCATCCGCCAGGCCCAGCAGATCAATCCATTTGTGGCGGTGGTGGTCTTTACCGGTCACGCGACCATCGAGACGGCGGTCGAGGCTCTCAAGCGCGGCGCGGTGGATTATCTCGTCAAGCCGCTGAATATCGAGGGTTTGCGGGTTCGCGTAGAGCGGGCGCTTGAGCACCAGGAGCTTGTCAGGGTGAATCGCGAGCTTGAGGAGAGGCTCGACAAGCGTTTCGGATTCGAGAAAATCATCGGCAATAGCGAGCCGATGCGCAAGGTCATCGAGCTGTGCAAGCAGATCGCAGAGACGGATGTTTCCGTCCTGATCACCGGGGAAAACGGAACGGGCAAGGAGCTCATAGCCCAGGCTCTGCACGAGAACAGCCTGCGCAAGGGTCGTCCCCTGGTGCCGCTCAATTGCGCCGCGCTCTCCCCCCAGCTGGTCGAGAGCGAGCTCTTCGGTCATGAGAAGGGCGCCTTCACCGGGGCTAATTTTCAGAAGAAGGGTCGCTTCGAGTTCTCCGACCGGGGCACCCTGTTCCTCGATGAGGTCGGAGATATCCCGATGGAGACCCAGGTGAAGCTGCTCAGGGTCCTCGAGGACGGGGAGATCACGCGGGTTGGTTCCAACAAGGCAATCAAGGTCGATGTGCGCCTGATCTCGGCCACCAACCGTGAGATCGAAACCCTGATCGAGGACGGCACGTTTCGCGAGGATCTCTACTACCGCCTCAAGGTGGTTACCGTTCACCTGCCGCCGCTTCGTGAGCGCCGCCAGGACATTCCGCTCCTCCTGAACCATTTCATCGGGCAGTTCTCACGCGCCTACAAAAAGCCGGTGCGTGAAATCGAGCGCGAGGCTGTCAACATCCTCAGCTCTTACGGCTGGCCCGGCAATGTGAGGGAGTTGAAGCACGTTGTGGAGAACATGGTGGTGGTCTCGGGCGGACCGGTGCTGACGGTTGAGAACCTTCCCGAGAGCATTCACCAGGGCCAGCACAAGTTACCCACCGAGGTCCAGTCCCTTGTCGGCGTGCCTCTCAAGGAGGTCGAGAAGATTCTCATCGAGCAGACGCTCGAGCAGGTTGGAGGTAATCGCCAGGAGGCGGCTAGGATGCTCGGCATCGGAGAGCGAACGATGTATCGCAAGCTCAAGGAGTACGGGTTGAGCTGAGCCCAGCTCCCATTACTGCCAGCGTGACAAGGCAGGGGCGGTTAATGCCTGCCACTTTGGCAGGATTGAGGGCGTGTCAATCTGGGGAAAGCAGTTTTTTATTATCATAAGCTATTTAATAACAACAACTAAGAGTTAACCCTCTGGCGGTTGGGAACGCTATTTGCATTTCTTTCAGGTCAGAAGAGTACCTGCGTTCTTCCTTTGCTGGGGTTTGGAAAAACCCGGTATTCGAGAGCGCGGGCAAAACAAGTTCATTAAACGAAAACAGAAATAACAGAGTCTTGGACTCAGGGGGCTTCAATGTCCAAAATCATCGGAATCGATCTTGGAACCACGAATTCGGTCGTGGCAGTAATGGAAGGCGAAGAACCGGCCGTCATCGCCAACGCGGATGGAAACAGGGTCACTCCCAGCGTCGTGGCCTTTACCGACAAGGGCCGCCTGGTCGGCATGCCGGCCAAGCGCCAGGCCGTCACCAACCCCAACCGTACGATTTTCTCTATCAAGCGCTTCATGGGGCGGCGTCATGCCGAGGTCTCCAGCGAAGAAAAAATGGTTCCCTACCCGATCAGTGGGGGGGATGATGAGCTGGTCAAGGTGGAGATCGACGGTAAGAGCTACACACCGCCTGAGATCTCAGCCATCGTGCTGCAGAATCTCAAGGAAACTGCCGAGAGCTATCTTGGCGAGAAGGTCGAAAAGGCCGTCATCACGGTGCCGGCGTATTTCAACGATTCGCAGCGCCAGGCGACCAAGGATGCCGGCAAGATCGCCGGGCTGGAGGTTGAGCGGATCATCAACGAGCCGACCGCCGCGGCGCTGGCGTATGGGCTCAAGGGCAAGAAGTCGGGTGAGAGGGTCGCCGTTTTCGATCTCGGTGGAGGTACCTTCGATGTCTCGATTCTCGAGGTGGACGAGGGTTTCTTCAAGGTGCTTTCGACCAATGGCGATACTCATCTCGGAGGAGATGATTTTGACCAGGTTCTGATCGATTACATCGCAGATGAATTTCAGAAGGACCAGGGGATCAATCTGCGCGGTGACGACATGGCCCTCCAGCGTCTCAAGGAGGCGGCGGAGAAGGCCAAGTGCGAGCTCTCCACCAATCCCGCCACCGATGTTAACCTTCCCTTTATCACGGCGGACCAGAGCGGGCCGAAGCATCTTCAGATGGAGATTACCCAGGCGACCTTCGAGCAGCTCATCGAGTCCCTGATCGATCGCCTGCGTAAGCCCTGCACCAAGGCTCTTGAGGATGCGGGCTTCACCCCTGACCAGGTCGATGAGATTGTCCTGGTGGGAGGCTCGACCCGTATTCCTTCCGTTCAGAAGGTCGTCGAGGAGATCTTTCAGAAAGACGCCAACCGCTCGGTAAATCCCGACGAAGTCGTCGCTTTAGGAGCGGCTATCCAGGGCGGAATCCTGCAGGGAGACGAAAATCTCAAGGACGTTCTCCTGCTCGACGTCACCCCGCTGTCGTTAGGGATCGAGACCCTCGGAGGGGTCATGTCGAAGCTCATCGAGCGCAATTCGACCATCCCGACGACCAAGAAAGAGGTCTACTCGACTGCCGCGGACAATCAGCCCGGGGTCGAGATCAAGGTCTTCCAGGGGGAGCGCGAGCTCTGTAACGACAATCGCCTGCTGGACAGGTTCAACCTGGATGGACTGCCGCCGGCGCCCCGGGGGGTTCCCCAGATCGAGGTTTCCTTCGATATCGATGCTAACGGTATTCTCAACGTTTCGGCCAAGGATCTCGGCAGCGGCAAGGAGCAGAAGATCCGGATCGAATCTTCCAGCGGCCTCTCCGAGGAAGAGGTCGACAAGATGAAGGCCGACGCCGAGTCGCACGCCGATGAGGATCGCAAGGCCCGGGAGAAGGTCGACCTGAAGAACCAGGTTGACGCTCTGATCCATCAGCGCGAGAAGTTTCTCGAGGAGAACAAGGACAAGCTCTCCGAGGAGGACAGGACCAGCCTCCAGAACGCCCTCGACGGGCTCAAATCTGCCAGGGATGCTGAAAACATCGAGGGGATGAAGAGCAGCATGGAGGAGGTGGAGAAGATCGCCGCCTCTCTTGGAGAAAAGCTCTACAAGGATGCGGCCAGCGCAACGCAGGACGCTGGGGGAGCGGACGACTCTGCCGCTGGCGCGGCTCCCGGGGGTGGGGAGCAGGCGGATGAGGATATCATCGACGCCGACTTCGAGGTCAAGGATGAGGCCAGTGAAGAGACTGGCAAGGCCGAGGCCAGTGAAGAGACCAAGGATTGACGGCCTGTCTTTGCGGCCTGTTGATCCAGCTCATTCATCGTTCTATCAGGCCGGGAGCTTTCGGGCTCCCGGTTTTTCTTTGTCAGCGGGGCTTTACCGGAACTAGAGTGCGATTTTCTTCCCGCAGGAGGCATCCTTGGGCAGGAGAAATACAATTGCGAGAGTTCTTGCAGTAGTATTGTGATTTCCAATACTCCCGGAAGAGCCCGGTTGCGGGCCTGCTCTGGGAGAGGGTGTCGCGTTGGCCGCCGCAGGTCCGCGATGTCCGTATCCTGCAGTACTGTTTATCGAGATGGATCGGAGCCAGCAGATGAAAGTTACCCTCAAATCCACGGCCGGCCGCAGCGCCGTTCGGGTTGTTCCCGTGTTTTCCGATGGAGGCGGAGCGAAGAAAGCTTCAGGCCTTGATCCCGCTTTGGCGGCGGTCGTCAGGAAGGCCGATTCTACCGGCATCTTCTCGGGCAAGAAGGGAGAGGTGCTCCCCCAGGTGGCACCGGATTCCGCCGTCGAAAAGACGCTCCTTTTAATTGGGCTCGGGCCCCGAAAGAAGCTCGATGGAGAGGTCCTTCGGACAGTATTCGGAAATCTTGGTCGCCGGCTCGCCGGGCTTTCGGGCAAGAAGGCAGCCCTCTCTCTGGAGCAGGGAGCCGCCGCGGCCTGTATCGCAAAGCTGGGCGCGGCGCAGGCCGCGCGCTGCATGCTGGAGGGATGCAGGCTGGGCGCCTACGACTACCAGGCCCAGAAAGGCGGCCGGAAACCTCGCAAGCCCGCCTCGAGCCTGGTGCTCGAGTGTGGAGATTCCGACGCCTCTCTGCTCAAGCTTCTGCGATCGGGTCTGAAGCTCGCCGATGCCTGCGTCGATGGAGTGAACCTCGCCAGGGAGCTGGCCAATACGCCCGGCAACTACCTCTACCCGGTCAGCCTCGCGGCTAAGGCCCGGTCCATGGCCCGCTCGAGCGGGCTCAAATGCAAGGTGCTTGGAGAGAGAGAGCTGCAGCACGAGAAGATGGGAGGCATACTTGGAGTCGCCCAGGGAAGCGACCGGGCTCCGAGACTGATCCAGCTAGAATACACTCCGCGAGGCAAAGCCGAAAAAACCCTCGTCATTGTCGGCAAGGCCGTCACCTTCGATTCCGGAGGAATCTCCATCAAGCCCGCCGGCGGCATGCAGGACATGAAATTCGATATGGCCGGCGGTGCCGCGGCGATTGGAGCCATGCAGGCTCTTGCCCGTCTCAAGCCGAAGCTCAGGGTGGTGGCCATCGTGCCTTCGGCGGAGAACCTGCTTGGCGGTTCAGCCTACCGTCCCGGCGATGTGCTGACTTCGGCCAGCGGCAAAACCATCGAGATCATCAATACCGATGCGGAGGGCCGGCTGTTGCTTGCAGATGCCCTGCATTACAGCCGCCGCTTCAAGCCGGACGCGGTCGTTGACATGGCGACCCTTACCGGTGCCTGCGTGATCGCGCTGGGAACGCATGCCAGCGGTCTGATGAGTAACGACAAGGCTCTTGCCCGCCAGCTATTGAAGGTGTCGGCCGATTGCGGCGAGCGGGTCTGGGAGCTTCCTCTCTTCGACGAGTACTATAAGATGGTTGAGAGCAAGGTGGCGGACGTCAGGAACTCCAGCGGCCGCGACGCGGGAGCATCGACTGCCGGAGCTTTCCTGGGCCATTTCATCAAGGGCGTCCCCTGGGCTCATCTTGATATCGCCGGTACGGCCTGGCGACAGGCTCCCCTGGGCTATCAGCCGCGCGGGGCGACCGGAGCGGGTGTGCGCCTGATGGTCGAATTGGCACTGTCGATGGGGGCCTGAAAAGGCCGATAATAAACAGGAAACAGAATACGATTCTTCAATAGCCAGAGGGACTTACGGGTTGTGAGGTACCCCCTATGGAAACTCAGGCTAATCTTGTTATAATCTTCGATTCGTTAGTTTTAAGTTCACGCGAAAATACGAGTTAGAGTTTTTTTCGTTGCCGGGATTCAAGCCGCGGCGAGAAGGTATATCGACGGCCGGTCCACCAGGCTTGCCGTTTAATATGTGATCGGACCTCAGGGGCCGCTCAATCAAAGGAAACAGGTCATCATGAAGCTCATGAATTCTTTTGCCGGCAGGTCTCTTCTGCTCGGCGCTTTTTCTCTCAGTGTTCTTGTTGGCGCGACATATGCCTCCGCCCAGGAACAGCGTAAAGTCTCCCACATTCTGCTGGTCTCCAAGACCCAGGCCGAACAGGTTCGCAAAGAGGTGATTGCCGGCGGCGGCGATGCGAAGGCCTTCACGGCCGCCTGCTACAAGCACTCCAAAGATGCGACCACTAAGCCGCTGGGAGGAAATCTCGGCTTCATTCGTCAAAACAGCGGTTACGACCCTGCCTTCAGCGCGGCGGCGTTCAATCTCAAGACAGGTGGTATTTCAGAGCCGGTTCTTACGGAATTCGGTTGGCACCTGATTCACGTGAGCGAGATCAAGGCCGGTACAGCTCCAAAAAAAGCAGTCGCGGCAGCAGCCACGGGACAGAAAACCCCGGCGACTTCAAAACCGCCTGCCAAGCCCGCAGCAACGCCGCCGGCCAAGCCCGTGGTGGTCACGCCGGCCAAGCCTGCAGCAACGCCGCCGGCCAAGCCCGTGGTGGTCACGCCGGCCAAGCCCGCAGCGACGCCGCCGGCGAAGCCCGCAGTCGCAACGCAGCAGACTCAGCAGCAGCCTAAGGATCCCGCGGCGGTCAAGGCCGCGCAGGTCGCTTCCGCTGCCAAGGCCGCGACTCAGAAGGCCGTACCCAAGCGTCGTCCGCTTGCCGTTTCCCGCAAGGTCGTCCTGACGATTGAGAGCGTTCTTTCCGGCGCCTCTCCTCGCGGTTCGCAGCTCTCCTTTCGCAAGGATGTGGCTGTAGAGCTGAACCTGACCCTCAAAAACGAAGGCAAGACGGACCAGAGGCTTCCTTCACCGGCTCTGCTGCCGTTGGGCTTTGAGGTCACTCGTCTGAGCGACAATAAGAAGATGACGGGAGATTTCAGCGCTGTCGCCGAGCCGGCCAGCTATTTCTCCACTCTCAAGAGCTGGGAAATCACCGGGCTGGCAGTCAGCCTCAATGAGTACTTTCCAAGCATGACGCCGTCTGGTCGCTACCGACTCAACTGGTCCGGCGCGGCCTTCATCTCGAACCTGGAGGCTCGATTCGCAAAGGTGAAGGACCTTCCCGATTACTCAGTTCTCAAGGCTGGGCTCATGAAGGACAATTCCATCAAGACGAGGAAGGTCTTCCTGGATCGTTCCGCCAACCGCTCCTCTTCACTTGGCGGTGATTTCGAGTTTTCCGTTTTCGGTACGGTCACCTCCAACGTCAAGTACTATGCGCGGGTCAATCTCACTACGGGTACCGACCCTATCGTTTTCGAACTCTCCGGCAGCAAGCGGGGCAATCTCTTCGCTCTGCGGCAGTTTATCAATCTTGCCAACGAAGGGTTTTATGACCGTCTTAATTTCTATGATGTACAGGCGGATGATTACGCCCTGGGCGGCTGCTCGAGCAAGAACGGCATGGGGGTGCCTCCTGTTCGCATTGCGAACCTGAAGAACGATGATGCCGTCAAGCATACGGCCGGTACGGTTTCCTTCCTGACGAGGGTCTCTTCCAAGCAGGGTAAGTCTCGCGGGGGCGAGGTCGGAAGCATCTTCTTCGTATCTCTGAAGGACCATCCGGAGCTGGATACCGAGCACGTGCCGATCGGTAAGGTTGTCGAGGGGCTTGACCAGATCAAGAAGCTCACTTCCCAGACGCTTTTTGACAGCGTGGTGATCCTGACCGAGGCTGAGTACAAGGGTGAGTCTCCGGATGCCGCCGCGGTGGCCTCCGTGGCCAAGCCGACCACTCCCAAGCCTCCCGCTACGGGCGAAGGAATCACTCTCGATAATCCTGAAATTCTTATCAAGACCACGAAGGGTGATCTCGAGGTGACTCTCTTCGAGAACAACTGCTACAGTACGGTTGCCAGTTTCGTGACGCTGGCGGAGAAGGATTTCTTCTCCAAGGGCCCCGATGGCGGAAAGATGACCTTCTATGAGTCTATCGAGCAGGATGGCAAGAATCTCTGTTTGATCACCGGTAGTCCGACCAATGATGGCGATGGCGACCCGGGCTACAAGCTCATCGATGAGAAGACCAAGCACAAATGTGAGCGTGGATCCCTTGTCATGTTGAAACAGTTTGATGAAGAGAAGGATGGATACGCTGAGAACAGCTCGGGCAGCCAATTCTTCATCTGCACCCAGGACATTCCCTACTTTGATGTCAACTTTGAGTTCACCGTCTTCGGCAAGGTGACCAAGGGACTGGAGGTCCTCGACAAGCTCAAGAAGGGCGATGCCCTCGAGGCCATCAATGTGGTCAAGAAGAAGAGTCACGGCTACGGAAACATCCGCAAGGCCAAGTAACAGCGGATAAGAATTCGCTGGCAGAAGAGGCCTGGAGACCGCCCTCGGTTCCCAGGCCTCTTTTTTCCTTTCGGGTTTGGCGTACCTGCTTTGCTCTGCTTGTCTCGGTGGGCGCCAGTGGATAAGATAGGCCGTCTGAACGAAACCAGGAAATGGCGCGATGAAGACTGCCGGACATCAGGAACACGACGAGGCTGCCGTTGCCCAGCTGTGCGGAGAGGTAGGCCAGAGGAGGCTCTCACTCCAGGAGTGGCTCGAGCTTCTTCCTGCCGCCGGCGATGTTACGCAGCCGCTGGCTGTTTCCGACGAGGAGCTCTTCGCTCTCGCTGACAACCGCCGCCGGGAATTGCATCCCGATGATGTCGTTACCTACATCATCGATCGCAATATCAGCTATACCAATATCTGCACCTCGATCTGCAATTTCTGCGCCTTTTATCGCTCACCCGGCGAGGACGGGGGCTACGTCCTCTCCTACGAGGAAATCTTTTCGAAGGTAGAGGAGACGATCGAGCTCGGCGGCAGCGGAATCCTCTTCCAGGGCGGGCTTCATCCTGAGCTTGGGATGGACTGGTATACGAAGCTCTTCAGCGAGCTTAAGAGTCGCTATGAAATTCACCTCCATTGTCTTTCTCCGACCGAAATCCTCGGCCTGGAGGAGGTTACAGGTCTCGGCGCCCGTGAGATCCTGACGATTCTCAAGGAGTCCGGTATGGACTCCATGCCCGGAGGGGGAGGCGAAATCCTCGTCGACGAGGTGCGCTCCAAGCGTCGCTCAAAGGTTAATTCCAGGGAGTGGCTCGATATCATGGAGGCGGCCCAGGAGGTGGGCCTGCCGACGACCGCGACGATGATGTTTGGCCATGGCGAGAAGCTTGCGCATCGGCTCCAGCACCTTGAGGAGATCCGCCTGCTCCAGGATCGAACAGGGGGATTTGTTTCTTTTATCCTGTGGAATTTCCAACCGGACAATACGCCGCTTGGAAAAAGATATCCTGATCGCATGGAGGCAGAGGAATATCTTCGCTGGCTCGCCCTCAGCCGTGTCTACCTGGATAATATCGACAATCTCCAGGTTTCCTGGCTGACCCAGGGCATCGAGGTCGGCAAGACGGCGCTTCGGTGCGGCGCCAACGACCTGGGCTCCGTGATGATCGAGGAAAATGTCATTAAGCCGGCCGGCGCCAACAACGAGGCGACCGGTGATGTGCTTCGCGAGGCCATCATCGAGGCGGGCTTTACGCCCCAGCTTCGCAACGCCGCCTATCGCCGGCTCGAGGATGCCGCTAGTTCGTCATGACGGGACCTGCCCTGACTGACGTCCATCGTGAGGATGCAGGAGCGTTTACCGCGGCCTGGGGCCTGGAGCTGCCCGGCAGTTTCAGGCAGGGGGCCGCGGTGGAATACGCGGCGGTCGGTGAGTCCGTGGGGCTTTTTGATGAGAGCTATCGCGGAGTGATTGATTTTCTGGGCGAGGATGTCGCTGCCATGCTCGACAAGGTGGTCTCTTCGCCTGCGCCAGTCCTTGAAAATCGAGTCGGGCAGAACTCCTGTATCTTGTCTGCCAAGGGACGTCTACTTGGCGCCTTCTCCCTCTACCGCGTGTCGGACGAGCATTTCCGGGCAATTCTCGCGGAGCCCACCCGGGATATTCTCCTCGAGAGCCTGCGCAAGTACGCCTTCCTGAGCGACATCGAGGTGCGTGATGCGACCAGCGAGTTTTCCGTTCTGGCCCTGCGCGGCCCCCGGGCCGCCTCGGTACTGGAAGCGGCCGGGGGGAGCGAGGCTCCGGCTGTTTTCCAGGTTGCCTCAGTCGAGCCTGGAGAGGTGAGC
>Ga0206680_10000249_pt1 | contig 20006 bp, 20 predicted proteins | sample M115012015metaG_FD_160124 | JGI IMG/M metagenome (GOLD analysis project Ga0206680, IMG submission 160124) | Ammonia-oxidizing marine archaeal communities from Monterey Bay, California, United States - M1 150m 12015 | ecosystem: Environmental > Aquatic > Marine > Intertidal zone | place: USA...
ATGTTGTCAAGCCAGTTGGTGAATTTAATCAGGTGCGAATCAAAGTAAAAAATAACCATGTAGAACATTGGTTAAATGGAACAAAGATTGTTGAATATGTTTATGGTAGTGATATGATGTGGGACTTGGTAGAAAAAAGCAAATTCAATAAAATGCCTTTATTTGCAAAAGCCTCCGAAGGTCATATTGGCTTCCAAGGAGATCATGGACTAATATGGTATAAAAATATTCGTATTCGGAGATTATAAATTGAAACGTCGAGATTTCATTAAACAATCTGCTACAATCACTGGGGGAATTACACTTACTGGACTCGGAAATCCTATTATCCTGGGTTCTAACACAAATAAAACATTTAAAATATCACTTGCCGAATGGTCCCTGCATCGTTCTTTACAAAGTAAAGAGATAGATCATCTTGATTTTTATTCTATTGCAAAAAATAAATTTGACATCTCAGCGGTTGAGTATGTGAACTCTTTTTTCTTTGATAAAGCAAAAAATCTTACTTATCTCAAAGAAATGAAAATGAGAGCAGATGATCTAGGAGTAAAAAGCCTTTTAATTATGTGCGATGGAGAAGGAAATATTGGTGATCCAGATTCGAATAAAAGAACAAAAGCAGTTGAAAATCATTATAAATGGGCAGAAGCCGCTCAATATTTGGGATGCCATTCCATTCGCGTGAATGCTCGAAGTTTTGGTACATATGATGACCAAATTGAATTAGCTACCGATGGCTTACGTCGCCTTACAGAATTTTGTGATACATTAGGCATCAACACAATTGTTGAAAATCATGGTGGACTTTCATCCAATGGCAAATGGTTATCCGCTGTTATGGAAAAAGTAGATCATCCTCGCGTCGGTACCCTGCCAGACTTTGGTAATTTTAAACTTGAAGAAGACAAGTGGTATGATCGATATAATGGGATGAGAGAAATCATGCCATATGCAAAAGCCGTTAGTGCTAAAAGCCATGAATTTGATAAGCATGGCAATGAAACCGGGACTGATTATTTTAAAATGATGAAGATTGTTCTAAACGCAGGTTATCATGGGTATGTAGGAATCGAATATGAAGGTACTCGCCACAGCGAGATGGAAGGCATACAACTTACACTTGAGTTATTGAAAAAAGTAAGATCTATGGAAGCCAGATAGCTCTAAAATTTAAGTTTTTATTTTCTATTATAAATTTGAATTGCTGCACACGGCTCACCAAAATAAATATTTTTGGCATAGTTCGATAAGTGTGATGCAATAATTAGATAGGCCCATGTAGGAACTGGTACACTGGCACACCCTTTAATCATAACTTTTTTATTTCTAAATGACTCCCAATCTATTGTTTTTATTTGAGCACGAAATTTTTTTTCTTTAATCATGCCATCGGACAAAAAATCATCTAAAAGGATAGTTTCCATTAGCTTAGTTTCTTAATCGTTTCGTTTAATTTCTCAATAAAGATATCGACTTCTTCGGTAGTGTTATAAACATAAAAACTAATTCTTGCACAAGATAAAATATTTAAAGATTTCATGAGAGGTTGACAGCAGTGATGACCCGATCTAACAGTAATGCCTTCATAGTCAAGTAATTGTGCGATATCTAATGAAGCAATATTATCAATATTGAAACTAATGGTTGACGTTCTTTCTGGGGCATTACCATAAATTGTGATTCCATCAACTTTGTACATTTTTTCTAATGCATATTGGAAAACATTTTCATATTCTGATGGGTATAAGTTTAAAAAATCAATTGCTGCTCCCATTCCATATACTTGTGCAGATGGAGGAGAACCAGCTTCAAATTTATGTGGCAGACAACTCCAACTAGATTTTTCCATAGTAACATCTCTAATCATTCCACCACCAGTCTGGTAAGGATCCATATCTTCAAGAATTTCTGTCTTACCATAAAGAACCCCTACTCCTGTTGGACCTAACATTTTATGAGCTGAAAACACAAAAAAATCACAATCTAATTCTTTAACATCTATCTTAAGATGAGGGGCACTTTGGCATCCATCTAATAATACTAATGAACCATTTTTATGTGCTTTATCGATAATAGTTTTTGCTGGATTAATGGTTCCAAACACATTAGATACGTGAGTAAAGCTCACAATTTTTACTTTCTCATTTAATGCATCATCTAATTCTTGCAAATCAAGAGTGCCATCCTTGGTTGACTTGATATATTGAACTTTAGCACCTGTTTTATCACAAATTATTTGCCAAGGGACAATATTGGAGTGATGCTCCATATCTGTAAGAAGCACGATATCCCCTTTTTTTAAATTTTTAAAACCCCAGGCATCTGCCACAAGATTAATTGATTCGGTAGCACTTTTTGTAAACACAATAGATTCCGAGCTATCTGATCCAATAAATTTAGCCACTTTCTTTCTTGTATTTTCATAGGCATTGGTTGCTTTCTCGCCTAATTCATAAACACTCCTATGAATACTAGCACCATATTCTTGATAGAATAGTATTTCTGAACCAATTACAGATACGGGTCGTAATGATGTTGCAGCACTATCAAGATAAATAAGATCTTTGTCACGATTTTTTTCGCGAAGAATAGGAAACTGTTCTCTTATTTTTTGAATATCCATATTTAATACAATCCAAGTTGTAGTTTTGCCGCATCAGACATCATATCTTGATTCCATTGTGGTTCCCATACTAATTCAACATCTACATGTTTGGCACCACTTAATGCTGATAATTTTTCTTTAACTTCATCAGCAATAACAGGGCCCATACCACATCCAGGAGCAGTTAAGGTCATTTGTATGCTAATATTTACCCCATCTTCTTCTTCTTTAATTTCTGTATTGTATACAAGACCTAGATCAACAATATTTACAGGAATTTCAGGGTCATAGCATGTATGTAATACATTCCAAATCTCTTCTTCATTAGCAAAGTTATTAGAATCTATTGATCGTTTTTCTTCTCCGATAGCTTCACCATCAATTCCTTTGACTTGATACATATTTCCTTCAACAATAATAGTAAAATTATCTCCCAAAGATTGAGAGATGATACCAGTCATTCCTTTAGTTAGAAGGGTCTTTTGTCCATCAGGTACACTGAAGACATAGACATCATCTTGAATTGTGAATTCTTTATTCATTTGTTAATTCTTTCTTAATAAACAGCAGAGCTCCAATAAATCCATTTTGTCTTTGACTGGAAATCGTTGGTCCTATGTTAAGCCATTCAAAAATCTTTATAGGTTCATCAAAATCATTAATAAAATCAATAACATTCTTTTTTTCTTCATTATTAAAACCAATTTGTAACACTCTCAGTAGTCCTTTAACTATTGCACTTTCAGAATCAACAGTGAGCGTAATATTATCTTCATCTACAATGCTAATCCATGTTTGAGATGTACATGCATGCACTTTATTGGATTCTATTTTATCTGTTTCATCAATGAGGTCAATTTTTTTCCCTAGATCAATTAAGTATAGCAATCGATCTTGACCGTCAAGAGTTGCAAATCCGTCTCTAATATGAGACAATTTTTCAGTTATATTGCCCATTGATCCAGTGGTCTAGATTATTTTCAGATAAATTGCGTATGTTATCGTTTATAAATTCTTGTAAAATTTCTTTTGCAAATGCTTTAACTAATATATTATTAGCATCTGTTTCTTTAATCCCTCTTGCCCTTAGATAAAATATACTATCTTGATCTAGTGCTCCAGTAGTAGATCCATGACCACATGCAACATCATCTGCATAAATTTCTAGTTGAGGATTAGAATGTGCAGTGGCATTTTGTGATAGTAACAAATTTTTATTTGATTGATTAGAGTCAGTTTTTTGTGCTCCATCTGCTACGACGACTTTTCCATTAAACACGCAAGTTGCTTGATCATTTAAAATATTTCGTACATTTTGAACGCTAATACAATGTTCGGCATTGTGGTTAACTAGTATATTATTATCTAAATGCTGTTCATTTCTTGCAAGATTTAAAATATTGATTTTAACTTCTGATCCTTCTCTATTTAAGTCTATTTCTATAAAATTTTTGTTAAAGGTTGAGTTGATATTCATGCTGTCAATATTTAATAATACATTTCTTTCTAATTCGTAATAATTATACCCTAAATAATTACTCTCTGTACTATCATCGTACATCATAGAGTGATTTAGAATGGTATTATCGGCGCATATAAACTTGTTAAGGCTTAGATTGAAGCTACCAGATCCTTCATTAATATCCTGTTCGATTATTGAAATATTATTACCCTGATTGAGTTTAAAGATATTAAATGATGAGATTCTAAGCTCTTCAGTATTCTTGTTATAAACATTTAAAATTTGAATTGGAGTGTCAAATTTACACCCTTCTTTAAATTCAAAATATTTTCCAGACTTAATAGTAGATAGTCCAAGATGAAAGAAGGCTTCTTTATCAAAATTAGATGAAGTAGAACATATGCTTTCATCCTTTAATTCATCGATATCTAATATTATCATATCATCTTTATATATAAATTTATTTAAAGATTCTAGAGAGATTTCTCCATTGATAAAGCATAAAGTATATTCATCGCTGTATTGCTCTACTGAGATATCTTTATTATTAGAATTATTAGAACTGTATTTTTTTAAATGTTTACTTGAAGAAAATTTCCAATTTTCAAGTTTTTTTGATGGGTAGCCTAGTTCTTCAAATCTACTACGACTGTGTTTCTGTATTTTTTTTAACATATTTTACTTTACAAGCCATGAGTAACCATTTTTTTCTACTTCATGTACTAGTGTCATATCTCCTGATTTGACAATTTTACCATCGATCATGATATGGATTACATCTGGTTTAATATATTCTAGAAGTCTTTGATAGTGAGTAATAATCAAGACAGTATTGTTATCATTTTTGAATTCATTTACCCCTTTTGCCACGGTGCGTAGTGCATCGACATCTAATCCAGAATCTGTTTCATCTAAAACTGCTAATTGTGGATTGAGCATTAATAATTGTAAGATTTCACTCTTTTTCTTTTCTCCACCCGAAAATCCATCATTAATAGATCGTTTTAGAAACGAATCATCTAAGCCAAGATTTGATAATACTTTTTTAGCGGTTGTTAGAAATTCAACAGCATCCATTTCTTCTTTTCCATCATGTTTATTCTTTGCATTTAATGCTGCTCTTAAAAAGTATGCCATGCTTACACCTGGTATAGCTACAGGGTATTGGAAACATAAAAATAATCCTTGAAGTGCTCTATTTTCGATACTCATTTCCGTCATATCGTTTCCATTCATTGTAATTGATCCGCCATCAACTTCATACTTTTCGTTTCCTGCAATAACATTAGCTAATGTACTTTTACCGGATCCATTACGACCCATAATGACATGAACTTCGCCCTTAGGAATTTCTAAATTTATTCCTTTTAGAATGTCTTTATCTTCAATAGATGCTTTTAAATTTTTAATTGTAATCATTTATTTATCCTACGCTATTTTCTAATGTTACTTCAATTAATTGTTTTGCTTCTACAGCAAATTCCATTGGTAATTCAGCAAAGACTTCTTTGCAAAATCCATTTACAATCATAGATACTGCATCATCAAGGTTGATTCCTCGCTGATTACAGTAGAATAATTGGTCTTCCCCTATACTTGATGTAGTAGCTTCATGTTCCATTTTTGCAGTTGGATTTTTAACATCGATATATGGAAAAGTATGCGCTCCACATTTATCACCAATTAAAATAGAATCACACTGTGAAAAATTTCGTGCATTATCTGCATTCTTTAGAATTTTTACTCCACCTCTATACGTATTTTGTCCTTCTCCCGCTGAAATTCCCTTAGATATGATCGTACTTTTAGTATTTTTCCCGATATGAATCATTTTTGTTCCCGTATCGGCTTGCTGTTTATTTTTTGTAACGGCAACTGAATAGAATTCTCCAATACTGTTATCGCCTTGCATGACTACGCTAGGGTATTTCCATGTAATCGCAGATCCAGTTTCCACTTGAGTCCAAGAGATTTTAGATCGATCTCCAATGCATTTTCCTCTTTTAGTAACAAAATTATAAATTCCACCTTTCCCGTCTTTATCTCCGGCATACCAGTTTTGAATAGTAGAATATTTAATTGTTGCATCTTTATGCGCTACTAATTCTACGCATGCTGCATGTAATTGGTTCTCATCGCGCATAGGAGCAGTACATCCCTCTAAATAGCTTACATGGCTACCTTCATCAGCTATAATCAGTGTTCTTTCAAATTGACCGGTATTTGCTGCGTTAATTCTAAAATATGTGGACAGTTCCATAGGGCAACGAACATTTTTAGGGATATACACAAAAGATCCATCACTAAACACTGCTGAGTTTAAGGCAGCAAAATAATTATCTGTACGCGGTATTACTGATCCTAAATATTTTTTGACTAATTCTGGATGATTAATAACTGCCTCAGAGAAAGAACAGAAAATAACCCCATGCTTTGCAAGTTCTTTTTTGAAGGTAGTTGCCACTGATACACTGTCAAATACAGCATCTACTGCAACGCCTTCAAGTCGTTTTTGCTCATTTAATGAAATACCTAATTTATTATATGTTTCAATAATATCAGGGTCAATATCATCTAGGCTATCATTTTTTTTATGCTTAGGAGCTGAATAATAACTCAATGCTTGATAGTCTACAGGAGTATAGTCTACTTGAGCCCACGTAGGCTCTTCCATTTTTTTCCAGCTTTCATATGCTTTTAGTCGCCAATCTAGCAACCATTGAGGCTCTTTTTTTAATTGAGAAAGCTTTGTAATAACGTCTTCATTTAACCCAGGCTCAAATGTAGTTTGTTCAATATCGGTCGTAAAACCATATTTATACTCTTGATTCAGAGTTGAATCAATAATTTGTTGATTTTTGTCAATCATTATGCTGAAAAGCTAATACCGCAACCACATGTTCGCTGGGCATTGGGATTATTAACTTTAAATCCTCCATTTAATAGATCATTAGAAAAATCAATTTCACATCCTCTAACATAAATCCAGCTTTTCACATCACAAAATATTTGAATTCCGTGGCTTTCATACACTTTATCAAATTCTTTTTTTTCACCATCGAAGGTGATATTGTATGACATTCCTGAGCATCCACCTGTATCAATAGCAACGCGAATACCTTTTTTTGATGGCTCTTCGCTTTGCATGATATTCTTCAGTCGTGCAGCAGCTTTTTCTGATATAGTAATGGGTTGTTCTATTGATTGATTTTTCATATTAAAATCCAAGTTTTTGTTTCCCTTCCTCAGTCATCATTTCCGGGATCCAAGGAGGATCAAATGTAATCTCTACATTAATAGTATCCATATATTTCAATTCGGTAATCTTATTTTTGATATCTTCTATCATATACTGACCCATGGAGCATCCTGGTGTCGTTAATGACATAGTAATATCTACCCCAAATTTTTCTTTAGGTTGTTCGTAGATGTTCAAGTCATAGATAAGTCCAAGGTTCCACAGATCGATTGGAAGCTCCGGATCATAACATTCCTTTAGTATCTCAATTATACTGTTTTTTATATCTTTCATAACAGGAAAAAAATTTAACTCATACAGGTGTTATGTCCTATAATTTTAGAAAATATTTGTTCCAATACTAATCTTATTATAAGTTGATGTTGATTTAACTAAATAATGGGAATTTGAAATATGGCAACCTTAATTTTACGCGACACACACCGCATATTAGTAGAAAAAATGAAATCTCTTAATAAAGAGAAAAGAGAGACCTCATTAAGGATTAGAGAGGCAGCTGATCAAGGGGATCTTAAGGAAAATGCGGAATACCACGCTGCTAGGGAGCATCAGAGTTTAATAGTATATAAAATACAATTTCTGCAGTCCCATGCGCCATTCAAGATGATCGGAAATAGCGACATTCAAACCGACGATGTAGGATTTGGCAATAAAGTTACAATTCATGAAGAAGGCAAAGATAAGGCTGAAGACTATTACATGTTAGGTCCTATCGAATCTGAGTTAGATCTTTATCCCTTGGCTGTAACCTACAAATCACCTTTTGCTCAAGCAATAATTGGCAAAAAGATTAATGAAAATTTTACGCTTGAAATTCAGGGCAAAGATACAAAATTCACAATTACTGCAATTGAAAAGATTCCTGCAGAATGATGATCAGCGCTATCAGATGCGAACTTGCTTCCAGAATCTGTACCCAAAACTCAATCAGGCTCACAACCTAAACGGCGAATTAAATGAAATTAAAGTATTATGGTTATTCTTAATAAGGAACAAATCAATAAATTGGTTACCATGAACGAAGCCATTGTAGCAATGAAAACTGCTTTCGTTCAATTAAACAACAAAGAAGCAATAATCCCGAAACGATTGAGTACAGATATTCCAGGTAACAGTGCTACATCGTTGGTGATGCCGGCTTATTCGTTGAATAATCCATATTATATAGTAAAAGTAGTATCGGTCAATTATTCGAATCCTCAAAAAGGATTACCATTAATTCATTCATCGGTTCAAGTTTTTGATGCCTCTAAAGGGAATATGGTGGCAACTTTGGATGGAGAGTCCATTACTGCCATCCGGACTGGTGCAGCATCCGGTTTGGCAACTGATATATTGGCAAAAAAAGACGCAAAAGTCGGTGCAATTTTTGGTACAGGCATCCAAGCGAAATCACAGGTGGAAGCCCTTTCGGTTGTAAAAAATCTGGAAAAGATTTTGGTCTTCAGTCGCACTAAGGAATCAGCTGAATCATTTTGCAATTTCATTTATGATAAATTTGGTATCAAAGCCAATATTGGAGAAAAAGATTTATTAAAAGAAGTAGATGTCATCTGTACAGCTACACCATCAGAAAAACCCTTATTTCACCATCAAGATCTTAATCCGGGAGTTCATATTAATGCCATTGGTTCTTTTAAGCCTCATATGCAAGAAATTGGCATTGAAACAGTTATTAATTCAAAAGTAATCGTGGACAATAGAGAAACATGCAAGATAGAAGCTGGTGATCTTATTATTCCAGCAGAAGAAGAGAAATGGTCTTTTAATTTGATTCATGGTGAATTGGGACAAGTTGTTTTGGGAGAAATCCCTGGAAGAGAGACAGATGATGAGATTACATTATTTAAATCTGTGGGAAATGCTATTCAAGATTTAGCGTTGGCAAACCTGATTATGGAAAAAATAAATCATGATAGCAATTAATAAACTTAAGAATTGGAATCCACCTGATGGATGGATAGAGATTCAAACTATTGATTCGCATACGGAAGGAGAACCACTCCGAATTATTTTATCTGGGTACCCAGCATTGAAAGGTAAAACACTTCTGGAAAAAAGAACCAATGCACATCACCTTCATGATGAATTACGAAAAGCACTTATCTGGGAACCACGAGGGCATAGGGATATGTATGGTGCTATCGTTGTTGAGTCAGACACACCCGGTGCAGATTTTGGTGTAATCTTTATTCATAATGAAGGATATTCCACAGGTTGTGGTCATGCCGTTATTGCACTGACAAAAGTTTTTGTGGAAACAGGATTAATTCCCATGAATGAACCAGAAACAGAAGTCAAAATGGACGTGCCATCTGGATTCATTAAATCTTACGCAAAAGTTAAAAATGGACAGGTAACTGGAGTACGATTTGAGAATGTCCCGTCTTTTGTTCAATCGCTTGATACAGAAATTGATGTTCCAGGAATCGGAAAAATTAATTATGATCTTGCTTTCGGTGGTGCATTTTATGCATTTGTGGATGTTGCACAACTTGGTTTGGATTGCACATCGGAGTACCAAAATCAGTTGGTTGAGACTGGAATAAAAATAAAACATGCGGTCATGGATTCGGTTAAGATGGTTCATCCTTTAGAGCCTGATATGAATTTTCTTTATGGAACAATTTTTACTGGAGTGTCAAAAAATCCAAATCATCACAGTCGAAATGTCTGTATTTTTGCGGAAGGAGAAGTGGATCGAAGTCCTACAGGAACTGGTGTCAGTGCCAGGGCAGCCATTCTCCATGCCAAAGACGAGATTAAGCTTGGAGAATCTATTATAATTGAAAGTATTATTGGTTCAACATTCTCGGTAAAAGTGGTCGAAACAACAACTTTCGGGAATTATGATGCTGTGATACCTGAAGTGAGCGGCAATGCTTACATAACTGGGAAAAATACATTTTGGATTAACCCGGAAGACCCATTAAAAAATGGATTTATAATATAAAAAATATAGCAGTAAAAACGCCCTTTTTTCATAGAGATATTTTTAATTTCTATACTCATTGCTTACTTTATTTCCGTAATGTAAATTGATATTCATTTGAAGGCAGAAATGAGCAAAAAAGCTAAATTAGAAACAGTAGATAATGTAATAATTCGATTTGCGGGAGACTCCGGAGATGGAATGCAATTAAGTGGAGGAAGATTTACTCAAACTTCTGCAATCATGGGGAATGATCTAAGTACTTTGCCAGATTTCCCTGCTGAGATTCGTGCACCTGCTGGCTCTTTAGCTGGAGTGAGCTCCTTTCAAATTCACTTTAGTTCTCAAGAAATTCATACACCAGGAGAAAAACCGGATGTACTCGTTGCAATGAACCCTGCAGCTTTAAAAGTACATTTAAAAGACTTGATTCCAGGTGGAACATTAATTATTAATAAGAATGCATTTACCGCTAAAAATTTAAAGCTCGCAGGGTATGAAAGCGACCCAACAGAAGATGGATCATTAGAAGATTATTATTCTGCTCACTTCATAGAGATGAGCAAATTAGTAACCCTTGCCTGCGAAGGGATTGATTTATCTCCTAAATTAGTTGATAGAACAAAGAATTTATGTGCTTTGGGCGTTTTATTTTGGATATACGATAGACCTTTAGAGCCTACAATTGACTGGTTAAATAAAAAATTTAAATCTAAACCTGATATTATCGATGCTAATGTAAAAGCATTGCATGCCGGGTATAATTATGGGGATACTGCTGAAATATTTACTACAAAATATGTAGTAAATAAAGCAAAATTACCTGCAGGAAAATATAGAAATATTAATGGAACACTAGCTACATGTCTTGGACTGCTAACTGCAGTAGAAAAAAGTAAGTTAAGTCTTACTTTTGCAGGGTATCCTATTACTCCTGCAAGTAACATATTGCATACATTATCTAATTGGAAAAGATTTGGCGTCAAAACCTATCAGGCTGAAGATGAAATTGCGGGAATAGGAGTAGCGCTTGGTGCCTCTTACGGAGGTTCTTTAGGTGTTACTGCATCTTCAGGGCCAGGCATTGCTTTAAAAGGAGAATTCTTAGGTCTAGCAGTAATGACTGAATTGCCACTAGTTGTTATTAATGTACAAAGAGGTGGTCCAAGTACTGGATTACCTACAAAAACTGAACAATCAGACTTATTTCAAGCAGTATATGGAAGAAATGGAGAAGCTCCAATGCCAGTCATTGCAGCATCTACACCAGGAAATTGTTATTATACAGCATATGAAGCGTGTAAGATTGCAGTGAAATATATGACCCCAGTAATGATGATTTCTGATGGATACTTAGTAAATGGATCAGAGCCATGGATTATTCCAAATCCTGATGATCTTGGTGATTTTGATGCAGAGTTTGTGAAAGAAAATTTAACTGATGATCAATATTTACCTTATAAACGTAATAAAGAAACATTAGCAAGAGGTTGGGCAATTCCAGGGACCAAAGGCTTAGAACACCGTATTGGAGGAATAGAAAAACAAGATGTTACTGGTAATGTCAACTACGATTCAGACAATCATGAGAAAATGGTTCAGCTTAGAGCAAAAAAAGTAGCAAATATTGCAAACGAATTACCTCCTACAGAAGTGTTTGGAAAGAAAAAAGGTGATCTATTAATTTTGAGCTGGGGAAGTACCCATGGCGCTTGTAGGTCAGCGACAGAATCCCTGTTAGCAGAAAATTTAAAAGTAGCACATGTTTCAATCAGATGGATTAGTCCACTTCCTAACGATTTAAAAGATATTTTATCAAATTATAAGAAAGTGTTGATGCCTGAGATTAATACCGGACAATTTCGTCAAATGATTCGTGCAGAATTTTTAGTAGATGCAATTGGATTGAATGAAGTTCAAGGGAAACCATTAGGCACTTCTACTATAGTTGTAAAAGCAAAGGAAATCATCAATGAGCGATAAGCCATTATTAAAAAAAGCTGATTTCCAATCAGATCAAGCCATTCGTTGGTGCCCAGGGTGTGGAGACTATGCTATATTAGCACAAGCACAAAAAACATTTCCTGAAATTACTGAAGATAAAGAAAATACTGTTTTTATATCAGGGATTGGGTGTTCTAGTCGATTCCCTTATTATATGAATACTTATGGATTTCATACCATTCATGGACGAGCCCCAACAATTGCTAGTGGATTAAAAATGGCTAATCCTGATTTATCTGTATGGCTAGTCACAGGCGATGGAGATGGATTGTCTATCGGAGGCAATCATATGATTCATCTATTAAGAAGAAATTTTGATATAAATGTTATGTTATTTAATAATCGAATTTATGGATTGACTAAGGGCCAATATTCTCCAACTTCAGAGCAAGGGAAAGTAACATATTCTACTCCAATGGGGTCGTTAGATTACCCATTTAAACCTACTAAGTTAGCAATTGGGGCAGAAGCTTCTTTTGTAGCAAAAACAATTGATAGAGAGCTTAAGCACTTACAAGCTATGATTAAAAGAGCAAACAGTCATAAGGGAACTTCATTTATTGAAATTTATCAAAATTGCAATATTTTTAATGATGGCGCCTTTTCTAATCTAACTGATAGAGATACCAAAGAAGAGCAATTGCTTCGATTAGAACATGGTCAGCCACTGATTTTTGGTAAAGATAAAGATAAAGGTATTTATTTAGATGGGACTACCCCTAAAGTAGTGCAAATAGGTAAAGATTATTCTATAGAGGATATTGTAGTTCATAATGAACAAGATAAATTTATAGGAGATATGCTAGCTAACTTTACTGCAAGCGAAGAATTTCCAGAGACGATTGGAGTACTATACTGTAAAGAAAGACCAACTTATGATGCTCTTATGGGCGCTCAAATGAAAGAAGCCCAGAAAGGAAATAAAAGATCAAAAGGATTACATGAATTACTTAATGCTGGAGATACTTGGGAGGTAGAGTGACAAAATTTAGAACTGAAAAAGACAGTTTGGGAGAAGTAAAAGTGCCTATCAATGCTTATTATGGAGCACAAACTCAAAGAGCAGTTGAAAATTTTGAAATTGGATGGTCAATGGAGTTTAGCCTTATTTTACCTTATATAATTATTAAGAAAGCTGCAGCGATGACTAACCATGCTCAGAAGAGGTTATCAGAACAATTCGCTAATGCTATCATGGAAGCATGCGATGATATAACTAATCGTCCAGAAAGATTTCTTGATCAATTTCCTGTACCTGTATTTCAAGCAGGAAGTGGAACGCAAACTAATATGAATGTTAATGAAGTAGTAGCTAATAGAGCGAATGAAATATTAGGCGGTAAATTAGGTGAGTATAAATTTGTTCATCCTAATGATCACGTAAATATGTCTCAATCTACTAACGACACATTCCCCACTGCTATTTTGGTAGGATGCGTACTCAGTGTAGAAGACAATTTATTACCCAGCTTAGAGCTCTTAGAAAAGTCATTGCAAAAAAAGAGTAAGGAGTTTGACAAAATTATAAAAGTAGGAAGAACACATTTACAAGATGCAACTCCTATTAGATTAGGACAAGAATTTTCTGGATATGCTTCAATGATTAGTCATGATATTGAAAGAATTAGAATTGCAGCAACAGAATGTTCACAGCTTCCAATTGGAGGAACTGCTGTAGGAACTGGGATTAATACCTTAGAAGGATTTGATACATTAGTGGCTAGTTTTATTGCAGAGGAAACTGATATGGAATTCAGTATCTGTAAGAATAAATTCGAATTACTTTCTTCTCAAAATCCTTTATCTAATTTATCATCTCAGATTAAAATATGTGCAGGTTCTCTGAATAAAATTGCTAATGATATTAGGTGGTTAGCTAGTGGTCCTATGTCAGGAATTGGAGAACTAAAACTTCCTTCTAATGAGCCAGGGAGCTCTATTATGCCAGGAAAAGTTAATCCAACACAATGTGAAGCAGTAAATATGGTATACGCACAAATTTTAGGCAATGATTTAACAATTAACTATGCTGGATCTAATGGAAATTTTGAGTTAAATACCTATAGACCAATTATTGCATCCTCTATTCATGAATCTATTACTTTGTTAGCAGAAGTTGCCGAATCTTTTACGTTACATGCGCTAGATGGACTAAAAGCTAACAAAAGTAAGATTCAGGAAAATCTAGATAAGTCATTAATGTTAGTAACTGCATTAAATCCAGTAATTGGATATGAAAAGTCAGCAGAGATTGCAAAAAAAGCTTTAAAAGAAAATATTTCATTAAAAGAAAGTGCAAAAAAATTAAAGTATCTTTCGGAACAAGAGTTTGATGAGATCGTTAAACCAGAATTAATGGTTTCTCCAAAAAAATATGATTAAATCCTTTCTAACATCTGTTAGAATCATTGCTTACCTATCTATCGTAGTAATCGTCTATCTTGTATATCTATCCAGAGATTTACCTTCTTTAGAACGTTTGGAAACATTTGATCCTGCCATGTTATCTACCTTATATGATAGAAACGGCGAAGTCATTGGTGAGTTCTATATTCAAAAAAGAGTATTTATTGATATAGAGGATATGCCAGAACATCTTAAGTATGCAGCGATTGCATCGGAAGACAAAAGATTTTATCAACATTGGGGAGTGGACTTACAAAGTATTTTTCGTGCTGTCTTGGTTAATGTTTCTTCAATGAGTTTTAGGCAAGGATTTAGTACTCTTTCTCAGCAATTAGCAAGAAATCTTTATAAAGAAGTTGGATTTAAAGATAGTGTTACAAGAAAGTTAAAAGAAATGATTACGGCGATTCAAATTGAAAGAACTTATACTAAAGAAGAAATTTTAGAAATGTATTTGAACACAGTTCACTTTGGTCATGGAACCTATGGTGCTGAATCGGCTGCAAAAAGATATTTTAATAAAAAAGCATCAGAGTTAACTATAGGAGAATCTGCAATGTTAATAGGATTATTGCCTTCTCCTGCTAATTATTCTCCATTAAGAAATTTAAATAAAGCAATAGATCGAAGATCTATTGTTTTAAAGGTAATGTATAATCAAGATTATATTAATCATCAAGAGTATATAGAACATAATAGCATTATCCCCGATAATATTTCTTATGAAATTCCAAGAGGTAAAGCACCTTATTTTGCTGAACATGTGAGAAGAATTTTAGAAAAACAAGATGATGAATTAGGTATTAATATTTATCAGGACGGATTAAAGATTTATACAACTCTAGATTATCGACTTCAAAAAATTGCGGAAGACGTTGTGATGAAAACGTTAAGAAAAAATCAAGATGAATTTAACGCTCAGCTTTTTGAAGATAATGACAGATTTTCAAAATTAGGTTACCTCTCAATTTTCCCAGAAGATTCTGTTAAGATGATGTTAAATGGACAGATGAAATTATATGAAGAATTAAGAGAAAATTTGCTAGTACAATGTGCATTTATTGCCATAGATAGTAAAAATGGAGAGATTTTAGCGATGATTGGTGGAAGGTCTGATTATTTAGATCAATATAATCGATCAACTCAGGCACTGCGACAACCAGGATCTGTATTTAAGCCATATATTTATACTGCTGCCATTGATAATAATTATCCAGTGACTACACAACTGCTTAATCAACCTGTTGCCTTATATCGAAATAATGCTAAAGGAGAAAAAGAAAAATGGACTCCTAAAAATTATGACAATAGCACTGGAGGGTTAACTACATTAAGGGAAGGGTTACGAAGATCATTAAACCTCATTTCTGTACGAATGGTTCAAGAGTTAGTTCCACCTCAACAGGTTAAAAATATAGCAAGAAGAATGCAGATTAATTCTCCTATTAGAGCAGTAGATGCGATTGCGTTGGGGACATCCGAAGTTAAACCAATAGAGATCGTAGCTTCATATGCAATTTTTGCTAATAAGGGAATTTATTCTTCTCCCATTGCAATTACTCGAATTGAAGATAAATATGGTCAAATTATTAAAGAATTTACTAATACTCAGAAAGAAGTATTAAGCCCTGAAACAGCTTATATGGTCACAAATTTATTACAAACAGTTATGGATAAAGGTACCGGTGGAAGCGTAAGATGGAAATATAAATTTAGACATGCAGCAGGTGGAAAGACAGGTACTACACAAAATTGGAGCGATGCATGGTTTGTTGGATTTACTCCTAGTATTACTGCTGGGGCATGGTTTGGGGTAGATCAATACCCTATTAGTCTTGGCAAAGGTCAGGCTGGTAGTGTAGTCGCTTTGCCTGCGTGGGCATTGTTTATGAAGGAAGCTCATAAAACATTAAATATACCAAATGAACCTTTTGTGATGCCTGAAGGCGTAGTAGAAGTAGAAATTGATTCTGATACCAAAAAATTACCTACCTCCAGAACGAAAAAAACTGAACTAGAAGTATTTTTAAAGAGCAATCAACCTAGATCTAACTAGTTTCTTTTATCTGATAAAAATAAGATAATTAATCCTACTATAAATAATATAATATTAGGCATCCATGATCCAATGGCAGGATTTAAAAGAGCTCTGTCAGCTAACTGTTCTCCCCATATTAATAGAATATAATATATAAGAAAAAATGCAATACTTAATGCTGAGGCTATCGTAATACCACCTTTTCTAACTAATATTCCTAATGGGGCTCCAACAAGAGTAAATAATATGCATGCGACTGCAAGCGTAAATTTTTTATGAATCTCAACAAGAAACTTATTATTATTCTTTTCATAATTTTCTATAAGAGTAAATTCATTTTGGAACTGCCTTGTATTATTATTTAGGGACTGTACTTTGTCTTTTTTCTCATATTCACTAACAGGAGTCTCTTTATTATAATCTCTGTCTTCATCTATGTTAGGAGAAGCATCTTTTTTAAGTATTTCAATTTGATTTATAATATCAGCAAGAGTCATCTGACTATTTGACTCTATACCAATATCATTCTTAACCGTTTCAATACGTTTCTTTATTTGTTCTATGGATTTTTTATTTTGTTGAATCTTTTCAATCATTGCAGGCACTCTCATTTCACGATCAGTGCGATTAGATTCACTGGTCCTATTCAATAATAAGTCATTCATAGAAATGATAATCTGATGAGTACCAAATTTTATTTTACGATAATGATCATAATTTTCTAAATCAATTTCATGGATTTCACCGTCTTGTAAGTTGACTGTAATAATACCATCTTTAGATTCCAAAGAACCTCTTTCAGCATAAATAGTAGTTTGTTCTGATTGTGTATTTTTGCTAAATATTTTTACATCTTTAAACTCATTACCATCCAATTCTTTAACAATCATAGTATACTGCGGAATCATGTCTACAAAATATCCAGGCTCAATAGTTAACTCAGGTTTTTTTTGATAAATATCCCTCGCTAGTAATCGAGCATTATAATTCATATCAGGAAGGATAAAATTATTGAACAGACATAATAAGAATCCCACTATACTTCCAAACCATAATGCTGGTTTAATAATACTGAATAAGTTGACACCTGCAGATTTTAATGCAGTAATTTCATTTTCTTGTGACATTCTACCATAGGTCATTACGCTAGAGATTAATAGAGACATTGGAACGGATAATGCGATGATCCATGCAAGATTTAAATAAAGATATTCTAAGATAATAAACATATCTAATCCTTTGCCTAGAAAGCGATCAATAGCTCTCATGAGGAATTGAAGAAACAATACTGTGGTAATAACCCCAACTGAAAGAACGAAAGGAATAAAGGACTGTTTGATTAAATATTTGTTTAAAGTGCTCATTTTCGATTATTTGTAAAAATTTAACTCTACTTGTGTAAAAACGTAAACTATAATAAGTTTGCAGGCTTATTTAATTTAAGCCAATGGTGACTGTAGCTCAGTTGGTTAGAGCCCCGGATTGTGATTCCGGCTGTCGTGGGTTCGAGTCCCATCAGTCACCCATATAAGTTTCGGGGTGTAGCGTAGTCCGGTTAGCGCACCTGCTTTGGGAGCAGGGGGTCGGAGGTTCAAATCCTCTCACCCCGACAAGTAGTTTCTCGTCGAGAAACCATCAAAATAATAAGGGTTTAGGTTCTTTATCTAAACCCTTTTTTATTACATAATATTGCCATATTTGGACATATTTGGACATAAAAGTTCATAGTATTTACATAGTCGCATAAATATCAATCATTTCAATCCTCTGAAATCACCTTTAGGGTATGTAAAGGGGTCAATGATTTCTTAACTTTTAATGAAAGGAGATTAGATATGAAAATAGATATTAAAAGTGTATTAATAGGAGCATTACTTGTTATCAGTATAATGTTGGTAATAGGATTGACCCCAGTAAGAGTTAAATTAGATTTACATAGTCATAATCAGGTTGGTAGATATGTGCCTGTTTATAAAGAAAATATTGGTGTTGTTCTGATAATAGATACTACTACTGGACAAAGAAGAGGACCTGGACTCTAACTATTAATCATCAAGCCTAATTGTTTCGATTGTTCTGAGTGAGGATTTAGTCTTTGTAGACTTTAAAAGCGATAATAGAAACAACCCAAGTGATAAAGGTAGTAGTTTGAATCAAAGTTGCACTATGACCCACTACATATCCCCATACATTATAAATAGATGCAACGATAAAGACTTTAATTTTATAATCGAAACCCCAAGAGGCGACATGGGTAAAACTGGTATTTTGAATTGCTAAAACAAGCCAAACTATGAAAGCAGTTGAACCAATTATCGCACATGTTTTTTGCATAGTGTTCATACCAAAATATAAGGAGTAAATATGAATAAAAGAAATTTGAAACCTTTTAAAAAAAGAAAGTCACATAAAGGCTATATTTTTTAATATAAATGAGATAAATTGAGTTCATAGTATTAACATAGTGTAATAAGAATACTATAGTTATAGAGAGAGAATTTACTGTTTTCAAGTTGTTTGGGAGCAGGGGGTCGGGAGTTCAAATCTCTCCACCCCGACATTGAGAGTTCTATCTCTATAAACTAGTCAAAAAGAGGGCTTTAGATCTGATGATTTGAAGTCCTTTTTATTACCGTATATTGTCATGACCACTTCTTTGATGAAAAAAGAGGACTACTGTAGTAGTCCTTTTTTTATGTAAATTCGAACCCGCAAATTAAATAAACATTAATAAGGAGAATGATTTGAATACCAAAGAAAAGAAAGTGAGAAGGTTTTTATCCAAACAAATACAACAGTTAAATAATATAGTGGCTGATTTGGATACAGTAATCACTGATATGGGCACAGAGTTTTATCGAGTAAGCATATTCGGTTCAGCAAGAATAAAGCCAGACACAAAAGAATATAAGGGAGTATATACATTAGCTAAAGAATTGGCAGAAAATGGTGCTGATATAGTTACTGGCGGAGGACCAGGTTTGATGGAAGCTGCGAATGCAGGCGTCAAAGAAGGTAGTTCATCAAAATCAAAATCATTTGGAATTCGTATTGACCTTCCTTTTGAAGACACTCCAAATGAACATTTAGATATAAAATTTTATCACAAAAGATTTTCTTCTCGTTTAGATGAGTTTATGCGTATAAGTCATGCTGTTGTTGTCACCCCTGGAGGCATTGGTACTCTTCTTGAATTATTATATACCTGGCAACTGATTCAAGTAAACCATATTTCAGCAAGACCAATCATTTTAGTTGGTGATATGTGGAACGGTTTTCTCGATTGGATTAAATCAG
>Ga0206680_10000259_pt1 | contig 19685 bp, 21 predicted proteins | sample M115012015metaG_FD_160124 | JGI IMG/M metagenome (GOLD analysis project Ga0206680, IMG submission 160124) | Ammonia-oxidizing marine archaeal communities from Monterey Bay, California, United States - M1 150m 12015 | ecosystem: Environmental > Aquatic > Marine > Intertidal zone | place: USA...
CAGCAAGCAAACACGTTGGCATACAACTCGTTGACGTATTTGGTCACGGCGTAAGGGCTGAGGGGTTGGCCAATCACGTCTTCCACCTTGGGAAGGCCGGGATGGTCGCCATAGGTGCTGCTGCTTGCAGCATAGGTGAAGCTTTTGACCCTGGCGTCGCGCGCGGCAACCAGCATGTTTAAAAAGCCGGTGATGTTAGTTCCATTGGTGGTGATGGGGTCTTCCAAGCTGCGGGGAACGCTGCCGAGGGCAGCTTGGTGGAGGACGTAGTCGACGCCCTGGCAGGCTTTTTGGCAGTCGGCCAGTTCGCGAATGTCGCCCGGAATGAAGTTAAAGTTGGCCCACTGCGCAGGGGTGACGAGAGTTTGTACTTCGTCCAGGTTGCGCTGGTGTCCGGTGGCAAAGCTGTCGAGGCCGACCACGCGCTGGTTGAGCTTGAGCAAGGTTTCGAGCAGGTTGCTGCCGATGAAACCAGCCACGCCGGTGATAAGCCAGGTATGGGGCGCAGCGACTAGGCGAGTTAGAAGTTGATTGTAGGCTGACATAGGCAAACTCATAGACGCCACAGGTATGCACCTGTGGCTGTAATGGCTTCGGGCATATAAGCGGATTTGATGTCGATAAACACTCCACAGCGCTTCAACGGGGCCAGCAGATTGGCCACAGGCTGGGTGGTGTATTTAGCATGCGAAACTGCGGCAACAATCGCGTCGGCGTTCTGAGGCAACTGGTGCCACTCCCTGAGCGTAATGCCGTATTCGTGCAGCGCTTGCTCAGCCTCGGCTAGGGGGTCGTGCACATACACTTCACAGCCAAATTCCTGCAGCTCCTTCACCAGGTCTGCCACCTTGCTGTTGCGCAGGTCGGAGCAGTTTTCCTTAAATGTAAGACCTAATACGATGACCTTGGCGCCCCTGATGTTAGTGCCGCTACGAATCATTTGCTTGATAGTTTGCTGCGCTACGTAGGCGGCCATACCATCGTTGATGCGACGGCCGGCCTGAATGACTTGCGGGTGGTAACCCAGTATCTCGGCTTTGTGCGTCAGGTAATACGGGTCCACGCCGATGCAGTGGCCTCCCACCAGACCGGGGCGAAACGGCAAAAAGTTCCACTTGGTGCCGGCCGCCTTGAGCACTTCCAGCGTGTCGATGCCCAGGCGCTCGAAGATGATGGCCAGCTCGTTCATCAGGGCAATATTGAGGTCGCGCTGCGTATTTTCGATCACTTTGGCGGCTTCAGCCACTTTGATGCTGCTTGCCTTATGGGTTCCTGCGGTGATGATCGATTTGTAGAGGTTATCAACGATATCGGCTATTTCTGGGGTGGAGCCCGAAGTGACTTTTTTGATGGTGGTGACCCTGTGTTCTTTGTCGCCGGGGTTAATTCGCTCTGGACTGTAGCCACAATAAAAGTCTTTATTGAAGGTGAGGCCTGAATGCCGTTCTAGTATTGGTACACAGACTTCTTCGGTAGCACCAGGGTAAACAGTTGATTCGTAGATAACGATATCGCCTTTTGACAGTACTTTGCCGACAGTTTCACTCGCTTTTTCCAGTGGAGTGAGATCGGGGCGTTTATGACTATCAATGGGTGTGGGAACGGTAACGATGTAGATGTTGCAAGACTTGAGCTGTTCGATATCGGTGGTGTAATTCAGCTGCGTGGCCTGCTTAAGTTCAGCTTCATCGACTTCTAGCGTTGAATCGTGACCTGAAATAAGCGCGGCTATGCGTGGGCCATTGATATCAAAACCGGTTGTGGGGTATTTTTTACCGAATTCAACCGCCAGTGGCAGACCAACGTAACCGAGGCCAATAATGGCTATTTTATTTTTCATATTGTTGATTTATCCAATCTTGATATTCACCCGACATAATATGACGCCACCAATCTTCATTGTCTAAGTACCATTTAATGGTTTTATCGATTCCTGTTACAAAACTTTCATCTGGTTTATAACCTAATTCACTATTACTTTTAGTTGGGTCTATTGCATAATGGTGATCATGGCCTAAACGATCTTTTACATAGGTAATTAGTTCTCGTGCTTTTTTACCTAGGCAAACAGGTGCATTAGGGTATTGTTTTTTAAGTTTTTCACTTTCGCTTAATCTTTTATCTACTGTATCACAAACTAAATTGACTATATCAATATTGGCCCATTCATTTATGCCACCAATATTATAGGGCTCTCCTCTTTTTCCTTTACGAATAATGAGATCAATCCCTCTTGCATGATCATCAACATATAACCAGTCACGAATTTGTTGTCCGTCACCATATATGGGTAAGGCTTTGCTTTCTAATATATTGCTGATAACAAGCGGTATGAGTTTTTCTGGGAACTGGTAGGGACCATAATTATTTGAGCAATTAGATATATTCGTATTTAACCCATATGTTTCCTGATAAGAGCGAACAAAAAAATCAGATGACGCTTTACTCGCTGCATAAGGTGAATTTGGTGCATAAGGGGTGTCTTCCCTAAAAGGTGGATCGTTCGGTTTTAACGTACCGTACACTTCATCTGTTGAGATATGTTGAAATAAATGACTCATACTGGGATTTTCATCTAACCAAACTGTTTTTGCCGCTTTTAATAATTCATGCGTACCTTTTACATTCGTTTCAATAAAGGCATCTGGGCTGGTAATAGAACGATCAACATGTGATTCAGCAGCGAAGTGTACAATGGTGTCTATTTTTTCTTCGCGTAATAGTTTTACGGTATTGTCGTAATCTAAAATATCGGCATGAACAAAACGGAAATTGGGGTTACCTTCTGCAGGCTTAAGGTTTTCAACGTTACCTGCATAGGTTAGTGCATCAAGTACAACAACACGATTAGTTGGGTATTCTTTTAACCAGTAATGGACGAAGTTTGAGCCAATGAAGCCTGCGCCGCCAGTGACAAGTATATTGGTTGGGCAGTATTGATTGTTGTTGCTCATTGTACTTCCGTTATTTTAATTCTGTTAATACTTGGTTTAGTGATTCTTTCCAGCTTGGCATTTCTATACCAAAAGTATTTTTTATTTTTTCGCAATCTAGCATTGAATTCGCTGGTCGTTTAGTGGGATCTTGGTACTCGGCTGTTGTGATTGCGTTTACTTTAATATCTTTTTCAATTAAACCTTGTTCTTTAGCTTGCTTTAATATTTCTTTTGCAAAGCCACACCAGCTTACTTTTTCGTCACCACAATAATGGTATGTGCCCCACTCTAACGTTTTCTCTTTTTGATACTGTTCTGCTAATATTATTAACGTTTTCGCGATATCTTTTGCGGGTGATGGCCTACCAAATTGGTCTGCGACGACGCTTAATTCATCTCTATCTTTCGCTAACCGCAACATAGTTTTAACAAAGTTATTACCTTGTGCACCAAACACCCAGGCAACCCGTAAAATAATATGTTCTGGTAGTGTTTGACGAATGGTTTCTTCGCCTTGCCATTTGCTTATTCCATATATACCTAATGGTGATACAGCATCATTTTCACTATAGGCTTCTGACTTTGTTCCATCAAAAACATAATCGGTTGAGATATGTAATAACGGAATATTTTTCTCTTTAGATACTGCAGCTAAATTCGCTGTACCATCTCGGTTTATTGCATAGGTAATGTCTTGTTCTTCTTCAGCCTTATTTACTGCAGTGTACGCTGCGGCATTAATCACTAAATCTGGCTGGTGCACTTCAACATAACTTTCAATGTTTTTAAGTTGCGTTATATCAAGCTCAGTTTGACCAGCCGCAATAACATCAAAACCACGTTGATTAGCAATACTAACGAGTTCTTTCCCAACCTGGCCTTGTGCACCGGTAATCAAAATTTTCATTTTAACTTTCGGCTCTCATTTCTACTTCGGTCATAAAATCTTTATAAGCGGGTAATTTTTCAGCTGGTTGATCTTTTAACTTCACATTTTGTTTATCTTTATCTGAGAGAGAGATTTTTTCTGCTATTTCAGCGATAGACCAGTCAATGTTTAAATCGGGATCATCCCATGCAATACCTTGTTCTGATTCAGGATGGTAATAATCGGTACATTTATAAATAAAATCAGCAGTTTCTGATAAGACAACAAAACCATGTGCAAAACCCGGTGGTACGTATATCATTTTAATATTGTCTTCATTGAGTTCTGTGCCGTACCATTGACCGAAGGTAGGTGAACCCGAACGCACATCCACCACCACATCAAAAACAGAACCTGCTGCAACACGCACTAACTTCCCTTGTGTTTGTGTCATTTGATAATGCAGACCACGCAAAACACCCTGGCTTGAACGTGTGTGGTTGTCTTGCACAAAATGCGCATTGATACCGGCTTGTAGCAGCACATCTTCACGGAAGGTTTCTAAGAAAAAACCACGTTTATCCACATAGACTTTTGGCTCAATAACAATCACACCGGGTAAGTTTGTTGTAATAATATTCATTGATATTTAATTAATTCTGTCTTGTTTGAGTAAAGACATTAAATATTGACCGTAACCACTTTTCAATAAGTGATTTGCTAGCTTTTCAACTTGAGCTGCGTCGATAAAACCTTTCATAAAGGCGATTTCTTCTGGGCAAGCAATTTTTAAACCTTGGCGTTCTTCCATGACTTGAATGAAGTTTGATGCTTGTAAAAGGGATGCATGAGTTCCCGTGTCTAACCATGTATATCCTCTTCCCATCACTTCTACATTGAGGTCGCCACGTTCTAGATAAACTTTATTAACATCAGTAATCTCAAGTTCGCCTCGATGTGATGGTTTAATGTTTTTTGCAATTTCAATAACATCATTATCGTAAAAATAAAGTCCAGTTACTACATAATTGCTTTTAGGGTTTTCAGGTTTTTCTTCAAGATCGATTGCGTTTCCATTTTTATCAAAATCAATAACACCATAGCATTCTGGGTCTTTTACATAATAACCAAAAACACTCGCGCCCTTTTCTTTCTGCATGGCATTTTCTAGTAATTTATCCATTCCATGACCATAGAAAATATTGTCACCCAATACTAAACAAACATTATCATCACCAATAAATTTCTCTCCAATGATAAATGCTTGGGCTAATCCATCCGGGCTAGGTTGTGCTTCATAAGTAATATTTAAGCCCCATTGATTTCCTGAGCCCAATAGATTTATAAATGACTGTTGGTCATGTGGTGTAGTGATAATCAATATATCTTGAATCCCTGCCAACATTAATATGGACAATGGATAATAAATCATCGGTTTATCATAAACAGGTATAAGCTGTTTACTTAGAGAATGCGTTAGTGGGTGTAGGCGTGTGCCTGAGCCGCCAGCTAAGATGATGCCTTTTGTTTTCTTTGTCATAGTTCCAACTGTAAATAACGTTATTACAAACCTTCAGATATACCTGATAAATTTGAGTATCAACAACTTCCCATTGCCACGCATGTTCAATGATTGTAGATAACTCACTTAATGTCAATTTGTTGGCATTGTTCTGCCACTAAGAATCGATGTTCGGCATTACAAATGATAATCGGATCTGTAAGGTTCTCCAGTCCATTAAGACGCAGGATGGTGTTATCACCCACCAGCGGTAAATATTGTTTAGGATATTGTTTGCGAGACAAGGGCCAAAGGCGTGTGCCTGAGCCACCTGAGAGGATAACTGGGGTTACTTGCATTGCAGATCAAAAATTAAGGATTCAGTAAATATCATTTTTCAATTGGTTAATATTGACAAGTTTTGTAAAGTTTTATCCAAGGTTTATTAAGAATGATAATGGCTATTATCAAATCTAATAACTTGAAATTTTTCAGCAAAAGCGACTGCCAAGGGTCCAACATGCCCGAGGCCTATTATGTAAATTTTTGTATTCATATTTTTTATATCAGACTGTGTTATTCAATTGCTCAATCTTTGCGGGATTAATGTCCAAAACAACCGCTTCATGATTTTGAGCGATCAACATAGCATTAGGCAAGCCAACATAACCAGCGCCTGCAATGGATATTTTCATTTACCCACCTCCCTTGCTTCGTTTAATTTTTCCACTTCTTTTTTAAGCTCTTCATACTCTTTGGTTCTAACCTTTAAAAAACTAATGGTCAATTTCGTTTTTTCTGCTACACCTTTTGGCGTTAGAAGGTATGAATATTGGATTTTATGCTTGGTGTTTTTAAAGTTATGAACTTTTACAAGGCCAATCTGGATCAGGCTTTGAAGACAATAGTTAACCTTGCCAAGGCTTATCCCTAATTCTTTGGATAGTTGCCTTTGGGTGAGGTTAGAGTCTTGCTCTAAAGACTTTAATAATTGATATTTGCTCTGCTGATTAGGCATGCTACCGCCAGGTTATACAAGTATAATTTTGTACAACTTAGTTGAATTTACTAGTCATTATAACCTACGTTCAATGACTGAACAGACCAATTTTAAAAGCTAAAAGCTAAATGTTTACGTTAATTTTGTTTAACATAGTATTCTACTGATTTTGAATGATATTTATACAATGTCTTATACTGATATTGACTTTAGCGATAAAACTATTTTAATTACTGGTGGTGCTGGTTTTATTGGTAGCAATCTTGCGTTTTATTTTCAAGAAAAATTTCCGCAATCTCATATTGTAATACTCGACTGTTTTCGAAGTGAAGTGACTCTTTCCAATGGCAACCTACAAAGCTTTGGCCATTATAAGAACTTGATTGGTTTTAAGGGTGATGTCATCTGCGGAAACATTAATCATAAAGCCGACCTATCCTTGCTTGATGATTACACATTTGACTATATTTTCCATCAAGCAGCTATTTCTGATACTCGAGTGTACGATCAAGAACTTGTGATGCAAACCAATGTCAATTCATTTTATGATTTACTTGATATTGCAAAAAAAGATAATGCTGTCATGGTTTATGCAAGCTCTGCTGCAACTTATGGGAGCTTGCCCTCTCCTCAAGTTGTTGGCACTGAATCACCTGAAAACCCCTATGGCTACAGTAAATATGCTATGGATCAAATTGCTTGTCGTTTTATGAAAGAAAATCCTGAAATGAGTGTTGTAGGTCTGAGGTATTTTAATGTTTATGGACCAAGGGAATATTACAAGGCAAAAACCGCCTCCATGGTTATACAGCTAGGACATCAAATTTTAGATGGCAAAGCGCCAAGGCTGTTTAAAGGCTCTGATCAAATTTTAAGAGATTTTATTAACATTGAAGATGTGGTGCAGGCCAACATTAAAGCCTGCAACCCTAAACAAAGTGGCGTGTATAACGTTGGGACTGGAAAGCCCCGAAGCTTTCAAGATATTGCCGATATTTTACAAAAAGAACTGGGTACTGATTTAGGGACAGAGTACTTCCCCAACCCTTATGATGGATACCAAATGCATACCCAAGCTGATATTTCACCAACCCAAGATTGTTTGAGCTTTGAGCCAAAAGTGTCATTAGAAGAGGGAATCAAAGCTTATGTTCCTGAGATTAGGCGGCTGCATGGGGAGCCTTTGAGCTAATGTTGAATTATCAATTTTGATTTGATTTGCATGCATACTCATTAAAGTCATTAGTCTTAAATTGTGAATGTTTAGACTAGAATTAAATACACCTTTATATAATAAAATATCACTTTAATAAACTGTTAGAAATAGAAAAAATTCATGCTTAATTTATTGGGAAAAGCTCCAAAAATATTGGTAATTGGCGATTTGATCGTTGATCACTACTTGTGGGGCTCATCGGATCGCATTTCACCCGAGGCACCGGTACTTGTTGTGAGTATTAACAACGAGAGTAGAGTGCTTGGCGGCGCTGGCAATGTTATTAATAACCTTAAGGCCTTAAATGCCAAAGTTGATGTAATGAGCGTGCTGGGTGAGTGTGGGGTTTCAAGCGAGCTAAAATTACTGCTTAATGAAATTGAGATTGACACGCAATATCTCATCACTGAACCAAAAAGAATCAGCTCAAAAAAGACGCGTATTATTGCCGCACAACAACAAGTGGTGCGTTATGATCAAGAAAACTCAACAGAGATAACTGAAACATCGCAAAAAACCTTACTTTCAAATTTTAGAAAAAGGATTACAGATTATGACTGCGTGCTTCTCTCTGATTATGGCAAAGGTGTATTAACGAATGAATTAACACAACAACTCATTAAGACTGCCAAACAACACTCGGTTAAAATTCTTGTCGATCCTAAAGGTTTGGATTATGCAAAATACAAAGGCGCTTACTTATTAACACCAAACAAAAAAGAGGCCAGAGAAGCAACTGGGATTAATATTACCGATGATGCAAGCCTTGCTTGCACCATAAAACAACTCAAGGAAGAATATGAGTTAGATGTGTCACTCATTACCCTCAGCGAACAAGGTGTTGCAATTTATGATGGTGAGTTACGCAACCACCCTACTCAAACCAGAGAAGTATTTGATGTGACGGGTGCAGGCGATACAGTGCTGGCCTCGCTTGGCTTTGCCCTCTCTTGCAAGCTTGATATAGATGAAGCTGTTAAGTTTGCCAACCTTGCGGCAGGTGTTGTTGTTGGTAAGATTGGTAGTTCTACTGCAACACTGAATGAGATTATTGAATATGAATCAAGCCTTAATAAATCTTCAAGTGATGAGCATATTAAAACACTGAATGAGATTGCTGTCTTAAGTGAAGAACTAAGAGCGAGAGGTAAAAAAATTGTATTTACTAATGGATGTTTTGATTTACTTCATGCTGGACATGTTAAATACCTAGAGACTGCCAAAAGTTTTGGCGATGTTTTGATTGTTGGACTTAACTCTGATCAATCTGTTAGTACTTTAAAAGGCAATAATCGTCCTATCAATATGCAAGTAGATAGAGCCTACTTACTGGCGGCACTTGAAGCAGTAGATTATGTAGTAATTTTTGATGAAGACACACCTTATAATTTGATTAAAGCGATTAAACCAATAACTTTAGTTAAGGGTGGAGACTATAAAGATAAAGAGATAGCTGGGCAAGATATTGTAGATGAATTAAAACTAGTAAAATTTGTCGATGAAAAAAGCACATCACAAACAATTAAGAAAATTCAACAAGGAAATTGATTATGCAATCAATTATTAAATACGAGTTTAATGAACATTTAATCATTAGCAAGAAAACAATGGAATCTGTTGGTAAATCAATTGAAATTGCTGCAGAACTTTGTATTGATAGCCTCAAAAAAGGCAATAAAATATTATTATTTGGCAATGGTGGAAGTGCAGCAGATGCTCAACACATTGCTGCTGAAATAGTCGGCAGATATAAAACTGAACGTAAAGGTTTATCAGCCATTGCACTAACTACTGATTCTTCAGCACTAACTGCAATTAGTAACGACTATGGTTACTTACATGTATTTGATCGTCAAGTAGAGGCGCTAGCAAATGAGGGAGATGTTCTGATAGGTATTAGCACTGGTGGAAAAAGTGCTAATGTAGTTAATGCGCTAAAAATTGCTAAAGATCTTGGCTGTAAATCTATAGGCTTTAGTGGTAAAGATGGCGGAGAGTTTAATAATTTATGTGATGTTAATATAGTAGTACCTGCTGAAGACACTCCACGGATTCAAGAAATGCATATCGTTATTGGTCACACTATCTGTCATTTGATTGATCAAGCTTTTAATGAGGCTTAATTGAGAGATTTAACACCGTTCAATACTTCTTCTGCTGTAATGAGTTTCATGCAATTATTGTGCTTTAATGGGCAGTTTCGTTTCATGCATGGCTGACAATCAAGACCCTTCTTCACAATAGTGTTTTTATGATTCATCCATTGCGATGTTTCTTTATCTTTTGTAGGCCCAAAAATTGCAACTGTTGGCACCTGAAAAGCTGCTGCTATATGCATTGGTCCACTGTCACCAGTAACAAACATATCTAAAGTTGAAATATGATAAATTAACTCTTCAACTGAGGTATTGCCCGCAAGGTTTTGATAATTAATGACTCCTTTTTCAATTAAAGCCTTTTCAATATCTCCAGCAAGCTCCTTTTCATTAGGTCCACCGAAAATAAGAATATCAAATTTATTGGAAAGTTCAGTAGCAACTTTTGCAAACTTTTCAGGATGCCAACGCTTAGAGTCACCATAAGATGCGCCAGGGTTAATGCCAACAATTGGTTTTGAATTATTATCTTTTGGTTTTAAACTTGGATGAACGATTAATCTTCCTGGATGAAAATTAGTATTCAGATTATCGTTAATAAAATCGTTGTATTTTTCGACTTGATGACGATTTTGATACCTATCTCCATCGAATTGAAACTTTTTTTTACTTGAAATTAATAATTTAAAAAATTTAGTACGCAAAGAGCTTCTAAAAGAAAAAAAAATGTCAAATTGCCCTAATTTTTTCGAAATTTTATATAAAGAAGTATATTTTTTCCTTATAACGTAAGTATTGGAAATTCTTGGGTGATTCTTTAGTAACTCAATTGAAATATATGAGCCAATAAGAATGACTTCTGGTTCGTCATAATAATTAACTAAGTTTTCAATGGCGGGAGTCGCCATTACAGCATCACCAAGCCAAGTGGGGGGTTCGATTAAAATTCTCATTAAATCAACTTAAAGTGCTTTTTACTCAACCCTATTCCAAAAAGCTTTTCAAGTTTAATCATTAGTCGATGTTTTTTTTGCTTTTTATTTGGTTGATAGTTTATATCTGCTTGGTATACTCCAGACTCCTTTGGAAGCCAATTTTTGATAATCTCTGGATGTGTTCCTTGAAATTCTTTAATAATTGATTGGTCCATTTGAGTGTAATCAATATATTCATAATTCTCACCCCAATACTTCTTTACTTTTTTACTTTTTAAATTCATTTGTTCTTCACTGCGTATCCAACCATAATGATAACAATGTGCACCTGTATGCTTTGCCCTTGGATACCTACCCTTTTTATTACTATCCAATACTAACCAAAATAGCCCGTCAGGTGCATATGATCTGACTGTATTTCTTATGACTCTAGCTTCTGAACGATACCAACCAGGTGAATTAATATAGCTATTTGAATTGCCATAAAAATGATAAAAATCGAATACAAGTGCTTCTACATTCAGGTCATTCAAATAAACTTTCATCGATTCTCTGATCTGCTCTAATTCATTTTCATGATAAACTTCGTCTGCCTCTATATAAAAAGCCCAGTCACCAGTGCAGTTATATTGTGCAATCATTTTTTGTTGGCCATAAACAAATCCACGATCTTGCATTGAATCATTCCATTTTGACTGAATAATTCGAATTTTTGAACTAGGAATAGACTTAATAAGCGCAAGTGTATCATCTTCACTTTCACCAACATTAACAATAAATTCCTCCACAATTGGCAATACTGATTGAATAGATTGTAAAAAAGGATAGCCTAATATTTGACCATTCTTAATAAATGTAAATGCACTAACTTTCATATTACTTCCTTTTAACTCTATAACCCTCAATAAACATTTCATCTATATTACAGTCAATAAAGTCAACCACAGCATCTTCTGGTGTCCTTACAATGGTTCTACCATGCAAATTAAAAGAAGTGTTTAGGCTAACTCCATAACCTGTAATATCTTTAAGAGCTTTTAAAAAACGATAATAATTAGGATTATCTTTTTCTTCTACAAATTGAGGTCTGACTGTACCATCAACATGGACTGCACAAGGCAGATCTTTAATAAACTCATCTTTCATTCTGAAGGCGATAGCCATGTGTTTGTGTGAAAAGCTATTATTAAAAAGCCTCTCCCTTTCCTCTTCTAATATTGATGGACAAAAGGGTTGGTAAGATGGACGCCTCTTAACTGTTGAATTAATTTTTTGTCTTGTGTCTTCAAGCATTGGGTTGGCAATAATAGAACGATTACCTAAAGCTCTTGGGCCAAATTCCATTTTGCCTTGAAATAATGAACATATTTTACCTTCTGATACAGATATTGCGGCTTCATGTGGCCAGTTATCTTTTAAATCTTCATAAGTGATATTATTATAACTATCAAGTACCTTTTTTACCTGCTCACGAGTATAAGAATCACCAAAATAAGGCATTTCATAATCCTTTAGCCAGCTAACATCTTGACGTAAAACAATGGCTGTTAATATTGCACTTCCGATAGCCAAACCATCATCTGCCATAGGTGGCAAGACATAAATATTCTTAAAGTTAGTTCTCTCATGTATATTAAGGCTCATAATAATATTTGCTGCAACACCACCCGAGAGACACAAATTATTAATTGGATATTTCTCGTAGGCAATATTAAGGTAATCAACAATCGTATCCTCAAGGTAATTTTGAATGGATGCACAAAAGTTTTCATCACCTGTTCTTCGTCTTTGTTTTTTTAACCAATCTATATCATAAAAAGGCTCAATTTTTTTAAGATCGAAATTAATACTTAAATTATTTTTATCTATATGAGTTGCCTTCATTAACTGTTGAAATAAATCTTTGTCAGCCTTGCCAAATGCCGCCAATGCCTCAACTTTACCTTCATCACTATTAGGACGAAGATCCATTGCTTGTGTGAAATAATTGTAAAGGCGACCAATAGACAGGAATCTATCTCCATTGCCCATAAAGTCTGCAGTTGATTGTCCAATTAGTTTGTAATCTGTTAAACCATGAAAAACATACAATTTACTAAAAAAACCATCGCCTTGCCCGTCTATGGTTAGCGCAAGTGCTTTCTTTTCATTAAAGGGAGACAAATAATATGAGGGTATTGCGTGACACAAATGATGGTCATAAAAAAATATTTTTTTTGGTTTTAAGTTAAACTTATTTAAATTCTGCTGAATATAGTTAGTAAATGCCCTCCTGTTTCCTTCAGGAGTTTCTTTTACTAATGCCCTATTAAATTTAGCACTGTAATAAGCTTTAACTGCTGAAAAATTTGTAAAAAGAGATTTAAAAATACATATGTTTTTCTCAAGTCTTGATAAAGCCAAGTCTGCAGCATAAGTAGGCTTAATAATGCTTCGTAGTGCTTTTTCAATATCTTTGTTATAGGTCATTTTTTCTCTTAATTCACCATCATGGCCTTTATCTTCAAAGTCACTATAAGAATGAGCCGCATAATCAACACTACCAAAGTCATACGCCTCAACAATTGGACTTATATCAAGAGAGTCATGTTTAATTCTGGTTACCCTTTCAGTACTCATAGCAAAAACCGTTTTTTGTTCTGTGTCTAAAAGACATAGTGCGCTATCATGCCCACAATACTTTGTACCCATTATTCTCATATATCTGACTCTATAGTTTTAATTATTTCTACAGCTGATTTAACGATATCATTAACACTATAATCAACCAAACCATATCGACTCGTAGCAAAAATAGTTTTGCTGAGAGTTGAAGATGGAGACCACAATCGAAAACTGTCTTTATTGTTTTCATGTATTGATACTACAGGTTTGTCAAAAGAGGATGCAATGTGTACTATTGACGTATCAGGAGTAATAATTAAATCCAGCTGTTCTACTATAGCTGCAGCATCAATAATAGTTTCTGTAGTGTATGAAGGAATAACATAATCAAGACCCAACTCTGATATCATTTTTTGCTTCTTTATTATTTGATTAGAGCTAGCTAATATAACTATTTTTATATTACTGCAATGACTGTACAACCCTCTACATATTTGATCCAATTCTTTTTTTTGTATACTCTTTTCAGGGAAAGAGCCTTCTATATTGATTCCTATTTTTATTTTGTTGCCCATGGATAATACAAAACTTTCTGCCTTATCTCTTTCAATATTACTAAGAAAAAAATCATACTTATTTGAACTGGGTGTGATTCCAAAAAAAATCAAAGTATCTAGCCAAATTTTACCAAAATGACTTTTTTTATCTTTTTCTGTAAAGTAATCATATAACTCTAACTCACTACCTTTCACCCCATATCTGCCATCTTTATGTATGGTGATTATTTTTTTTGGATTTATTATTTTTAACCTAAAAATAGCATGGGGTATAACTGAGTGTTCCAATTCAATACATACGTCAAAACTTTTTTTTCTCAACTTTAACAAAGTTGGCAAATCATTAAAGATGCTATTCTTATAATTAGTATATATTTTGTCAATATAAGGGTTATTTTTAATTACATCTTTGTTTTCTTTACTAGCTAAGACAGAGATACTTATACTTGGATACGCTTTTTTTAACTCTCTAAATATAGGTGTCGTTACAACCATATCTCCTATTCTGTCATATTTTAAAACTAAAACATTTTTAGATTTTTTTATATCAAATAAAATTTTTCTCTTATTTGTTAATAACTTTAATAAAAAAGCCTTTATTTTTTTATTTTTTTTCATTTATATTTTGGGTCAAGATAACTTTAGAGGCTCATTTCTAAATAATTTAAGCAAAATTTGATACATATCTTAACCTCTATGATTAAACCTAAACTCACATTCTTTTAGATTTAAATTAAACATCTTTTTGTCCATTCCCTTAAACTTTACTAGCCTTGTTTTGGCATAACCCCAGAATGATTCTATACCGTTTATATGTGAGTTTTAAGTAGTTATAATCAAGCTACAATCCATCTATATTCCCTTGATATATCGATTAATGCCACTTTCACAATATTGAATATTGTTGTCTATTGCAAGTTTTAGTAATAGATTATTTTTTCTTAAAAATTCCGATTTGTTTTGTGGGTGCCAAAGATGGTATTGAACAGCATTAAATCTTAATGTTTTTCGATTAATACCGCTATTAAGTAAGCGAACGATAAATTCACTGTCTTCTCTGCCCCACCCAATAAAATCTTCATTAAAGCCATTTACCTTCATGCAATCATCTTTGAAAAAAGCCATATTACAAGATCTTACGCCCTTCAAATAATTCTTTTTAGAAGAAAAAATTTTTGACAATAAATTTGAACGAATTGCATTTTTTCTATTTTTTAATCCAGTAGAAAAAAATGAAAAACTTGTCCTCTTACTGTCTAATATTTTTTCCGATTTATCTTCAGTCAATAATACTCTAGATCCCTGGACAAAATAATTGGCTTGAGCATTTTTGATATGGTCTTGGATAAATTTACGGTGAAGAATCATATCACCATCCACTAATATAATATAATCACCACTTGACTTTACGATTGCTTTGTTTCTTGACTGTGCCACTCTAAAGCCTTTGTCTTCTTGCCATGAATGAATAATATTTAAATCTGAATCTTTCTGAAATTTGTCAATAATTTCTTTTGTTTCAGCAGTACTACCATCATCAGCAATAATCACTTCTTCAGGAACTATTGTTTGTTTCTCTATACTCCTTAAAGCCAAAATTAAAGATTCTGGCCAATTATAGGTAGCAATAATTAAACTAACACGCATTACTCAATAATTTATTAGATAAAATATAACGAAATTATATGCCATTAATTATTGTAAAAATAAATATGAATAATGAAATACATCTCATTGAAAATATATTTTCAACAATAATTCAAGAAATATGAAATTATCTGTTTATATTATTGCTTACAATGAAGCAGAAAAAATTCGTGACTGTATCAATAGTGTCTTGTGGGCTGACGAAATTATTGTCGCTGACTCACATAGTACAGATGGAACAAGTGAAATTGCCAGCCAATTAGGAGCTAAAGTTATTCATATTCCTTTTAAAGGGTATGGTGATTTAAGAAACCAGGCTATTTCTCATTGCTCAGGAGATTGGATTTTTAACCTAGATTCTGATGAAAGGTGTTCTGAAAAGTTCCGAGATGAAATAATTGCACTCATTGATAATGCGCCTCTTGACATTTATAAAGTTCCAAGAAGGAGTTTTTTTATGGGAAGATGGATCAAACACTCAGGCTGGTACCCAGATTATAGACACCCACAACTTTTTAGAAATGGAAAAATGAAATACTCAATGGAGTTAGTTCATGAAGGAATTATTAGCCAGAGTGATAAAAAAATTGGCGTTATAAAAAATCATATTTGGCAATTTCCATATAAAAACACTGAAGAAATAATGCACAAAGCTAACCGTTATTCAACACTAGGCGTTAAAAAATTACAAGAAAAAGGGAAAAATGGTACTGTTTTCAAGGCATTTCTACATGGCTTTTGGTCATTTATCAAGCACTATATATTTAGACTAGGCTTCTTAGATGGCGGACCAGGATTCGTGATTGCATTTAGTACTTGTCAAGGAACTTTCTACCGATATATAAAATTAATGGATGCACAAAAAAACTGGAAGCCACCTAGTGTTAATCCAATTTACAAATCTCAAAAATGATAGTTTCGGTAATTTTAAATATATATGAAAATTTTAATTACAGGTCATAAGGGTTTTGTTGGCAGATATTTCATGCGTAAATACGCTGAGCATGATATTGTTGGTGTTGATTTAAAAGATAATTTTGATTGTAGAACTTATTTTAAAAATACAGATAACTCTTTTGATTTAGTTATACATTTAGCGGCGATTGTAGGTGGTAGAATGATTATAGAAGGTAGTCCATTAGCAGTTGCAGATGATTTAAGTATTGATTCCGAGTTTATACAATGGTGTTTAAAAACAAAACCTAAAAGAGTAATTTACTTTTCTTCTTCAGCGGCATATCCTACACAATTTCAAACAAAACATTATCAAACCAAATATAAACTAAAAGAAAGTGATATTAATTTACAAGATATTATGTCACCTGATATGACATATGGTATGGCAAAACTTGTTGGCGAATATCTTTTACAATACCTAGAGGCAGAGAATATAAAAGTTAATGTATTTCGACCTTTTTCAGGTTATGGCACCGACCAAGATTTAGACTATCCTTTTCCTACATTTATTGACCGTGCTGTGACAAAAAAAGATCCTTTTGAAATATGGGGTAATGGTGAACAAGTAAGAGATTTCATACATATAACGGATATAGTTGACGCTGTAGATGAAGCAATAAAACAAGACGTAGAGGGTCCTGTTAATTTGGGTTCTGGTACACCTACATCCTTTATACAATTAAAAGAAATGGTATGTGAACAAATGAATTATCAACCAGAGGTTAAATTTTTAGATAAACCTGTAGGTGTTATGTATCGTTGTTGTGACAATAATAAAATGTTATCATTTTATACACCAAAGATTAGTTTAGAAGAAGGAATTTCTAAAGCTATAAGAAAGGAAATAGTATGACACCTACAGGTGTATTTAAATAATTTAAAGATATGAACGTTATTCCAGTTATTCTTTCAGGAGGAAGTGGCACAAGACTTTGGCCGCTCTCAAGAAAGCTTTATCCTAAACAATTTATTAGTCTTATAAATGAAACAACACTCTTCCAGGACACAATTTTAAGACTTCCAGATAATATTGAAAAACCGCTCATTATTTGTAATGAAGAGCACCGATTCTTAGTTGACGAACAATTAAGACAAATTAATCAAAAAACAAACGGAATTATTTTAGAACCTAATGGGAAAAATACTGCACCGGCTATTGCTTTGGCTGCTTTACATGAACTCAATAACAATCATGACTCATTATTATTTGTATTATCAGCTGACCATATAATTCAAGATATCAACTCATTCCATCAATCAATTGAAATTGCAAAAGACCTTGCTGAGAAAGATAAACTCGTTACTTTTGGTATTTTGCCTAATAAGCCAGAAACAGGTTATGGTTATATTGAAGTCAGCAATAACCCTTCAAATGATTATTTCAACATTAAATCATTTACAGAAAAACCTAATAAAGAAACTGCGAAAGAATATATTGATCTTGGTAACTATCTGTGGAATAGCGGTATGTTTATGTTCAAAGCGTCTGTATATTTAAATGAGTTAAAAAAGTATGAACCAGAAATATTTACCTGCTGTAAAAATTCTTTTGAAATTGAATATAGAGATAACGATTTTATAAGATTAAATAATGATGAATTTTCTCAATGCCCCAAAAAATCAATTGATTATGCTGTCATGGAACGGACAGAACATGGTGTTGTGGTTCCACTTAATACTTACTGGAGCGATATTGGCTCATGGAGCAAACTCTCGCATATAAAAACAAAAGATAGCAACGGCAATATTTGTGAAGGCGATGTACTCCTTGATAACGTTAGAAATACATATGTACATAGTTCTAATCGTCTAATTGCAGCTCTTGGAGTTTCAGATTTAGTTATTATTGAAACAAAAGATGCTGTCCTAATTACAGAAAAACAACATTCACAAGACATTAAAAATATAGTAGATATACTCAAAAAAGAAAAAAGGAGTGAATCAGAAATTCATAAAAAAGTCTATAGGCCATGGGGTTTTTATGATTCAATTGATTGTGGTGATAACTTTCAAGTGAAGCGAATACAAGTTAATCCTGGCTCTAAACTATCTTTACAGAAACACCAGCATAGAGCTGAACATTGGATTATAACCTCAGGTGAGGCAACAGTTACTTGCGGTGAAAATACATTTAAATTAAAAGAAAATGAATCAACCTTTATACCTAAAGGTGAGATACATCGACTTGAAAATCAAGAAGAAAAAATCTTAGAAATAATAGAGATACAAACGGGTGATTACTTAGGTGAAGATGATATTATTCGACTTGAAGATGACTACCAACGTAGTTAATACATTTAGAATATTCCTCTAGGATACTTTTAACTGAAACATTGTTTACATCTGTAGAATCAAATAAAGTGAAAGAAACAATATTCTCTGTTAATTGCATTTTTGGCGTTAACCTAGCAAATAAAGAAACAATAGGAGTGTTAACAGAATTTGCAGCATGCATTAAACCGCCGTCACAACATAACAATACTTGAGATTTCTTGATTATTTGAGCTGTTTGGTTAAAAGTAAATTGATCCACACAGTTAAATAAGTTTTTTAGGGGCATTTTTTTCAGTAACTTTTCGGAAATATCCTTGGCATTGCCAGAACCAATAAGGACAATATTTAAATTATTGTTATTTGCAATTAATTTTTCGATTATTTTATCCCACTGATTATATGTTCTATATTTCCATTCCCCCCCAAGGGCAATCGTAATATATTCTGCAGGTAAACCTATATTACTAACAACTTCTTGATCCTCATTTGAAATAAACAACGAAACTTTGGATGATGAATTTATATCATCCTCATTCTTTATATAACCGAGCAAATGGTTCATTTGATGAAAGCTAAAAAGCACCCGATTCACTTCTGGACCATTGTAATAACCAAACATTCCAATGAAAGGAGTTGTTGGCGCTAAATTAGATTTTATATTAATACTTTTTGTACTATATGAGTCAATAATTACTAGGTCATATTTTGAGCTACCTACCTCCTCTTTCTTTGTATAAACATTTAAAAATACTTGATCATCATCGTAAAGAATAGCATTTTTTTTATCGGTAAATAAATCTATACTCTTATCTCTAATCATTACTCTATTAGACAAATCCATTAGGCTGTCCCCCAGGCTAGGGGCGGATAGATTAATCCAAAGTATTCTATTATGGCTTGGTAATATATTAAAAACCTCGTGCTTATTTTGCCGTCTTAATAAAATATAAAAATATCGTTTTATATACTTCAACCAACGTTCAAATGCAGAAGTTTCTCCAAGGAAAGCTTGAGAATAGTTTGGAATATCAAACTTAAATGGCAACGTATATGTTTTTTTGTAACCTGACATTAAAATAGCTACTTATTTAGTT
>Ga0206680_10000265_pt1 | contig 19463 bp, 24 predicted proteins | sample M115012015metaG_FD_160124 | JGI IMG/M metagenome (GOLD analysis project Ga0206680, IMG submission 160124) | Ammonia-oxidizing marine archaeal communities from Monterey Bay, California, United States - M1 150m 12015 | ecosystem: Environmental > Aquatic > Marine > Intertidal zone | place: USA...
AATAATTGGCGATATTCTCTCAATGCCCAATACTGAATCAGTTAGATGTATTCCATCACATACATCACTAATCTGTTTTATTCTTGAATGCAGTTTTTCAAGTCTTTCCCCAGTATCAGAAATCTTTGGTGGGTTAATTTCGTATCTTATAGCCATATCAGACTTGTTGAATAACTCGATTAAAACTTCTCTATTATTGAATTAATTAATTAAACTCGCCGATATAATACACTAGTAACTTCCAGTTCAAATAATTCTAAACGCCTGATTAGGTTTTTAACTAAATTGAGACTAGTGTGCTTATGAAAGAATTACTTTTCCTAATTGGTGGCTTTGCATTATTTTCAATTCTAATTCCTCAGACTGTAGATGCTGGAATGTATGGTGAGGTATACATACCTGATCATGAATTTATTGGATTTTATGATGAAACCGATACATATACTGTCTTTGCTGGAATAAAAAACAAAGAATACTATCCGATAATTCCAACAGTTACAATAACTGTTCAAGATGGTGATGCAAAAATTGTTGAAGAGTATGAGCTGTCAACGATAATGCCTGATAATATGCTTCCAATGAAAGTTCAAATTCCTGAAGTAAAAAGTGCAAATCCGATTTTAGAGGAACCACTTATTTCATACAAAAAATCTGAAAAATCATTTCCAGGTGGTTACATAATTTATGATGAGACGCTAATTATTCATGACGATGGAAACCTCACTGGTAAAATTCGAAATGGTGGAGATAATGTGTTTGAGAAATTTAGAATTTATGCACTAATCAAGGATAAGAATGATATCATAATTGATGTAGCATCTTCCGAAATATTTGAACAAATGAATCCGGGTGATGTTTTTGATTTTAAATTAATGGTGTCACCTCACATTGCAGATAAAGTTGACTATTACAGTTGTTTCGCATTTGGTGACGATTCAATTATGCCTCTCACAGCAAAAAAGGGTGATGAAGAATTCACTTTTAGGTATACAGCAAATGCATGGTTCAAAGATGGTGAGTTTAATGCTGATGAAACCGAGCTTTCACTGTATTCTTTTAATGGTTTTCAGATTCCAGTAACTGGTAGTTTTGAATTTCCATCAAACTCTATACATGAAAATTATGAAGTCGTTTTAGATGGTGAGAAATTTGGTGATGATGCAAGCTCTAAGGATGCAAAGATACAGATTGTCAAGAAAGTTGAAACACTACAAAGTATAGATGAAATGGGAAACTGGCATCTATATTTTGAAGTTCCACAGGGATTTCAAGGAAATGTAGAAATTTCAGGCTTTATGGAAAATGATGGAACGATAGTTGTCCCTGATGAGATTGAATTGACAGAACTGATTTCTTATGAAATTACAGGTGGTGAAGTAGAACAAATTCTTGCAAAGCCAAATGACGCATCGTTGTTGATAATGATTGATGCAGAAACTGATGGGGAGATTATGCTAAAAATGAATGAATTCCTCATTAGACCTTTTGAAAATGATGAATACATTGCACTAAACCATATAAGATCTGGAGCATCTGATGGAAGTATAGAAACGCTTCAGTTGACAGACACGTTTAGTTACGATACAGGTAAGACTATAACAATTCCATTTAGTGCTGGAACAGATAAAATTGAGATTTTTGGTAGTTATGTTGTACCTGAGTTTGGTCATGTTGTAATGGGTGTTTTGATTATTGGAATAATTGCTACTATGATCCTTGCAAAAAAGACAAACTCAATAACAAACTTGTTCTATACCAAATTGTGATTCATAAAGATATTCAAAACGCATTAACAAATCAAGTTAATCCTAAAATTTCAAATAATGGGAAAAACAAGCTTGCCGCAGTTTTAATAATAATTTATGATGAAACACCAGAAATTCTAATGACAAAAAAACCCATAACAATGCCACAGCATGGAGGGGAAATCTCATTTCCAGGTGGGAAAATATCAAAAACCGACGGTGATCTACTTGATACGGCACTACGTGAGACGGAGGAAGAGACAGGATTAGTAATTTCAAGAAATAATATAATTGGTCAGTTAAATCATGTAACAACTCTAAACTCAGGATTTGCAATTCTTCCTTTTGTCTGCATCCTAGATAGTATAGGCCAACTTACTCCAAATTCTGAGGTAGAATCATTCCTAAATATTCCACTTTTACCGTTTTTGCAAACACTTGAAAATGACCTAGAACCGAAACATAACTCCATACAGGAAATGTACACATACACATTTGAGAAAAATCTGATTTGGGGTGCGTCTGCTAGAATGTTAAAACAGATTACCGATATTTTAAGAAAGAAAAAATTACTCTAGAAAGATGCTGTTTTAAACCGGATATATGAGACAAGATCTATGAAATCATTACCAATTATAATATCGGGAATAATAATTATGATCTTTGGAATCATGTTCCAATTTCAAGGTCAGGGTGTGATTGGTCCGGAACAGTCATTCATGTATGAGAATCCAAGTTGGATTAATAATGGTATATACATTGGAATGGTCGGCGTGATAATAATTCTAGTAGGTTATTTTGTAGAAAAGAAGAAACTAATGTAGCCCGTTTTTTTCAAAGTATTTTTGGTGATACTCTTCTGCACGATAAAAGTGAACAGCCGATTTTATCTCAGTTACAATATCATTACCAAATCTTTCTTTTGCAATAGGATTGAGTTTTCCCTTTACTTCTTTGGCTAATTCTTCTTGTTCTGAATCATGGCAGAATATTGCAGAACGATATTGTATTCCTACATCTGGACCTTGCCTATTATGTGTGGTTGGGTTATGATTTTCGAAAAAAACTCTGAGTAGGTCCTTGTATGATATTTCTTCTGGTTCATATTCAACCTGAATCGCTTCAGCATGACCAGTTCTATCGGTGCATACCTGTTCATATGTTGGATTTTCCAAATCTCCACCTGTATACCCAACTTGGGTTGATTTTACACCTGGTGTTTTACTGAATATTTCCTCAACATGCCAGAAACATCCAGCTGCGAACGTTGCTTTTTTCACAATCTCAGTTATAGATAATTTTAATAAATAATTATCTAAATTGAACTAATTTTGTTAAAAACCACACGATAATGGATTATCAGGTTTTAAAATTTCACGGATAACAATTGTCGCGTATGAACCACGGGACAATTGAAATTCAACAATGTTATTTGACGCCTGAAAATCATCACATTGTATTGATGTGTTTCTAAATCCACCCTCAATTGACGTTTCTTGAAAATTCTTTATCAAAAACTCTGACGGCGAAACTTCTTCCTCCTCTAGAATCTTTTGTATATAGTAATCAAATCTTGTTTTGTTGAAATATGAATGACCAACTAATGGCATTGTTAGCCTTTGACCTGGTTCATTCTGAAATTTACCTAACTTACCAGTTCTATCATAACAAACATCGTTTTCTTGTGGAGTAAACAAGTCTTCTTCATATTCAAAAGCCATACTTAGTGTCTTATTGAAAATATAAGATTGATATGCATGAATGTAAAAGCGACGCATTTGTAACGGAATTGCCCGTATTACAGAATTCTGATCATTTGATTTAGCAAGACTTGTGAGAACTGCTATTTCTATATCCATAGATTTAGGTAGTTGTTCAATTACTTCTGAATCTGATTTCCTCTCTGCAATTAATTTTCTAAAGTGATTATTTTCTTCTGTATCATATTTTGATGAATAACTTAATAGAAAATCTATTGCTTCCTGATAATTTTCCTGTATTATTGCCTTGCCAATATGATGTGTTACTGGACGTTTTGAGCCAAATCTTTGATAACCAAAGAAATTCAAGATTTTATCATGTTCATTAAATTCTGATATATTATTGATTGAATCAGAAATTTTTATTTTGAATCTATTACCTAGCATATTCTGTTTTGAAATTGGTTTTTTCGTAAAACCAATTCGTCTTAAAGAATATTTTTTTCCTTCAATCTGTTCTAATGATCTTGATACAGTTTTTGCCTGAACATACTGCTCAGTTACTGCATTAGAGTCCTTTAGACCAAGTGCACGAAGTACTAGTCCAAATCTTTTTTCAACATCACGTAATGCATGGGTTGTATCAATTCCATTTTTCCTAAGAATATACACTGCAAGTCCGTTATCTTCGGAGATTGTATTAGATGCCTTTTCAGATATTACTTCATTAACTTCAAAATCTTCATTGGTTTGTTTGATTTTGCCTTTAGTGCCTGGAAATTTAGTTGAATATACAGATAGTCCTAATTCTGAGTCAATTTCTGGTATCACGATTCTATAATAACATCCACGTATTGTGAGATAGTTACCTCATTGTTTCCTATTCCAAGTAATGCCTTGTAATTGCCTGCCAATGATGTTTGACTTGCATGAATAGTTAATGTGACATCTTCAGAATTGCCTTGAACAGTATCTCGTGATGATGAAATTAATAGATCAGTGAAATTTGTTGTGGTAGAGGCAGTGTGTGATGTTTTAATCTCACTATTTATGGAATCTGAAATATTCTCATATGTAATTGTAAGAGTGATTTGACCTGATTCACCCTTTTTCAATATTAGTAGTTCTTTATCAGTATCTATTTTGAATGGTAATGATTTTGTTATATCCACAACTCCAATATTATTTTCAGCCCATTCTGTAAACCAAACTGCACCATCTATTACGTCAAAACCAAAAATTTGTGAAATACCACAATTCAAATTTGATTCCAAATCACAATCTGCCCAATTAGGATTTTTTGATGGAATCATATATTCAACGAGTGATTCCTTCTGAACATCAAGAACTGCAATTTGGTTTGAGGTCTGTTCATTAAATACAAGATTACCAGAATTATCAGTATCAATCCAATATGGTCTAGACACTGGAGATTTTATCACGCCTGTAGCGTTTCCGTATGTGGAGAGAGGTGGTACTGTTGTTACGTATTTTGTAAATTCTTCAGTTATAGGATTAAACCTAAAGAAGAAACTACTAGATGTGTCAACAATCCAAACATCGCCATTTTGATCAACTGATAGACCATTTGCAGTGTTAAGATCATTTGGAAAATCAAAAACTTCTATGTATTCCTCTAAAGTAGTTTCAGTATCGTCAATTGAAACTTCATTCTGATAATCTTCAAGATTTAATTTAACAAGGAATCCAGTTGAATCTACAACCCAGTTGGTATACCATAAATTATTTTCAGAATCGATTGTAATATCTCCAGTAAATGCTTGTGGTATTGGATTTAATATGCTGGTATATGTCACGTCATCCATACTTTGTGCCAAATCAAAGATTGTAATTTTTCCACCAGTAAAATCATTCACAAAAACATTAGAACCATCAATTTCTAATTTCTGTGGTAATGAACCGGACACTGATGCTGGATACGCTGCTCCAGAATAAGTCTCTAGAATTGTATCAAACTTCCAAATTGAATCATATGCTCCATCAGTGTACCATAGTTTACCATCAGGTGAATAATCCATTCCCCAAGACATCGTTCTTCCATTCTCTGGCCAATATTGATTCTCAAATTCTGTGAATTGCTCAGATAAAGGATTGAATTTTGCAATATTTCCTGTGTTACTTTCTATAAACCAAACATTTCCATCAGGTGTCACCTTGATTGCAAGAGGCTGTGTACATAGAGTAGGAATTTTATACTCAGTGACGTATGTGTTTGATTTTGCGTCTTCAACACCACAAAATGTTGCTCTTTGTTCATCAGGAAAATTATCCATGGGTGTTCCAGTCTTTGTAAAACCATCCATCAGATCTTCCATTTCAATATCTTGTTCAGACATAGTAGGATCTGGTGGTGGTAATGCAAACATAATAGTAGACGTGAGAAGAATTCCTCCGAAAAATACAACTACAAATACTCCTTTTTTATTAACAGCCAATAATTCTTTCAAATTGTAGGTTTGTTATATCTTATTCCAAAGTTCTACAATAGTTTTAACTCGCCTGTAATCTTATCAATTTTTTCCTCTGGTGCAGGACCTAATGAGATGCATGTTATGGTTCCAGGTGCAATTTGTGTATGTCCAGCATCTGTAACTTCAGACCAAGGAATATCTAACTCAATGGCGCCTTTCTTCACTGCTTCTAATTCTTTAAGACTTGAGACTTTGACCACGACTTTTTCTTGTCCACCCCACCACTCTTCAAACCATTTTGAGTTTGATTTTCTGACATGCTCTGCGCCTAGTACACATGCATGACCTACCTGTGCTGCAATCTTTCCTTTTCCCATATCTAAATCAGTTCTAACTACGATAACTTGCTTAATGTCAGACATGCTTATACATGAAAATTGGTTATGATAAACTTTACAATTTAACACTATGAGTTTAATTAAATAGTAATAAAATTCTGATAGCATTAATGTATGATGTAGTGATTGCTGGAGGAAGTATAGCAGGATTACTGACTGCGCGTGAAATTGCCAGTAGTGGGTATTCTGTCTTGGTATTAGAAGAGGGTTTTGAAGTTGGGACTCCAGAACATTGCGGTGGACTAGTCAGTCAAAAGGCACTAAGAGAATTAGGTGTCGATCTTTCAGCAAAATCATTTGATAGTAAAATTAATGCAGCAAAAATTTTTTCGCCTGATGGAACACACTTCAAGATTAATTCAACAAAACAGGATATTGTAGTTGTTAACAGACGTGAGTTAGATAAGCAGATTGCACGTCAAGCTAAAGACGCAGGTGCAAAAATTATGGTAAAAACAAGTTTTCAAGAAAAAATTCCTAATGGTGTAATCACGTCAAATGGTAATGTCAATTGCAGGTATTTCATTGACTGTCGTGGTGTATCTGTACTGGCAAACAAAGATAGAGACGGAATTTATCTCGCTGCACAGTACGAAGTGTATGCTGACTGGATAAATGATGGTGTAGTTGAAGTTTATTGTAACCAAGAAAAATATCCTGGATTCTTTGCATGGATAATTCCTTCTGGTGATGGAGTCGGAAAAGTGGGTGTTTCTGGTAAGGGTATAAATTCATCAATTATTATTCAGGAGTTTTTGGAAAATAAAGGAAATTTCTCAGTTATTAGAAAAATCTATGCTCCAATTTGGATTAAAGGTCCAATTAAGAAATTTGTGAGTGATGATACCATAATTGTAGGTGATGCGGCTGGACAAGCAAAACCAACCACTGCAGGTGGAATTTTTTCCTGTGGAATGGCAGGCATTATGGCAGGAAAAGCAGTTGCTATGGCTCTAAAAACAAACGATTCGTCAAAAATAACAAACTACGAAAAAATGTGGAGAGCCAAATTTGGAAATGAGTTTGAGAGACAAAATCTTGTCAGAAAAATTCTTTCAAGAATCGACAATGAAACTATCAATAAATTGTTTAAATCATTAACGCCAGAAATTATAGATGATATTTCAAAAAAGGATGACTTTGATTTTCACACAAATTCAATTGTGAAGTTGTTAGGGATTAAAGGATCACTTAATGCAGCACAATTATTAATTAGTGGCGAACTAAAAAAATTAATACCTCATCAAGGCTAAAAATTCAAGGAAGGTATAAATTCCTAATAACGTCCAAAATCATTATGTCATCTAGTATAGAATTACCAATATGCAGTTGTTGTAATAGACATATCATGCCTAACGATAAATCTGTAAAGCTAAATTGCCCAGAATGTGGTTCAACATTACTGTGGAGATGCCAAAGTTGTAGAGAATCTGCAACATCTTATACTTGTGATGCATGTAAATTTTCAGGACCTTAGAAAAATGACTAGAATACTTTTGGTAACCAAAATACTTCCAACAGGAATTGAAGTGAATCTAGAGAATCTTGTTAATTTGATAAAAGAAAACTTGAAAGATGGTATAGAATTAAAGCAGTTTGAAAAAGAACCACTAGCGTTCGGTCTTGAATTTATCAAGGCGCAATTTACATTAGATGATGCTGAAGGACAAATGGAGTCATTGGAAAATTCAATTAAATCAACTGAAGGCGTAAGTGAGATTGAAGTTTTGAATATGAGTAGAATGTCTGTTGACATGAAATAGGTTGTGTAATTGGCTCGAAACAACGATCCACTTCAAATGCGTATTGAAGAAGCAAAACAGAGAGATGTAGGTAAAAAACGTGCTAGAATTGGTCCTGACGCAATGGATTACCTCCAAGTTTCTCCCGGAGATGTAATACAGATAAGTGGGAAAAAATCAACCTGTGCAATTGTATGGCCATCTGATGAAGATGAAAAATATCCAGATACTATAAGAGTTGATGGTCAAACAAGAAAAAATATCGATGTTGGATTAAATGATATTGTAGAAATTAAAAAAATAGTGGCAAAACCAGCTAAATCTATTACTTTGATGCCAATCAGCGATGCAGTTACAGTTGATAAGGAATTTTCTGATTTTGTGAAAAACAGGTTAAAGGGTCTTCCTTTGAGTCATGGTGATGAAATTTCTGTAATGATTTTAGGAAATGCAATGGACTTTAAGATTAGTAAAATATCTCCAAAAGGAGTTGTGAGAATTGAACGTATAACAACATTAACAATTCTTTCAGAAAAATCAGATGATAAGAAGTTTAGAGTAACATATGAAGAAGTTGGTGGATTACGTTCTGAGATCAAAGTAATGCGTGAAATTGTAGAGTTACCGTTACGCCATCCAGAACTGTTTACTAGACTAGGAATTGAACCACATAGTGGTGTGTTACTGTATGGTCCACCCGGATGTGGGAAGACACTTCTTGCTAAAGTTCTAGCTAGTGAGTCTGAGGCAAATATGTTTTCAATCAATGGTCCAGAAATCATGAATAAGTATTACGGTGAAACAGAAGCAAAATTAAGAGATATCTTCAAGGAAGCAAAAGAAAACTCCCCTAGCATAATATTCATTGATGAAATTGATGCAATAGCACCAAAAAGGGAAGAGGCTTATGGTGACGTTGAAAAAAGAGTTGTTGCACAACTTTTAGCATTAATGGATGGATTAACAGATAGAGGAAATGTAATCGTATTAGGAGCAACAAATCGACCTGATAGTGTTGATCCAGCACTACGAAGACCTGGAAGATTTGACAGAGAAATGGAAATTTCAGTGCCAAATGCTGATGGTAGGTTGGAAGTAATGGAAATACATACTAGAGGAATGCCAATTGCAAAAGATGTCACTTTGAAAGATCTGTCATCAGAGTTAAATGGTTACACTGGTGCTGATATGAAATCATTATGCAGAGAGGCTGCAATAAGATCAATCAGAAGATATCTACCAGAGATTGATTTAGAAACAGAAAAAATACCAACCAAGATTTTACAGTCAATGGAAGTTAAGTTAATTGACTTTTATGATGCAATGCGCGAAGTTGTCCCTACTGCAATGCGGGAGTTCTATGTTGAACGCTCAAAAGTTTACTGGGACGATGTAGGCGGTCTAGATGAATCCAAAAAAATATTAGAAGAAAATCTAATTACTGCATTGATTAACCCTGAAAAATTTACTAAAATGGGAATTAAACCGCCAAAAGGTGCACTGTTATATGGTCCACCCGGATGTGGGAAGACACTCTTAGCAAGAGCGCTGGCAACTGAGAGTAGTGGTAATATGATTCTCGTAAGGGGCTCTGAGATTTTATCAAAATGGGTAGGTGAATCCGAAAAAGCAATTAGAGAGATTTTCCGAAAGGCTAAATCAGCATCACCATGTGTAATTATCTTTGATGAACTTGATTCCTTGGCTAAATTCAAATCAGGTGATGAAGGTGGTGTTGGTGAAACTGTTCTAAGTCAATTATTAACAGAGATGGAAGATGGTTCAGCATCCAGAGTGGTCGTTATAGGAATTTCAAATAGACCGGATATAATTGACGGTTCTGTATTAAGAACAGGACGCTTAGACTTGAGAATATTTATTCAGCCACCTGATGAAAGGGGAAGATTTGATATAATCAAAATATTAACAGATAGTATGCCTCTATTACAAGATGTTAATTTAAAAGAAATTGCTGTTGCAACACAGAATTATTCTGGTGCAGATCTTGCTGCACTGTGTAGGGAGGCGGCAGTTAACGCAATGCAGAACAACGCATCCAAGATATCAAGCGCCGATTTTGCTGCAGGGTTAAAACAAGTTAAACCATCTATTACAAATGAAGTTGTAACATGGTATGAAAAAATAAAAGATGGTGTATCAAATGTTATTCCAAAAGAATCAGATAGGATGTTTTACGGTTAAATGACTATTTTGCTTAAAAATCAAATATTAGAAAAGGTTCAACAAAGTGAAGGGCTTACTGATAAAGAACTGCTAAAGGCATTATCAAAGGATAGAATTATTTTAGAAAATGAATTTAATAAAATTTTACTAGACTTGGAAATCAAAGGATTGATTTCTGTTTCATGGATGACAAAGACCACTAAAAGAATTGAATATGTTACAGTTGATAACACAGATGATGATTATGATAAACAGATTAAAGAAAGTGAGGCGAAAGACTATGAAGCAAGTTTCCCTAATTCTGAATAATTATATTCGAAAATGAAAAGCCGCATCTAACGCAACAGCCAAGAAAATTATTGTCAAATATGGTGCAGTGACTTTGTATGCTTTCCATGCAAACTCTGATGTAGGTAGTTTTGTTAACTTGTAATGGTATACCAACATAAGACCTCCTGCAGCAGCTGCAATTACAGTATATATTATTCCCATACCAAATGCATAAAGCATCAGTGAATATGGAAGCAAGATCAACGTATTAGCCAAAATATATTTTGATGTTTTTTGCATTCCAATTAGCACTGGAAGCATTGGAACATTTGCTTCAGTGTATTCATCCTTCATTTTCATTGCAAGACACCAAAAGTGTGATGGAGTCCATACGAATACCAAAAATCCAACCAAAAATCCAAGTATATCCATTGATCCTGTTGCAGCTGACCATCCTGCCATTGCTGCTGCACTTCCAGCAAATCCACCAATTACAATATTTGAAGAATTAAGCCGCTTTAACCATACAGTGTAGATTATTACATAGAAGAATATCCCTAATGCAATAAAAAACGCTGAAACATAATTTAATGCCAAAGCACCATAAACAACTGACACAATACTTACTATCAATCCATAAATTAAGACTTGATTTGGTCTTATGCGTCCAGACGGAATTGGTCTTGTACTTGTCCTTTTCATTAATGGATCAATATCACGATCATAGTAATGATTTAGTGCACTAGAACCAGCAGATGCCAACGAACCTGCTACAATGATATGAATTAATCCCCAATTATCCAACTCGGGACCTACAAGCTTACTTGCAGCAAACATTGAAGTTACCGCAGTTATTACTAATAATACCACAATTCTAGGCTTTGAAATTTCTATAATCTCCTTTATACCCAATAATGTTAATCACTGAATCATTCTATTAATGCCCTTCTAATCGCGATCATAATCATTTCACAAAGATAAAATATTCCGCTAGTGACAAAAAAGCAAATTGAGTAATTGGGATCTAATAATGCCTGGAGCCGGGTTGACTGCTATAGGATTAGCAGGTTTAGTAACATCATACTCAGGATTGGCTCACACATTCGTCGATGGAATGCATGCTCTCACAGGCTTGTTAACTATGATTGGTTTGATTTTTCTTGCCTGTGGAATTTTAGATGGTGGTGGTGTTTCTACAACTAACAGGACTAAGGCAGTTGTTTTAGTAATCATTTCTATATCTCTAGGATTTGGAACGTTTGCACTAATATTTACAGAGAATTCTACAGTGTCAGTATTTTATGCAATATTACTTATGATTGCAATTCCAGCTATTGTGATATCATATTTTGCAATGAAAGTTCCACAATATGTAAAACCTATTGGAGTTATATTTGTCCTGGCTTTCGGTTCTGCAATTGGGTTATACGTTGCATTTGGATATGTTGGTCCAGATGGATATCTTGTTGCTAGTGAAGTAGAAGAAGTGATTGAGATGGTTGAGGTGGCAATCCCAACCGGACCTATATTTGCAATTTCAATTTTAGCAGGTTCTACCGAACAAGGAAATCCTGATTATGGACCAGACGAGGCATTTGTTTCACAGGGACATGTTATTGAATGGACAAATGAAGATGAGATGTCACATACGGTGACAAGTTCAATTGACTTTGGAGAGACATTTGATTCTGGTCTCTTAAATGGTGGTGAAACCTTCTCGCTTGATAGTGATACACTTGACTTGGGTTCATACGAATACTTGTGCATTGTCCATCCATGGATGGTATCAACAATTGTTATAGAAGAGCCAGTTGAATAATAGTGTGAGAGAAATAATTCTAAATCAGGCACAGATAGATTTACTTAGGGATCATGCTGCAAAATGTGGTTCAAATGAATCATGTGCAATGCTACTTGGTATACACAATGAACAACAGTGGAATGTTAAAGAGGTTTTTCTAACGCGTAATGCAGATGGAGACTCGGAAATAACTTTTACAATCCCACCAGACGAACTTCTATATGGATATAAACTTGCAGACGAAAAACATTTAGAATTAGTTGGTATTTTTCATTCTCATCCAAACTCAATTGCGGTACCATCAAATACTGACAAAAAATTCATGAAATTGAATGGTCATATCCCATGGATTATTTTTTCTGGAATAAACACAGATTTCAAGGCATACATACTAGATGAAGATGTAGAAGAGATTCCAATTAAAATTAAGGAACGGCATTTTTACCAATAATATTTACAGGTGAGTATGGTTTTATCTCATTTTTTTCTCCAATAGGAGTTCTACCATAAAATAAGCAAATTGCCTTCACTGAAGGCCAATATGCAACATCATTCAGTTATACTACTGCATGTGCATTTTCTTCGTTTTGAGATACTGGCGATTAATCTGTATAGATTTCATCGCTCCACAAGTGAGCGTTTACTGAAAATGGAAGAAATCGAATGAATTCACTAACAGTTTTTGGTGAACTTGAATCATCTAATTCTATTATGATATTCTCATGATTTGAAATTACTGCATGAATTTTCTGCTTCATAATTTGCTTGAATTAAATAGTACCTGATTTTATGCATTTTCATGGACATACATGTTTACGACACTTATGTTAAAGCCAAAGATGGTCATACAATGCATTTCGATGTTATTACCGATAAGCAAGATCATGATCAAGCAATTGCATATGCAAAAGAATGGCTAGCAACTGTTGGTGAAGATGGAGCAACCGTTACAGGAGAAGAATGTCAATTCTGTCACACACAAGGTGCCCCAGAACCAGTAGAAACCGAAATAAAAGAAAATGGATACTACATCCAAAAAATGGAAGGATGTTAATCCAATAATTCTTTTTTATTTATCTTTAAAATTCTAGAGATTTAATGAAAAATTCCATAAAATAGTGATTAAATTACTAACCGTTAAAATAGGGTAGTTAGATTTTCTTAGATATGCATGGTGGATGTTATAGACAAGGTAGAGGTCAGCCATATGCCAATATAAGACATATCAAGGGTAAACCACAAATAAAAATTGCAAAATTCAACAGTGGTAACAAAAAAGGAAAATTTGATTACTGTGTTCAACTTTTGATAAATGAGAAGATACAGATTAGACATATGGCTATAGAGTCTATGAGATTAGCTGCAAACAAAACACTTGAGAAAACTACAGGTGAGGCAGGATATTCATCGAGACTTCGTATTTACCCACATATTAGACTGAGAGAAAACAAAATGATTGCAGCTGCAGGTGCAGATAGACTTTCAGATGGGATGAGACGAGCGTTTGGAAAGGCAAACAGTCTTGCAGCAAGGGTAAAACAAGGTCAGGTAATTATGGAAATGAATGTAAAAAAGGATCATCTAGATGCAGCAAAATCAGCCTTAAAAAAGGCATGTGTAAAACTTCCAGGTACACCAACAATTAAGGTATTAGAATTAAAAAACTCAGAAACCTAATTTTAATAAAAAATCTTTTTGTTCAAGTTTGATCATATCAAGAAACTCTGTGAATTCATTTTCTGTTGGGTCTCTTCCTAAAATTCTTCGATGCTGATAGTAAAATGAATTATAGAGACGCCCAATAAGCACACCGTAAGTTAATGATTTTGGGTCTAGGGAACCTCCACTCCAAATGTGCTCGAGTCTACCTATTATTTTTGTAATTTCATCATTCTTTTCAAATATTTCATCTAACTTGTCAGATATTATACTACGAATTTTCTCATCCATGTATATAGTATAATTTTCTGATTAAAAACAATGTTGTAAAAATCATTACGCTTTAATATCCTATTTTTAGTTTTAATGAATGAGCAGTCGTCGTATAGTTTGGTTATTATTCTAGCTTGCCAAGTTAGTGACCCGGGTTCAAATCCCGGCGACTGCACTTTAATTATAAACTCGTCTATTTTTTTCCTATAACAATATCAACTTTATAGATTAATTTCGTTCGTGGATTAATGTTCAAAATCCAGTTAATAGAACTTGATGTATTTGTTTTGTTGGTAATTGAAAAACCAAGTTTTTGTAATTTTTGTCTTACATCTTTTTCATATAATGGTAATCTAACAGAATTATTTCCTCTATCATAATCATATGGATCTGTTACCAGAACGTGACCACTTGACAATTGCTTTGAAATACTTTCCAGCATTTTGGATGGCTCTACTACCTCTAAAATATTTAATGCCAAAATTAGTTCAAATTTCTTTTTTCCAAATGGATGATTTAGTACATCAGCAACAAAAAAATCTGAGTTCCCAAATGATTTTTCTTTTGCAATCATGGTTGCATAAAAGGATATGTCAATGCCAAAAACATTTTGGTGTTTTTTTCTAAGAGAATTTGCAATAATTCCTATCGATGAACCTAACTCTAATACATTTTCACACGTATCTAGTTCACATAATTTATTTTTTATGAATGAGTAAAAAGAAGAGTTTTTGTTTGAATTGTATATCTTAGACCAACGTTTTTCTATTAATGAGTAATCATCGTTAGATTTTTTAATCTTTGACAACGAATTTTTGATGAATCGTTTCATAGGAAGTGTATCTGATAAATCATATAATTTACCCCCAAGTGATGATCTATTACCAATATAACTAACAAAATTTTCGACAATGATTGGAATTTTCTGAATGATTGGAAATATTGTCTTACAATTATTACAAATCAAAAATCCTTCATCCACTTCACTTGAAGTTCTTAAAATCTCTAAGGAGATTTTGCCAGAGCATTTTACACATCTTAGAAAATTTATATTTTTTTCATGCAATTAACATAATTAACTACAGACCAATATCTGCTTTAGGTTTAAGATAGCATTAAATTTGTTCTAAATCTGTTTTTCTTATGGGAGAAGCTGAAGAATTTGCAGAGGCATTAATTGATCAAATTTCTGTTGAGTTGAATGAAGAAAAAGAAATTTCAGAACTTGCAACTAAAATTTCTGAAGACTACAGTTTTCCAAAAAAATTTACCAGTATGGAAGATTTTGTAGAGCAGAATTTTTCTGTGATGTCAGAAAAAGTACATGGTTTTACAGATCTGAATGTAAATTCTAACATTAAGACAGAATTTCTGGATCTTAAGGAATTCAAATTATTAAAAGGAAAAAAAGTCTATGCCACAAATCAATCACGTGAATTTGTTAATGATCTATTTTCAGCAGTTGCAGATGAAAATATTGAAAAAATATCAGATTTGATTCAAAGTGATACAAAGAAATTTCTTGTTTATTCAACTTATGCTAAATCATACATCTCTAAAATCTCAACTACATATGGTGATTATCTAAATTCGACTGTTTTTCTAAATAAATTCATTTTATCAAAATACCCACAGATAATTCTATACAAACAAGGACCACCGTTTGAACCGAATCAAGAAAGAGTTGACTCTGGATATCGTGGTGCGTTGAAAATGACATTATTAGAAGAACTGATTCATTCTACCCAAAGTAATTTAGAAAATGAAAATAGGAATGCTGCAACTAATGTAAACTCAATAAATGAAGAATTAGCTCAGATTATTTTAGACTTGAACCAATCATCTGCCTCTAACCTCTATGAATATTTACAACTCCAAACTGTCCCAGATGATTTCCCAATTGCAAAGAAAGCAAATTTATTTTTCATGCTTAACCCAGATAATTTTGTTGTAAATGTATTAGGGCCTGATGTAATGACTTACTCTAAAGTTGAGATTGACCCAAAAATTTCTGAAATAGTTCCAGAATTATCTGATATTTATCAACGGTGGCTTTCACCAATACAAAATCACCATGCAGCATTTTCAACTATGGAGGGAATTGCAGAATTTGTAGTGCAAAATATTCTCAAAGATGATGATGACTTTCAAAACTATTTAACAACGTTTATGGGCACAGATTTTTCATCATATAAAATTCGTAAAAACATGGGAAAAGATTTGACAGCGAAAGTATTTGATAAATTTGGTAAAAGTGCATTCAAATTCTTAATTGAATCACCACCTGGAACAAGAGAACTTAAAGAACCTGAACTCTATCTGAAAAGAGATCTGTCAACAGGTTCAACTAATGTACAATGAATAATGAGTTTGATCCAGTTATCTCTGAATGGAGGTCATATGTTGATAATCCTAAATTAAACCTAGTTGAAAAATGTTTCAAACTTGCCCAAATACTTGAGTATCCTAATCTTGACATAGAAAAAGAAGTTCAGAAAATAAATAATATTGGTATTTCACTAAAAAATTCTGTTGTAGAATCAAAAAGCCACACATACAGGATTTCATTACTCAATGAATTTCTATTTCAAACATGTGGGTTTAATGGAAACATGGAGGATTATTATAATCCAAAAAATAATTTTCTAAATCATGTTATTGATGAGAAAGTAGGAATACCAATAACATTAGCCATACTTTATTCAGAATTAGGTAAGCGCATTAAACTAGATCTAAAAATAATTGGTTTTCCTAGTCATGTTATTGTTGAAGGTGGTGAAGAATTGATGCTAGATCCATTTAACGGGGGTAGACAGTTATCAGTAGATGATCTACAAGAAATTTTATTTCATAATTATGGTGATGATGTTGAACTAATTCCAGAATATTTGAATGAAATTACAACAGAGCAAATTTTAATTAGAATGTTGAGAAATCTGAAATCTTCATATGCGGAATCTTATGCTTATGACAAGTCTATGAGATGCAATCTAATGATACTTGCAATTAGCCCTGATTCACCTGGTGAGATACGTGATATTGGGTTTTTAGAAGAAAAATTGTTAAACTATAAAAAATCTATTGGGCATTTAGAAAGATACTTAGAATTAGAACCTAATGCAGAAGATGTAGATTTTGTTTTAGAATTAATTAGAAAAATACGTGAGAAAACTAATTATCAATAATAGATGAAACATCCTGCCCTTTTTTGATCATTCCAACTTCATGACGTGCTAGTTTGTTTCTTAATGCATGTTTAATTACATCAATCTCATTTCGTAACGTAGCAATCTCATCTTCTAGTTTTTCAATACGGTCATATACGGTCTCTTTTTTTTCTGAATTCACAATTCAATATTAAGAAAAAATCCTTAAAAAGGTATGGATCTATTTTTGAGCCTACATGTTAATGCAGATTTGTATAATCATTATGCATTACTTTTGACTACATTTTTACAATATTAAAAAAAATCACTAACAATGAACGAGTCAGAGACATTTGGGGCAGAAAAGGACTATGCCGAGATGGTAATTGCATGGATGAATGAGGAGGCAAAGAAGAGAAGGGTCAAGTTCGAGGCTAGGCTTTATGGCTATACAATTACAACTGAAAACTTTGGAACCTTTGAGATGTTTTCATGGATGGGAGATGTAAAGGCTGCAAGAAGTCTAATCGCAAAGGCAAGTAAAAGATTCAAGGCAAAAGTGATTGAGGGCGGCTACAAGGCAAAAGAAAAGGTCTACAGTACAAAAAAGTCTGATTATGCAATGGTAAGAAAGGGAGACAGAATAATTGGACATTTACAGTTTACAGCACCGAGATTTGGAAGCAGTAACTGGAAGTTAGTAGATGAGGAGAGAAAATGACCAAGATCGGAATAATTGGAACTGGAATGCTTGGTGAAGCCGTAGGACAACATCTTTTAAACTCAAACTATGATGTTGTAGTCTTTAACCGAACAAAGAACAAGACAGAAAAACTTGTACAGGTTGGCGCAACTCTTGTCAAATCACCAAGAGAGGTTGCAGAAAACTCTGATCTTGTTATTACTGTAGTAAGGGATGCAGATGCGGTATCACAAGTCGCATTTGGAAAAGACGGAATTGTTTCAGGAAAGCATGATGAGTTGGTTGTTGCCGACATGAGTACGATAAACCCAAATTCGGCAAAAGAGATCTCACAAAAATTTGAATCATCTGGTGTAAACTTTTTGGAAATTCCTGTCATGGGCGGACCGAACGTTGCAATCGATGGCAAACTCGTAATGATGGTATCTGGAAAAAAAGAAATCTTTGAAAAATTCAAGGAAGTATTTGATACGATTGCAGAGCAAACTTACTTTTTAGGAGCTGCAGGAACCGCACATTCGATAAAACTTGCAATGAACTTACAGATTGCAATGCTTGCACTGTCACTGTCTGAAGGAATCACACTGACAAGAAAGGCAGGATTTGATCCCGAAGTATTTCTCAAAATTTTAAACTCTACATATTTCAAAACTGGAATGAGTGAGGGCAAGGCACACAAAATGATTCAGGACAACTTTGATCCAACGTTTACACTCAAAAATTTGAAAAAGGATCTTGGAACCATAAATGACGCCGCAAAGTCATTTGGTGCAAATCTGCCCATGGCTGAGCGTGCAGATGAGGTATATCAAAACGCGATTGAGGCTGGATTCTCAGATATTGACTATACCGGGGTTCTCGCATATCTGAAGAAAATCAATTCGTGAGAACTGTCTTAGCCAGTAACTGTGCTATACGAAGTGGTTCCGGAGTTGGACCAGTTGGAGTAATTCTATCTAAGAGTTGTTTACACTCTGTTGATGTGCATCCTTCATATCTGACAAAAAGATCATTACCTGTTTTTAGTGAAACTTTTTCTCTATCTCCAATTTTTTTGTACTGGACTAATTTTTCTTCATAATAATCTGGAAAGTGATTCTTTATTGTCTCGTCCAAAGTTCCAGAGTCACTGTATGTCACACCAATGACGGGAATGTCTAGGGTATCAGAAATTTTTTTCACGTCCACCATGTTATACAGCGATATTACAAGTCCGGACACCATCAAAAAAGAAATATCGTTGCGGTCAAGCTTCTGATACATTGAAATTATTTCATCTGTTGCATCATCTCCCTTGATTGTTGCACCACCCAAAACAAATCCATCAATCACTAAATCACTGGATATGATGACTCCAGCTAGGACAGATTTTTGTGAATCATGTCTGAAACTCTCAGCAATAGATAGTCC
>Ga0206680_10000267_pt1 | contig 19433 bp, 19 predicted proteins | sample M115012015metaG_FD_160124 | JGI IMG/M metagenome (GOLD analysis project Ga0206680, IMG submission 160124) | Ammonia-oxidizing marine archaeal communities from Monterey Bay, California, United States - M1 150m 12015 | ecosystem: Environmental > Aquatic > Marine > Intertidal zone | place: USA...
TTAAAAAAAGCCACACTGGAGCAAATCGAAGGATCCGCCGAATCAACGACTTTGATCGCTTCTTCGACCTCAGGGCTGAAGCCGAGTTTGCTCCAGCAAGACATGAAGTGTCCAGAACGACTCGTTGTGGGACACCCATTCAACCCGGTCTATTTACTTCCTATGGTTGAGGTCGTGGGGGGTGCGTTAACTTCTTCCGATGCAATTTCTCGTGCAATGGCGGTTTATGGCGCTGCGGGTATGCGTCCGCTTCATGTTCGAGTTGAGATCGACGCATTTATTGCTGACCGTCTTCTTGAGGCAGTTTGGAGGGAAGCTCTTTGGCTAATAAACGACGGCGTCGCCACAACTCAAGAAATCGATGACGTCATCCGTTTTGGCTTCGGATTGCGTTGGGCCCAAATGGGACTGTTTGAGAATTACCGAATAGCGGGAGGTGAATCCGGTATGGCTCACTTCATAAGCCAGTTCGGTCCCACCCTTTCCTGGCCGTGGTCCAGGCTCACTGACACTCCGGAGTTGACCGAGGCGCTGACGCTACTAATCAGTGAGCAATCTGATAATCAGTCGGGACATCACACCATTGCTGAACTCGAAAGGATTAGAGACGAAAACCTTGTTGACATAATGTTGGCTTTGGAAAAAAACCAATGGGGCGCAGGTCAATCAGTTAGTGACTTACGCCGCTAGGCGTCCATCTGACATCAGAATTCGTCGGGCCCCGTGGCTTGCTCAACAGTCTGCATTTAACGGTTCATGTCAGTGGAACGTGGACTTTTCGGCAATCGAAATGTCATTCCTCGATGGAGATGGCAAATTCTGGACAGTTAGCAGCTGCTAACCGAGCCTTATCTTCTAGTCCGCTTGGTACTTCTCCATCACCGAGTTCCGTGGCATAGCCGTAGTCATCTACGTCAAATAACTCAGCTGCAAGAGAGAAGCAGCGATTATGTCCCTGACATTTTTCGGTGTCGACCTGAACGCGCATATCGGTCCTCCCCCAAATCACGGATTCCGACCCGCGATGGAAATCAACTTATCGGTAATGGAAGCATCGGAGTCGATCGGAACCGCTGCTGCAAATCGTTCGCCTCGAATCATTTCTCCAGCTTTTTTGAGTTGGATATATCCGGCTTCAGCCAAGCCTTCATCAAGTAACACCACCTGGCCGCAAGCTTGCGCCAAATCAAAAGTGTGGAGCAACGGGTCAACAACGACGATGCCCACAAAACGGTCAACGACTAAATGACCCCAAGGGGTTCCGACCTCACGCCTAAGCGCCTGTCGATCGTCGAGAGCTTCAAGTACATCGTCACGGGCATCAGCCCACTCAGATTGCGGCTGGGTAACGGTCGGGTGAGTCGCGCTGCCAGCGGGGATCCCTCTGGCTATGCCAGCGATCATCGCGCACATGCCAATGTTGTGGGCGAGCACGTCACGGGCTGACCAGCCCTCACACGGCGATGCTGCCTCCCACTGCGATTGATCGACCCGCCGCACCACAGCGTCAAAGCCAAATAAGGCTTTTGTGTATTTGCGGGTGTTTTCACTCACGGGCCGTACGTTAGTCATCTCCGTGCCGGCACCGCATACGAGCAAGAGAAGATCGACTTGCTGCATTCGATGGATCTAGCATGGGTTTGTCGGAGGGGCGGGACTAGATGCAAGAGATTGACGGTCAGAAAATGACGAAAAACGTTGACACCGAGACTGACCCAACGAAGGAATGGCACAAAACGGCTTGCATGCTTTGTTCCGCCAACTGCGGAATCGAGGTTCGCATTGACGGCCGTGAAATCACTCGCGTTCGCGGTGATAAGGACCATCCGGCAAGCAGGGGGTACACCTGCGAGAAAGGTTTACGGGTCAACCATTATCAGAACGGTCGGGATCGTCTGACCTCGCCGATGAAACGAATGGAAGATGGAACATTTGTCGAAATCAGCTGGGATCAAGCGATTAAAGAGGTCGCCGACGAACTGGTCGGAATTCGCGACACCTACGGTGGCGATAAAATCATGTATTACGGCGGTGGCGGACAGGGCAATCACTTTCCCGGAGCGTACGCCCGCAGTGTTTTACAGACCCTAGGTGTCCAGTACAGAAGCAACGCCTTAGCTCAAGAAAAGACCGGCATGTACTGGGTGCAGGGGAAGTTCTTCGGGCGCCAAGATATCGGAGCTACCCCAGACTTTCATCACACCGACTGCGCTGTCTTTATCGGCAAGAATCCATGGCACAGCCACGGATTTCCAGAGGCTCGCAACGTTCTTAACGCAATCAAGAACGATGAGAATCGTCATCTCGTGGTGTTTGATCCTCGAGTTTCCGAAACCGCAAATATCTCAGACCATCATCTTCGGGTGAAGCCTGGAACCGACGCCTGGGCGCTCGCTGCAGTGTTGGGAATCATGGTGGAAGAAAACCTGGTCGATAGCCGATTCTTGGTGGAGCAATGCGTCGGCTGGGATGAACTACGCCCCTTGCTCGAAGAAATAGATCTGGAAGACTACGCGCGTAAATGCGGCATCGCTGAGGAGGACCTTCGAGCGGCGGCGCGAACCATGGCGAACGCTAGGTCAATGGCAACAGAAGAAGATCTCGGTATCGAAATGGCGCCGCATTCGACACTGAACAGCTGGTTGCAACGCTTGTTGTTTCTTCTCACCGGAAATTTTGGTGTCGAGGGAGGCATGAATATCCCGGTGCGACTAGCTCCTATTTGCGGGCACAGTCCTGATGGCGCGACAGAACCGATAACCGACACCCCCCTTTTGTGTGGGATGGTGGCCTGTGCAGCGATCCCCGATGCGATCGACACGGACCATCCTGACCGTTTTCGAGGGATGATTGTTGAGTCTGCTAATCCAGTGCACTCGCTGCCCGACTCCAAACGCTTTCGGGAAGCCTTCAAAAAACTCGACTGTTTGGTGGTGATTGACGTGGCAATGACTGAGACAGCGCGTCAGGCACATTACGTCCTTCCAGCTTGTTCTCAGTACGAAAAACCCGAGGCAACTTTTTTCGCTGGTGAAATGCCTTCCAATTTTTTTCATATTCGTCAACCGATCTTCGAACCTCTGGGGGACACTCTGCCTGAAGCGGAAATCCACGCGCGTTTAGTGGAAGCTATGGGTGGTGCACCCGACGGAGTTGATGAACTCGCTGAGGCCGCCAACACTGGCCGCGAAGAGTTCATTGAGACTTTTACGCGCTTATCAGCGAACAACCCTGACTTGGGTTCAAAACTTCCGACGGCGTTATACAGAAGTCTCGGGCAAAGCTTGGGGCGGATGGGGCCGGCCGCCGTGATGTTCGCCTCGGCGATGCAAGCATCGATGCGATTCCCAGATTCGCTTCGTGCGGCAGGGCTAAAAGGCGATGGTCTCGAACTTGCAAACAACCTATTTGATTCATTACTGGAAGCTAAATCTGGCATGGTTTTCAGCACCAGCGATTACGCATCCAGTTTTGATCGAATTAAGACGCCCGACGGGAAAATTCATATTCACATCCCGGAGCTGGTGGAAGAATTACGAAGTTTGGCCCAAGAAGAACCCTCTTCTCCGTCCGATGCTTACCCGTTTATTTTGATGGCTGGTGAGCATCGCTCATCAACTGTCAACGATGTCATCAGAGATCCGGCCTGGCGCAAGAAAGACAAAGATGGAGCGTTGCGGATCCATCCCTCTGATGCCAATCGGGTAGGGGTTAGCGAGGGCCAGAGAATCCGTATCATCACCAAACGCGGCGAAGCCGAGGCTCCTATCGACATCACCGACACAATGATGGAAGGCCAAGTAAGTCTTCCGCACGGATTCGGAATGGAGTATCCAGATGAAACAGGTGAGCATCATATTCATGGTGTGGCTGTCAACGAGCTAACTGATATTGAAGACCGGGACTGGCTTGCTTTGACACCTCACCACAAACATGTGCGGGCCCGTCTTGAGGCACTCCCCGGCTAACCGTTACTCGTACCCTGGCCACAAATCTGAGGTGGACAGTGGCGTTCCATCGCGCATCGCAGCGTGACGTTGACGTATCTGACGGGGAATGTGGGCTCTCACATATTCGACTTCTTGAGCCAGGACTAAGTCGACTAACTCAAGTCTGTCCGGTGTCTGCTTCCACGCAATGGGCACGTAAAGCGGCAATTCGAATACGCGCAATCGATCCAGGCCACTATAAATCGCTTTTTGATACCGAAAACGGTCTTCCCATTCCCAATGGGGTGGCGCAAAGCCTGTCCCGGGATCAAGCATCAATCGTTCGCGAATTCCCCATCGTGCGGCGCGTTCCAGTTGAAGGTCGAACCAGTCGACCATGACCTGCACGGGGTCACCTTCGACGTGTTTCAGGTGACGGGGATCTGGTCCCATCATGAAAGGTAAGACCACCGGGATCTCTCGCTCTGCTGCTAGTTCGATCATTTCATCAGCCTGCAGCGCATCTGCAGCGTTCAGCACATGGGCACCCGCATCCAACGCTCGACGTGCTGTTTCCACCTGCCATGTGTCAATTGCTACCTCTACTCCTAACGAAAGAAGTCCTTGTAACGGACCTTCGACAATTCGCCACTCTTCATCGGCGCTGACGAATGCCGCGTTGCCATGTGATGCCTGGGCGCCGATATCAAGGTGGTCAGCTCCTTCCGCAACCAGATCGGCCCCGTACTCCTCGGCCTCTGTTTCGTCGGAAACCACCGAGAAGCCAGCTAAGGAATCAGGGGAAGCGTTGACGACCCCAAAAATCTCCATACTCGGAAACTACCCCTGACTTTGATGTCGCACTCCGTCGATGTTGATATTGGCATTGCGTACTGCGATCGACGCTGCACCAACCAAAGTCACCACTACCCCCATGGCCACAAGCGTTTCCCGAAGTCCGATTTTGTCCGCGCATATGCCAATAGGCAGAGCCGCTATGCCGAACAGGTTGAATCCAAGTTGCAATAAGGACTGCATTCGACCGTGGTAGGCAGCTTCGCTCGCGCCGAGGATCAGTGTCGCGTTCATCGACTGAAACGCCGCCGATGCCGCTCCCAGTAGCAACATGACCACCATAGCGATGGCGAAGGTGGGTGCGATGCCCGTAGCTACCACACCTACTCCAAATCCGATCACTGCCCAGTTTTGGATTTTCCAAGCGGCAGAACCCTTGGAACGTCCAGCGATAAATAGTGCAGCGCCAAGCCCACCTACAGCTCCGATGGTGGACAGCCATGCGAAGCCCGTATCACCAGCTCCGAATAAATCTTCGGACACGCTCGGTAAAAAAACCACGTAAGGGAAGCCGAATATAAGGGCAAGCGTTGACGTAGCAAGCAGCAGTGGAAGTGGCCACTGCGTATAGCCGTAGCGGACGCCGTCTAATAGGTCGCTAGTAGCCGAAGAGTGGTTCGCATTAGGTAGCGGTAAGCCGGGCGGAAGCTGAAGAAAAAGTAGACCTCCTACTGCAATGATCGCGCTGCTGACCCAATAGATACCCCCGATACCGAGGGCTGGCACGCTCAAGAACACCCCTGCAAGCACTGGTCCAGCGACGCGGTTCACGTTCATCGATATTTGAGTGAGTACGACGCCATTTGCTAATCGATCTCGTCCCACCAGCTCAGCGGTGAACGCCATCCTGGCGGGCGAAAGGCAACTGAACCCCGCCGATTGGATTGCCGAGGCAATCACGAGCATCCAGAAACTGATGAACCCGAACTGAACGGCGAGGGCAATCCACAGTGAGGAAACGAGAAGGAGACCTGTTGAAACGAGCAACATGGAACGCTTAGAAAAGCGATCTGCTGCGACTCCACCGAAAGGTGTGGTGATCAAGCCTGTAACACCGAAAGCTAATGTGACTGCTCCCAACGCCGCATTGCTACCTTCGAGGTCCTTCGCCAAGGCACCACGCGCAATCATCTGCGCGAAAATCGCCAGGAAATACAGGTAGCCGGCTATCCAAAGCCGGCGAAACGCTGGTATTGCAAGACTCTCAAAGGTTGACCCATCCACAGGTAGCGTCGACCGCTACACAAGGCCAGTTAAGTCGCGCACTGCACCTTTGTCGGCGCTACTCGCCATCAAGGCGTAGGCCTTCAGCGCGGCCGAAACTTTCCGCGGCCGTTGCATCTCGGGTTTCCAGCCCATTTCGTTCTGAAATTCTCTGCGACTATTTAGTTGTTCGTCATTGATGTTGAGGTGGATCGTTCGGTTGGGAATGTCAATTTGGATGATGTCGCCGTCTCGCACGAGACCAATTGTTCCTCCGGCCGCCGCTTCAGGCGACACATGACCGATGGACAACCCTGATGTTCCTCCTGAGAAACGGCCGTCAGTCACTAAGGCACATGACTTCCCAAGTCCTTTCGACTTGAGGTACGTCGTCGGGTAGAGCATCTCTTGCATGCCCGGTCCTCCGCGAGGTCCTTCGTACCGAACCACTAGCACTGACCCTTCGGCAACTTTGTCGTTCAGAATATGATCAACCGCCTCGTCTTGACTTTCAACAACGTGGGCAGGGCCTGCAAACACCAGGTTCGACTCATCCACACCGGCGGTTTTCACTACGCAACCGTCTTCAGCCAGGTTGCCGTAAAGCACGGCCAGACCGCCGTCGAGACTGTATGCGTGCTCGACGGATCGGATACATCCGTGCTGACGATCAAGATCGAGTTTGTTGTATCGCTCCGCTTGACTGAACGCTACTTGCGTTGGAATACCCGCTGGTCCGGCGCGGAAGAAAGTGTGGAGTTCTTCGTCGTCATTAGTTCTGACGTCATATTTGGCGATTGCATCGAAAAGTGTCGGCTCATGGACAGTAGAGACCTGATTGTTAAGTAAACCGGCTCGGTTTAACTCCGCCAAGATCCCCATTACGCCACCAGCTCGATGGACGTCCTCGACGTGAAACAACTCCGACGCCGGGGCAACCTTGCAGATGTTCGGCACCTTCTTCGAAAGCCGATCGATGTCGGCCATCGTGAAGTCAACCCCGCCCTCCTGCGCCGCTGCTAGAAGATGCAGAATCGTATTTGTCGAACCGCCCATAGCAATGTCGAGAGACATGGCGTTTTCGAAAGCTTCGAATGTGGCGACTGTGCGAGGGAGGACCGAACTGTCATCTTCGTTGTAGTAGCGCCGACAAAGGTCAACTACGAGCCTCCCTGCCTGCAAAAACAGCTCGCGTCGATCAGCGTGCGTAGCCACCACCGTGCCGTTGCCCGGGAGTGAGAGTCCGAGCGCTTCTGTAAGGCAGTTCATCGAATTGGCAGTGAACATCCCCGAACACGATCCACAAGTGGGGCATCCGGCTCGTTCCATCTCCAGTACGTCTTCGTCGCTAACCGAATCATCAGCTGCGACAACCATGACGTTTATAAGATCCACCTTATTTTCGGAAAGTTTTGTTTTTCCTGCCTCCATGGGGCCGCCAGAAACAAACACGGTAGGAATATTTAGCCGCATCGCGGCATTGAGCATCCCTGGGGTGATCTTGTCGCAGTTGCTGATGCAAACCAGTGCGTCAGCGCAGTGAGCCTCAACCATGTATTCGACCGAATCCGCAATTAGGTCTCGACTCGGCAAGCTGTAGAGCATGCCGTCGTGGCCCATAGCAATGCCGTCATCAACAGCGATAGTGTTGAACTCTTTTGCGACCCCACCTACGGATTCGATCTCTCGAGCGACCATCTGACCAAGGTCTTTGAGGTGGACATGTCCGGGTACGAACTGCGTAAATGAATTAGCAATAGCGATAATAGGCTTTTGGAAATCGTCGTCTGTCATTCCCGTAGCACGCCACAGAGCGCGTGCTCCGGCCATGTTGCGACCACCAGTAGAAGTAGTTGAGCGATGCTGAGGCATGACTCCAGCCTAGAACCCTGCCGGTTAGGAAGAAGCAGAAAAAGATTTTCTCCTAGTTCAAGAGTTTCGACGCGCGTCTAGTTCTTCGCCCAATAAGTCGAAGCTGAGAACCCAAATGCCCTTCGTCATGCTTCAGATCATTTTGACATTCAACAACTTCCACGAGATGACCTGCACCGAACCGAAACACCACGGAGCGAGCATCGAAAGTCAACAAGAGAGTTCCGGTCCAGAAACGTGTGGCGAGCGACAACAACCCGTCTTCGTGGCAGGCCCTCCCGACTCGAATGGCCGCTCGGATCAGCTCACCGGCGTCACCGCTCATGACATTCGCATCCCATTGCTGATAGCCATCGTTTGACCCGTCATTCCCGATGATTCGTCGCTTCCCAAATAGATAGCGAGGTCGGCAATTTCGCTCGGGTCGAGGATTCGACCCATGGGGGTTCGCTGGGCCAGCCGGCGTCGCAATTCTTCGGATTCGGCTCCAACTAACTCCGCGAATCCGTCAAGCATTGGTGTATCGACGAAACCTGGGCATATGGCGTTGCAGGTAACACCCGTAGATGCGAGTTCTAGCGCCATGCACCGGGTTAGCCCTACCGCCCCATGTTTGGAAGCGTTATAGGGGGCCTGCCCGGGAGATTCAAAAAGGCCAGCTGTCGACGCCATGTTGATGATGCTTCCTCTACCACGCTCAATCATTCCCGTTAAAAATGCCTGGCTGATGCGTACTATCCCCACAACATTTACCTCGTATAGCCGAGAATACGTGGCGGCATCTATTTCTAGAAAACTCCCAGCCGCGTGAACACCCGCGTTATTTACGACAATGTCGGCTCCACCGAACTTGTCCAGAACTAACTCTGACATTGCCGCTACGGACGCATCATTGGAGACGTCGCACGCTATTGGTTCGATAGCACCGGCCGGCGCCAGTTCAGCGGTCGCCTCAAGATCTTCGAGTTGTCGGCTGGTCACCACGCATCTCGCTCCCTCTTTGGCATAAGCCAGCGCTATGGCCCTTCCTATACCTCGCCCACCACCTGTGATAACTGCTCGCTTGCCTTCTAGTCGCTGGCTCATGGCTATATTCTGCGCGCGTTAGCCCAGCTGAGTGCGCCATCCTGGGACAGACATCACCTGACCAACTTGTTGTGGTGCCTTTAACTTTCCATGGGTATCCCACACTTCCGACAATCGCTCGTAGACCTCATCATGCATCTCTGATACTCGACGCGTCTCTTCTGACACGTGCAATGACATCACTTCGCAAGTAGCAGCGACGAAAGATTCGTCGGTATTCCACATGACCTGCATGGCATGAATGCGTTTGCGATCAAATCCGAGCAGTTGTGTGGTGACCGCTAAATTTGCGCCTTCGCTCACTTCGCGAAGATAAGTAACGTGATTCTGCGCTGAGAAGGTAGTCACCGAATGTCGATCCCGATGCGACCGCCCCACTCCGATGAAGTCCATCCAAGACTCGATGGCGTCATCAAAACAGACCAAGTAATACCCTGCGTTGAAATGACCATTGAAGTCAATCCACTCTTTTCGCACGACGTCGTTATGCCCATCAAAGGGTCTTGCTTTGTCATCCACTCTTTGATCCTGCCTCACCGTTAGGCCGTCGTGTCGAATACCATCACATATCGCCCGCTGCACAGCAGTCTTAAGTAATATCCGCTACCCGAGCCTCTTATCTCGGCCACGCATTTAACTTGCGCAAAAGAAAACTACTCACATGCGTTTCACTCCAACAGAACTCACAGGCGAAGAGCTTGGCCTCCAACAACAGGTGCGTGATTTCCTTCAAGAAGAGCTGCCGCCCGGATCTCACGAACCGTGCCTCGGCATGGCAGCAAACAAAGACAAAGCGTTTTCTCTCAAAATGGCTGAACGCGGTTGGGTGGGCATGGCGCTGCCCAAGGAATGGGGCGGATCAGACAGAACCGCTGTCGATCGGTTCATCGTGGTCGAAGAGATGCTCCGTTGGGGTGCTCCAGTCGGACACCATTGGGTTGCGGATCGCCAAACCGGTAATGTGATTTTGAAATTCGGCACGGAAGAGCAACGGGAAAGGTTCCTTCCTGCTATCTGTCGTGGGGAGCTCGGATTCTCCATCGGGATGAGTGAACCTGACAGCGGATCTGATTTGGCGTCGGTGAGCACCAAGGCAGAACAAACGACTGACGGATGGATCATTAACGGCACCAAGATTTGGACCTCTGGGGCGCATGAGAACGACTGGTTCGTGTGTCTACTGCGAACCTCTCCTATAGAGGATGGAAACAAACACGCAGGGCTATCGCAACTACTGATCGACCTTAAGTCCCCCGGTTTGGAAATCAGCCCTATCCCCTTTCTCGATGGCTCCCACCACTTCAACGAAGTCACGTTCAACGAAGTTTTTGTCCCCGACACCAACGTTGTGGGTGATCTGGGAATGGGTTGGCATCAGAACACAACCGAGATGGCCTATGAACGCGGAGGGCCTGATCGCTGGCTTTCGCCTTTCTCCACAGTCGAACAACTTCTGCGGGAAGCAAAAGGAACTGAGTTAGAGGAGACGGTGTCTGATCTTTTCGGCGAGTTGGTCGCCCGCTGGTGGGGTATCCGAAACCTTTCTCTCTCTGTGGCACGGCTTATCGACACCGGCGAAGCTCCGTCCATCGAATCGTCACTCGTCAAAGAGATGGGCACTCGCTACGAACAAGAAGTAGTGGAAAAGCTTGTTCATCTCATTGATATTGAATACTCACCTGATTCAGATTCATTGTTCGAGCGGTTGTTAGCTCAATGCGTTGTGACATTTCCAGGGAACACCATCCGAGGTGGCACGATCGAGATCCTTCGTTCAGTTGCGTCAAAGGGTCTGAAGGGGTTACCGGCATGACCGAGGCAACTGGTGTTGATCAACTGATCACTGACACCGCTGATCGTCTATTCACTCAGATCTGTGATCATGAGGCGGTACAGAATGCTGAAGCGGCTGGCGGCGCACCAGAAATCTGGTCCGCGTTTGCCGAAACGGGGTTCCCTTGGATCTCTATCGGTGAGGATCTAGGTGGGTCGGGTGGCACGCTTCTTGATGCCCTAGAGGTGCTGAGGCTGGTCGGATATCACGCCGCACCGATCCCAGCTGCTGAAACGGGGGTCTTGGGTGGCTGGTTACTCGCTAGTTCGGGGCACGAAATTCCCGCTGGCCCTATAACGGTCCTACCTAATGACACCAGCAACATCGAGACATCAGTTTCAGGTGATCAGATGACACTGACAGGAACCTGTATCCGTGTTCCTTGGGCGCGAATCGCGGAACGAATCGCCGTTCTGGTCGAAGTTGACGGACAGAGCATGGTCGCGTCTGTCGATCCAACAGATTGCGTCATTCAACCAATGTCCAATATGGCAGGCGAACCTCGCGACACGGTGTGCTTCGAAGGCGCTAAAGCACCTGCTGCTCCCTGTGTCGCGGGTGTAAACCCAGAGGTGTTTCGCTTTCGGGGAGCTCTCTCCCGCGCAGCTCTAATGGCCGGAGCCATTGAGAAGATGAGCCAATTAACGGTGACGTACACGAATGACAGAATCCAATTTGGCCGCCCGGTCGCCAAGTTCCAAGCAGTGCAGCAACACCTAGTTTGGGGTGCTCAAGAAGCGGCATTGGCTCGGATGGCCGCTGAAACAGCTGGGCGGGAGGCAAATCGCGGATCAGCATTCTTCGAAATCGCCGCCGCGAAACTTATTACCAATCAAGCTGCTGCAAGAGCTACAAAGGCATGCCATCAAGCGCACGGCGCTATGGGGATGACTCAGGAGTATCCACTTCACCACTACAGCCGGCGATTGTGGTCATGGCGAAAAGAATATGGTGGTGACGCCGAGTGGAGTAAGTGGCTTGGAAATGCAGCTATATCTCAAGGCGCAGACGGACTATACGCGCTGGTCACCGGCGGATCCTCTGTCCTCAGTTAGGACATCAACAGTTCTTACGGCAATGGATGCTGATCAGATCTAGCATCAGGATATGAACGATTTTGGTGTCTACGGTGACCTTCACGTGTCTGTTGACGAATTTGTCGCGACGGCAGAAATTCGCCGTCCACCTAACAACTTTTTCGACCTAGATTTAATTGATGGATTGGTGTCCGCATTCAGAGATTTAGATGCAGACGACAGTTGCCGGGCGATAATGCTGTGTGCGGAAGGAAAGAATTTCTGCGCCGGGGCGCAATTCCACAACGACGGCACTCGAGGCGGTGAAATAATCGCCCGCAACGCTGATGGCTCCGCCAGACACTTGTACGACGCTGCCTTTGACCTCTTCAGCTGCAAGACGCCTGTTGTAGCGGCGATTCAAGGCGCTGCAGTCGGAGGAGGACTCGGAGTCGCTTGTTTCGCTGATTTTAGAATCGCCGCACCGGAGGCGCGTTTTACGGCGAACTTCTCTCGACTGGGCTTCCATCATGGTTTCGGATTAACAGCAACTCTCCCTTCGCTAGTTGGACAGCAAAAAGCATTAGAACTGCTTTACACCGGCGCCCGAATCAAAGGAGAGGAAGCAGTCGCGATCGGCTTAGCGGACCGTCTTGTACCTCTCGCAGACCTTCGCTCAGCCGCTCACGAAATGGCGACTGAAATCGCGACTTCGGCGCCACTTGCCGTCGAATCAATACGCGAAACAATGCGAGGACACCTACCGGGGGCAATCAAGGCAGCCACAGATCGCGAAAAAATCGAACAAGACCGGCTCCGAAGTACGGATGACTGGAAAGAGGGCGTCGCTGCCATGAACGAACGCCGTACCCCAAACTTTTCTCGGAAGTAGCTTCCATAATGTTCAACTTCCACACAAAACTGTGAGCGACCTCACCGAAGAGCAGATCCGCTCCGAACTCGATTCAATTCTGGAGCGCCGAAGCGCCGCGACGCGACTCACCACAATGGGTGCCGGATCTGACGACCTCAACGATGGTCGGGGATATCTCGCCACGACGGTCGGGGGAGGCTGGCATGTTCCGACTTGGCCAACACAACATGGCGGTCGAGGGGCATCTCCCAGTCAGAACGCGCTCATCGGGCGTTTACTACGAGAATTCGTTGTTCCCGATCTTTACCCATTCGCCATCGGACTTGGCATGGTCGGCCCAGCGCTGCTGGCTCACGGTACCGAATCTCAGCAGGACGAATGGTTGCATCCCATCGCTTCAGGGGCCTCCATTTGGTGCCAAATGTTCTCAGAACCTGAAGCCGGTTCCGACCTCGCCAATGTCGCTTTGAAAGCTGACCAGGATGGTGAAGAGTGGGTTCTTAGCGGCCAAAAAACCTGGACCAGTAGGGCTATGTGGGCTGATTGGGCTATTTGTTTGGCCCGAACTGACCCCGACCAACCCAAGCACAAGGGTTTAACGATGTTCTCGTTACCTATCGATACTCCCGGGGTAGAGGTTCGGCCCCTTACACAAATGAACCGAGACGCTCACTTCAGTGAGGTATTTGTCAGCGATGCACGGGTTCTTGACTCCTGGCGAATCGGAGAGAGAGGCGAAGGCTGGCGGGTCGCGATGACCGTCCTAGCCCACGAACGCGCAGGCGGCGGAAGCCGAGGTGGTGGTGATGGCAACGCTCGCGGCGTGAGAGTTCCCGGTTGGATTTCAGACCTGCAAACGTTAGGTGTTGCTGAAGAGCAAGTTTGGCGCGACGAGGTTTCTAAGATTTATGCACACGACAGCGTCAGCCGGTGGACGTCACAACGCGCGGCAGATGAGGCTCGCGCTACTGGTGTTCCTGGCCCCGCCGGCAGCGGAGCCAAGTTACGAACAGTCAAGTCCTACAAGGACCGGGCGTATCTAACGAATCGATCGGGCGGGTCCTACGGAATGCTCAGCGAAGGTCCCGGATATATCGAGACGATGACAGCTCCTTCGATGTCAATTCGCGGAGGCACCGATGAAATTCAACGAAACATCCTCGGCGAACGCGTATTGGGGCTTCCAGGAGAGCCTCGACTTGATCGTGATGCTCCTTGGAGCGAAAGTCGTCGCGGTCTGCTCTGATTTACTTAACTTGTCTCTCCCGTAGAAGAACCTCTTGAGCGATCGTCGCGACGTGACTTCCGTCGGGGGCGAATAAGTTCCCCACCGTCATCCCTCGAGCGCCGCTAAGCCCGTGGCAATCCCATTCATAGAGATGCCACTGGTCAGCTCTTGTCGGCCGATGGAACCACATCGCGTGATCTAGCGAGGCACCCATAAACCGTTCTTGGTAGTCCTCTCTTGATGCCTGTATCGGGTGAATGGAGCGGGCTGCATCGAATTGAATCGAATCGGAGGTAAAGGCAAGGCCACATATTTGAAGTCTCGGGTCATCAGGTAACTCATCAAGAAGTCGCACCCAACCCATCGACCGACCTGCTCCAGGGGGGCTGGTTAACGCTCGACGATCCATTATCGACCTCATGTGATCGTCTTCGCGTTGCCTGCAATCCTGCGGATCTGGGGCCAATGGCATTCGCGCCGTCTGAACTTCAGCATCGTTCTCAACAATATGGAACGAACAAGAAAGATTAAGTATCGCCCCTCCGCTCTGACGAGCGACAACGGAGCGTGTGCAGAAAGACCGCCCATTTCGAAGACGATCAACCTCGTACCGAACCGGTTCGTTCAAATTTCCACCGCGGATAAAATACGCGTGTATCGAGTGTGGGACGTAGTCGTTAGCGACTGTCTTAAACGCGGCTCCTAAGCCCTGAGCGATCACCTGACCGCCGTAGATGCGTCCCCAGTGATATTCAGGACTGAGCCCGAGCCAGGTATCAGGACCATGCTGCTCTAGATGCATAACCTCGCTGAAGCTCACTGGATGACTTGCCATTCTGCGAGGGTAACGGACCCAAACCTTCTTGAATTCTTTCGGTTACGACGAATCAAGCAGGTCGACTGATGAGTAACAGATCGATTTTGTCAGTGACGAGGGCACTTACCCTTCGCGGGAACGACGGGCACAGTCGATAAAGCCCAGCTACGGTCGGCCGGGTGAATTCTCTCAACGCTGCCCAATCTCGCGCGACTGATGCTCTTTGGGAGCATTATCAGCAAGGAACCGACCTGCCGCATCAGGCATTCGAGAATCTTGATTTCAGGGATGGATTAGCAATTCAGGCAGACATTCGTCGCCGCCGGCTCGAAAACGGCGCTATTCAGATTGGTTGGAAGGTGGGGCTCACCTCCGACAGGGCTCGGAAACAAGTGGGCATAGACGATCGTCCTTTTGGCCACCTTATGCAAAAGTTCGATTCTGGTGTTTCGCTCCTCGCTTCAGCAGTCAACGGAGCGACTATTGAACCTGAGATGTGTTTCACGATTGGTGAACCAATCTCGGGCGCTGATGTTGATCCTGTAAGCGTGCCAAGTCGGCTCGCAAAAGTTTCGGCCGGCTACGAGCTAAACGAACGTCGAGCCGTCGTAGGAGGCAACCTAGCGATGCTGATTGCAGACAATTTGACTAATTGGGCAATCGTTGAAGGCAGCGGCGTAGCGCTCGATGAGGTTCCCGATATTGATGAAACCGAGATCGTGCAGTATTGCAACGGTGAAGAGCGATTTCGGTGCCTCCATCGCCAGGAGGTCGATAACCCGTTCGTCTCAATTGCTCGTCTCGCTGCGACGCTGCATCACTTCGATCTTGGTCTAGAAGTTGGGCAGAAGGTAATTACCGGCGCATATACCCGGTACCAGGTCTCCCCGGGAGAGAACTGGGTCGCCGAGTACTCAGGTGTCGGACGTGTAGAAGCGAGCTACGAATGAGTCACACAATCTCAATGCCCGACAAACCCCTGAACATCCTGATCACGAAGACTCTGACGTTGCCTGAAGTAAGCGTTGAAGACGAAACAATGATCAGGGAAGCCGCCGGTCCAGGGGCGAACGTCACGATCGTTGACAACCCGAGGGAAGGCATCGGACACGCTGCAGCAGCAGACGTGGTATTAGGCATCACACCTAAATCACTCTTTCGCGCCGCCCCCAATCTTAAGTGGGTGCATGCCACCGCCTCCGGGGTGGACATGTTCATGTATGAAGAATTCGTCCAGAGCGATGTGGTACTTACCGGCGAGAAGGGACTGGTGGGAGGCCATCTAGCTGATACCGCGTTCGGGTTATTACTTGCGTTGACAAGAAGAATAAAGACTGCAATTGAGTTGGGACCTGAGGGCTGGATTCTTGAAAATCGAGAAGAGATGCGGTTCTCTGAAATCGAGCTCGAGGGCCTAACTATGGGCATTCTTGGCTTCGGTGGCACCGGGCGTCATCTTGCAAGGCGAGCCTTGGCGTTTGGAATGAACGTGAGAGCCGTGGATGCTTTCCCTGTTGAGCCTAGTGATGGCGTCGAAGTCGTCGAAGGCATGGATGTTCTAGATGAAGTCATACGCGTTAGCGACGTGCTGGCAGTCGGTCTGCCATTAACCAACGAAACACGTGGGATGTGTAACGACGAGTTTTTCGGCGCCATGAAGTCAACCGCAATATTCCTCAACGTGACTCGTGGTGAAATCATTGACGGCCCATCGCTTGAACGAGCTCTGCAAAATGGTGTTATCGGAGGAGCGGCACTGGATGTGGCTCCGGTAGAGCCCCTACCCGCTGACAGCCCTCTATGGGGTTTTAAAAATTGTGTGATGACGCCACACACCGCCGGTGCGAGCCAACACCGAGGGCGTCGAAATTTGGAACGATTCTGCCGAAATTTAGTAGCGCTTCGCGAGGGGGGCGCGTTGGAGGGTGTCGTCGACAAACAGGCCGGATTTTGAAGGTCTGCAAGTCGCTACTGCCCACCTCCTTTCCTCTCGACTAGTCAAGCGATTCTCTTACCTCGGATGGAGTTAAGAGAACAGCAGGGTCTTGGAAATCTGTGGGAGAGGGTCGTTCACTGTGGTGGTCTGCGGTTGGTCAATGAGAAACCCGTGGCACTACGCCGCTATGGGCCAAGGAGTCTATTTCCTCGTCGCTGAAACCGAATTGCGTTAGAAGTTCCTCCGAGTGTTGACCTTTCAGAGGGCTAGCGGACCGAATATCGTTTGATACCCCCTCCAAGTTGGTTGCGTTTCTGAGAATTTTGATTTCACCCGCGGTTGGGTGCGAGACGGAGGCCGCTAGACCAAGGTGTTGTACTTGTGGATCGGAAAAGGTCTCGGCAACGGTGTTTACCGGACCACAAGGAACTCCTGCCCCGTTAAGACGCAGAACCCAATGCTCAGTTGTGTCCTGTGAAAGGTGTTCCTCGATAAGCATATTGAGCGCAGCTTTGTTTTCTTTTCGTGCTGATACTGAAGAAAAGCGTTCATCTTCGAGCCACTCCACTACACCGAGTTCGGAACAAAAAGCCTCCCAAAGACGTCCGCCCGAAGCAGCGAGATTCAAATAACCATCCATAGTTTTGTACATGCCCATCGGGCCAAGGGTTGGATGGTCATTTCCTGCTTGGGGGGGATCATCACTTGCGACAGTCCATCGCGCAGCCTGAAAATCAAGCATGCCAATCATAGATTCAAGAAGCGATGTGTGAACCCAACGGCCTTTTCCAGTTGTATGTCGCTCGTGTAACGCTGTCAAAATGCCGACGGCGAGTTGAAGCCCGGAAGTTACATCGCTGATCGCTACTCCAGCCCGCACGGGACCCTGGCCCGGCAGCCCGGTAACAGCCATCATCCCGCCCATCCCCTGGGCGATCTGATCCACACCTCCTCGTTGGCTGTAGGGCCCGTCTTGGCCGAAACCCGATATGGAACCGAGAATGATTCGAGGATTGATATTGGCAAGCGTTTCGTAATCGAACCCAAGTCTGTGCTTTACCGGAGTCCTCATATTCTCCACCACAACGTCGGCTGCCTTCACCATTCGATGAAGGACTGCTTGCCCATCTGGGTTCTTAAGGTCAATCACAATCGAGCGCTTGTTTCGGTGCAGATTTAGATAATCAGGTGAGGTCCGCCCACCGGCTTGAAAGCCTCCCTCTGGGGACTCCACACGCACGACATCGGCACCCCAGTCCGCCAGTTGTCTTACTGCGGTGGGCCCTGCCCGCGCGATCGTCAAGTCGATGACGGTGATGTCGGACAAGGGCATCGCTTCACCCATCAGCGCGTTCCCTTTTCATATTCCGCGGTCTCCGTAGTCCGGCGTTCCAGGTCAAGGAGTCCAGATAATCCGGTGGTTTCCACTAATTCGCGATGGAGTTTCATGCCGTCAATATCTGCTCCCGTGGAACCATTCTCAGTGAATTTGCGGTATGCATCTCGGATGGCTGTTAGCCAAAGTGCTTGAGAGGTAAACGCGTCAATGATCAACGACCAACCGTAGTCTTTCCATTCCTGCGAGGAGTGGTGGTCTAGCGAAGTAATCGTGGCCATGGGCGCCGAAATGCTGGCCGCTACTTTTTGTAGATCTTGATCCCGACAAAATGCCATTGCTATGTCCGCTCCGGCATCGACATACGAATTAAGGCGTGCGATCCCGCTTTCGACGCCTTCGTGACGCATTGCACCTGTTCGCGCGATGATCAGCAAGTCTTCATCAGAACGCGCTTCTGCTGCAGCCGTGACCTTTGCGCACATGTCGTCGGTGGAGATTAGGTGCTCGACTCCTATGTGGTGATGGACGCGTTTGGGTGCGATCTGGTCTTCAAATTCAACGGCCGCGGCGCCTGCTTGTTCAAATTCCCATACCGCTCTGACTACGTGGACCGGGTCACCGAAGCCGACACCTCCATCCACGATCAGTGGCAGTTCACACCGAGAGGTGATGCGACGGGCGACGTCTGCTATTTCTGTCGTGGTCAAAAGAGCTTCGGAAACGGCATATTGGAAACCGAGCGCTCCTCCGCTCAAGTACCCGGCTTTAAAGCCGAATTCTTGTGCTAGAAGCCCTGACAACGGATCAAGTATTAGCGGTGCAAAGATGGTGTCGTCACCGAGCGTTGCTTGACGAAGACGGTTTCGAGCGTCATTCATTGCTCAGTCACCCGGGGTCACTTTGCCCACCTCTGACAAGGCGCCCGGGTCGCTGACCCGTAAACTCACCTTCGCACGACACCTCCGTACCGGAAACAAATGTGTGGCTGTAACCCGTGGGGCGCTGCACAAGCCGTTTGCCGCCAGCCGGAAGATCGCGAATCAGTTCTGGTTGGCCCACGGACAGGCGTTCAAAATCGACGATGTTGAAGTCTGCTTTGTAGCCAGGACGCAGTAACCCACGATCTAGTAACCCGTATGCTTCTGCAGTTCGGCGGGTTTGTTTGTTAACGAGAAACTCCAACGGAATCTTTTCTCCGCGTGTCCGGTCGCGTCCCCAATGGGTGATGAGATAGGTGGGATAGGACGCGTCGCAAATTGTTCCTACATGGGCGCCCGCATCTCCCACACCGCAAATGGTGTGAGGATCCGTGAGCATCTCGTGGATCTCATCGAGGGAGCCAGAGGTGTAATTCTCGAAGGGATAGAGCAACAGCGTTTCACCGTTTCCGGTTGCCAACAGATCAAGGACGACCTCCCATGGGCTGCGACCTATGAGTTCAGCT
>Ga0206680_10000271_pt1 | contig 19158 bp, 18 predicted proteins | sample M115012015metaG_FD_160124 | JGI IMG/M metagenome (GOLD analysis project Ga0206680, IMG submission 160124) | Ammonia-oxidizing marine archaeal communities from Monterey Bay, California, United States - M1 150m 12015 | ecosystem: Environmental > Aquatic > Marine > Intertidal zone | place: USA...
ATCCGTGAGCATCTCGTGGATCTCATCGAGGGAGCCAGAGGTGTAATTCTCGAAGGGATAGAGCAACAGCGTTTCACCGTTTCCGGTTGCCAACAGATCAAGGACGACCTCCCATGGGCTGCGACCCATGAGTTCAGCTCTGGCGGAAACGGACGTCGACGGTTCGGGCTCATAGTTGAGTTCTGGACCTAATTCGTAGGCCCGTGTAAGCGCATAGTTCATCCACTTGCTGAAAGCATCAACGGGTCGCTCATTAATCAGTTGTTCCCGTAAAGCGCTGTCCGTTCGAAGCAGCATGGCACGTTCAGAGGTCGAAAGATCAGCGATTGCTTTATAGGCGGGATGGTTTCCAAATGGATTAACAGTGGCATCTAAACCGAGTAAAACGCCGATCGGTCGACATCCGACCTGCCCGTTAGCGGTCACCCCTTGGGTATTCGCTTCGCGAATTTGATCAAGAGTCTGACGCCAAAGGTCAGGAGAGTGGTCGACCTGGATAATGAGCGCCGAAAGCGGTCTTCGCGAAATGCGAGCTGCCTCTAGAAGAATCTCGAATTCGCCAGGTCCAAAATCGCTGTTAACTTGCAGCACTCCGGTTCCCGAAGATCGCATCGCTTTTGCAATCGCTGCTAGTTCCGGATCTCCGGCTGACAACGATGGCGTGAGCCTGCCATCAGCCGCTTTGTGTTTCGTTGTACGGCTGGTGCTGAATCCGAGCGCTCCCGCATGGAAGCCTTCGGCGATCAGCTGTTCGAATCGCGACAATTCATCAACGGTAGGTACTTCCTCGTGGTTGGCTCCGCGCTCCCCCATCACGAAAAATCGAAGCGCTCCGTGCGGAATTTGGCTGCCGATGTCCATCACGCGCGGCATGCTCTCTAATACGTCCAGATACTCCGGATAGCTCTGCCAGGTGAAATCGATGCCTTCGGCAAGGACAGTGCCGGGAATATCTTCTACGCCTTCCATCAGGTTGATTAGGAATTCCTCGCTGCCCCGGCGCACAGGTGCAAATCCCACGCCGCAATTGCCGAACACTGCGGTAGTTACTCCGTGCCACGAAGAGGGAGACATCTCGGGATCCCACGTAGCTTGCCCGTCATAATGGGTGTGGACATCTACCCATCCGGGGAGAATCAACTGACCGTCGGCGTTAATTTCACGGTGACCGGCCCCATCAATTTCACCGACGGCAGTTACAAGGCCTCCATTTATGGCAAGGTCCCCGGTTAGCTGTGCGGAGCCGCTGCCATCAATGATGACACCGTCTCGGACGACAAGATCATGCATGCTTCGAAAGCGTACCCATGATTGGCCCAGTGATTCCCATGATGCGCGCCCAACTTCACTTCTGGAAGCAAGATTCTATTTTTTATAGAGACATACCGAGGCAGCAGAAATCGAATGGCAAAATAGTGCCATGGCTCAACAGGTGCTGATCGTTTATCAAAGCCGCAGCGGCACAACTCTTCAGTTGGTCGAATCACTTGTAGCGGGCATCGAGAGCGCATCGGATTTGGTCGACACCGAGATAAGCACGGTAACAAGGTCCGCGTTGCTGGCGACGTCAGAAGACGTCAAAAACGCTGATGCGCTTGTTATCGCCACTCCAGAGCACTTCGGCTCGATGGCCGGCGCTACAAAGGTTTTCTTCGAAGAGATCTGGGACGGATGCTTAGACCAGACTCGAGGGTTGCCTTGGCAACTACTAGTAAAAGCCGGAACCGACGGAGCTCAAACCGCCGAGGGAGTACAAAAGTTGGCGAAAGCTCAGGGGTGGAAGCAATTCCGTCCTCCTCTCCTCGTAGTTGGCGGCGTTACAAAAACGGCTCTCAATGGTGCTTTTGAGCTCGGCGGGCTCCTTGCCGTGAGTCTCGACAACGAACTGATCTGAGATAACCCCGCCCAAATCTCTACGATGTCACTGTGATCGCTAGGGATTCAGAGCTAATGGGTTACCGGGCTGCGCCCACTCCCAAAACAGTTCCGCGTTTAGTCCAACCTGACCGGTTAGTGGAAATCGCAGTCGTTACTTCGGAGGCATGAAGCTAAGTGCCTTGGTACGACCAGGTCCCCGCAGTTTCCTTCGAGGTAGATTGCGAAGAAAATCGGCACACAATTACTTGGTCTGGCGGCCAGATAATTCTCGAACAACATCCACAGATAGACGCAGAAAAGGCACTCGTTGCTTTAGGGGGTGCAAAGCCAAACTGTCTCAACGTTTTTGAGTTGTGGGAGTTCGCGTTAAGTGACGCTGGTTTCATCGAAGAATGGGCACCATGGCAAACAGCCGACCGGCAACGTCGATGGTGGTTAAGAACAGCGCTCGAGAGATTACGATCAGAGGGCGTGCAAGATTTTCTGTACGACTTACCTAGAGAACGAGCAGTCAAAATGGGTGAAGCATCAGTTGCTTTGCCCCACGAATTCCTCGATCGCGCCATGGCGACCGTGGTTGACGTCCGAGATCAGAGCGGCTGGGATTTTGGCCCTGCTCTCAGTCGCCATCTCGCGGAAGCCACGAGACTGAGAGCTCGTCGCGCATTCGTGAAAGCACTCACAAATCAGCGACCTGCCGTGCCAAGTCCGGCATTGATCCCATTCAAATGCGAAATCGAACTACACGGAGAACCCTGGATCCATGGATGCTTGTCCGGCCGCGACAGCAGCATAGAAATTTCTCTACATCCCCGTTGGCTAAGCCGAGTTTGGGCTCGAGGCGTGTCTGTTCACAACGACCGCTTTACCGTTGACGCAACTGAACAAAAAGATTCGGTTCTATTAACCCAGGTCGAGTGGGTTCCCAATAACGGCAAACTGGACCCGCATCTCACGACATGTCAACTATGAGGAATGCTCCAGTCAATGGGTTCCCTTCCCCCATCAGTTAATGCTGAATTGGTTCGCGAGAACGGGCGACTGCCGAAAAAACCCCTGTGCGCGCTGAGAGGAGACGGGTGGGGTGACTCGACGATGACATGTCGCTCGACGTCGATAAGTGATCTCTTTTTCTGAGCAAATGCTCCCCACAGCACAAAGACAACCCGCTCTTTCTTCCCGTTAACGATGCGAATGATCTGATCGGTGAAGGTCTCCCAGCCGCGATTGCGATGCGAACCGGCGTTGTGTGCGCGCACCGTAAGGACTGCGTTTAGCAACAGCACTCCCTGTCGAGCCCACGGCTCTAGGTTCCCATGTGGCGGTGGAAGAAGACCGAGGTCGGACTGCATTTCCTTATAGATGTTCTGCAGAGAAGGTGGAATATCTACGTCTCGGCGAACCGAGAAGCATAAGCCGTGCGCTTGTTTTGCACCGTGGTACGGGTCTTGCCCCAAGATCAGCACCTTTACATCCTTGTAGGCAGTGAGATGGAGCGCCGAGAAGACATCTTTTTCGGGGGGAAAGACCTGAGAGGCCCCTCGTTCTTGTTGAACGAATCCTTGGAGTTCAATCCAGTAAGGCTCAGTGAATTGGTCCCGCAGCAGAGGATTCCAGTCGGTAGTCACTCGAGAATCCTCAGTCAAGCTCGTCAGCTGCTTGCCTGCTTAATTCAATGCCAATACCAATTCGGGACCGGTAATAATCCAGATCCACTCCGTCCGTAGATTTTTGGCCTTGCATATACCGGGCATACACGCCGTGGATGATGCAGGCACTTTTGAAGTGGTTGAAGCTGATGTAATAAGGAAGATTTGTTAAATCACATCCTGTCTGCGACGCATAACGGTCGATCAGTTCGGCCCGGCCTAAGAATCCTTCGGCGAGAGTGGGCGCATTCTCTTTGTTCACTAATTCGTCACCCGGTTCAGCCCAGGTGTTCAATGCGTAGGCAAAGTCCGCCATTGGGTCGCCCAGAGTTGAGATCTCCCAATCCAGAACTGCAGTCAGTTCGCCATGAGGGTTAACGAGACAGTTGTGTAAGCCGTAGTCTCCGTGCACCACTCGAGCCGGGCCTTGCTCTGGTCGCCTCGCCTCGAGAAAGTCGTGAAGTTCATGCAGATCTTGGTCGTCGTATGACGCTCCCTCGGCCGATGCCAACCAACTTCGGTACCAGGTGCGAATCTGGCGGCCGACGTAATCCTCTTTCTTTCCAAGGTCCCCGAGCCCCACTTCGTCAGGGTCTACCGAGTGAAGGGCGGCCAGCACATCCATGAACGACAGTCCGACTTTGGCCCGGGCATCCACAGTCAGATAATCCAATGTCTCTTCCAATTCGAACAGAGCTTTACCCTCAACTTGACTCATCACGTAGAAGTGAGCGCCGGTCACGTCGGGGCTTTCGCAATAACCGTACGCATCTGGTACGGGGACTGGAGTTGGGCCAAGTCCACTAATGATTGAATACTCGCGACCCATATCGTGAGCCTTAGGCAACAGCTCACCCATAGGAGGTCGTCGAACCACGGCGCTCTTCCCATTTTGATCTACTAACGCATACGTCAAGTTGCTATGGCCACCTTCGAGACGGGTCCATTCGAATGGAGGTTCTAGACCTTCAGTGTTTTGGCTAATCCACTCCTCTACGGCCGCGACGTCGTAGCCAACAATCTCAATACTCTCGCTCATGTCATCCCTGCTCACTTTGACCCTGACACAAGACATTAAGCGAGATCGCGTATCGGCTTTCAGCACAACTCTTGTCTGGCCACTCTTCTTTAGGTAAATAAGACTCGAAACTGCTATTCGGCGATGGGTGTGTTCTGCCAGGTAAGAAACTTCCAGCCTTCACTGGTGTTTAACCAGACACAGGTATAACGGCTTCGAAGTAAGAACTCCCTCTCACGCGCCACAACGGTTATTTCTGCAGTCCCATTAACCAACGCGACGTTGTCGAAAGTTCTGATCTCCACATCGCTGTTATCGACGGCTCGATAGTCGAAAGTGCCGAGTTCAATCGCAGCGAGGTACGACTCTTTTGAATCGACAGCGGCGGTTGAGTGGGTGTATCTGAGGTCCTGGTGAAGTAACTCATCCAGCACGTGTAAATCGGCATCAATCATGGCCTGCCAACGCCGCTGCTCCAATTCATGAATAGCTGCTTCCATCCCTGAAAGCTAGCTATGTTTTGGCTTGCAATCATCTGAAAACGCGAGCAAGGGCACTGCCATGGGACGAAATCGCTGGATAACGGAGATGGGCCTAGGGGTTGACGTGCACGGCGCCGATTACAACAAGGCAGCTCGACGTGCCGTCTCCGATGCTCTTCGTCATAGCAGCCTTCATTTTTTCGATGTCACCGATAAGTCTGCGCAGGAGATGCAGGTTGAGGTGGTGATAGGTGCAGCTGAACCGACGAATATTGATCCGGCGGTGATCGCACAAGAGATTCCTTATGGAACCGTCACCGTAACCGTCACCAGCGGAGGACTCGACGTCATCTCCGACAACGGAAACGACAGGATCACTATGGTGAACGCGGCGATTTTAGTGAGTTTTGATGACTAATTACGATGGTTTCGTTGCTACCACAAATTCGATAAGCACTTGAGTGCGCACTCCAATACCAGGCTCTTCGAGATCGGCGAGTTCTTCGCGGATTGATCGTTCTACCTCGTCAGCGCCGCGTTCTTGAATAGCCATCCACGCAGGACCAGCAGCCATCCAGGCACGTACCTCGTGGTCGAGATCGGCTCCTTCCAGGTCGAACTGCACTCCCTGTCGTTCGGCCGGTTCCAAACCGGCAACTCGACACATCTCCTCGGCTCTTCCCTCCCGTCCAATTTCTCCCAGTTGTTGTGACCATTCGATCTCGTGATCGGATATGCGTCTAATCGCCTGAAACGCTTTCCCAATTTGGCTGCGGCCACGGCCAGCAGCAAAGAAACTCAGCCCAAGGCAGCCACCCGGTCGTAGAACTCGGGCCGCTTCGTGAACTGCTTGCTGGTTTGGTCCCCAGATTCCGCGACAGCTTGTGGCTACATCGAAACTTTGGTCATCCCAAGGAAGCGCGTTCATGTCTCCATGTCGAATATCAGCTTCAGGGGTACGTCGTTTCGCGAGGTTCAGTAATCGGTCTGATGCATCAAGTCCATGTGCCAGAGCACCCCGACGAGACGCCATGTTCAGCATAAGACCAGAGCCACAGGCGATATCTAGGTAGTCGCTCCCAGCTTCCACCTGGGTCGCGCGCAAGAGCGCGTCAAATTCTGGCCACCAGCGCGGCTCCATTACCGATGCCCACACCTTTGCTTGATCGCCCCAACCTTGATCGACTTCTTTCCAGCTCATAAAGACTCATCCACATCAATTGAGGAACGCCGCTGCATGGGGCGCTCGTTTGTGTTGAACTTTATGGTGCAAAGAGGGAAGAGACGACAACAATGAACAATCCACCTGAGTTGCGTTCGCTCTATGTAGATCCCAGCGAGATGGAATGGTGCGCGTCAGAGTTTCCTGGGATACAACACAAAGTGCTGTGGTCAGACCCTGAATCCGGCCGCTCAACCATTCTTTTCAAACTTGAACCCGGTGCAGTGGTTCCGCACCATGAACATGCAGATATCGAACAAACCTGGGTGATTTCGGGGACTTTCGAAGACCAAGAAGGAAAAGCGCTTCCTGGTCATTACATTTGGCGACCTGCTGGAAATCGCCATGAAGCTCGAAGCGTTGACGGCGCAGTCATTTTGGGGTTTTTTCTACAGCCCAACAAATTTGATCAAGGCTCCAAGTTCTACACAGAAAGCTAAGCGAGTTGGCTTAATAACGCTGCAGGGGCGGTGCCAACGCGACTACTGGCGTTTCGTCCTGCCGCTGGTTGGTGTTTAACCACCTATCCAACCTCCGTCGACTCTTAACTCAGTTCCTGTGGTGAAACTGGATTCATCTGAAGCGAGAAATAAGGCAGCTTCGGCGACTTCTTCCGGGCGTCCGAATCTGCCTAAAGGGTGACGAGACAGTGCGCGTTCGATATAGGGAGTCGGGTCATCGAAACGCGCGAAGGATCGATCAAGCAGCGGCGTTTCGGTCGCTCCTGGCAAGATGCAGTTAATACGTATTCCATCTGATGCATGATCGTTCGCTGCGGTCCGACAAAGACTCACTATGGCCCCCTTTGAAGCTACGTAGGCGGCGTTCGAGATTCCTCCCGAAACTGCAAGTTGCGAGGCCACAGCGACTATTGAACCGCCGTTAGCTGACATTAAGGGGATGCAGGCACGCATCCAAAGAAACGTACCTTTGACATTTACTTCGAAAACTCTGTCCCACTCTTCTGGGAGAGTGTCGGGCACCGTCTTACCAACAGAAACAGCCGCGGCCGTCATCAACACCTTAGGGGCCCCGAAGCGGCCTTGAACTTCCTCAACAATGTTGTTTACCGCGCTGTCTTCGGTCACATCTGCCTCAAACCAGCAAGCAGTTCGTCCTTCCCCCTCGATGAGTTCAGTGGTCTCGGCCGCGCCCTCGGCATCGATGTCGACGACAACGACTGTCGCTCCCTCCTCGGCGAATCGACACGCCGTCGATCTTCCAATGCCTGAACCGCCGCCCGTTACCAGGGCTACCCGCCCCTCAAGTCTTTCCATACTGAGATCGTAGATCTTGAAAGGCTTACTTGATCATTACGATTGAGCCCGGCGCTACCCTGCGGCCGGAGAGCAACACGTTTTCGTCCAGATTTCTGTTGGTACGGCTCCTCATCTGGTTGTGGGTACTCCAAGGCCGCGATCAGCGAAGAAAGGTCCTGAGAGTCATCTTTGACAGTTCAACGAACGGTGATTCGCTCGTTATTAGTTCCGCCTTGGGGTTATGTTGAATGCCGTGACCGAACACAGTCTCCCTCAGCCTCCTCAACATCTCTCGACAGAAGAGTTTCGTGAACACGGACACGCCTTGATCGATTGGATCGCCGATTACTGGCAACGTGTCGAACATCTTCCTCCGATGTCCGCAGTGCGGCCAGGAACAATCCGTGAACAGTTGCCTTCTCAAGCCCCAGAGACCGGTGAGCCGTTTGCGGACTTGATCAAGGACTTAGATTCCATCGTGCTGCCGGGCATCACCCACTGGCAGCACCCATCATGGTTCGCTTACTTCCCGGCAAATGCTTCACCGCCTTCGGTTCTCGCGGAGTTAGCTTCCGCTGGTCTGGGAGTTCAGGGGATGCTTTGGTCCACTTCTCCCGCTGTAACGGAAATCGAAAGTCACGTCTTGGACTGGTTAGTTGAGATGCTGGACTTACCGAACTCCTGGCGCACTACCGAAAAAGGTGGCGGGGTACTGCAGATGAGCGCGTCGGACTCAACTCATACTGCCCTCGTCGTGGCAAGACACGAGGCGGCCAAGCTCGGAGTTCGAGTTGAGTCCATGGTTGCTTACGCGTCAACACAAGCTCACAGCTCCATTCAAAAGGGGGCAACAGTTGCGGGATACGGCCACGTGCGCCTGATTGAAGTTGATGACGAACAAGCGATGCGCACTGACGCATTGCAGCAAGCCATCGAAGATGACCGCTCAAACGGCCTGACTCCGGTATTTGTCGGAGCGACGGTGGGTACCACGGGAACTACCGGCGTCGACCCAGTCAGATCTATCGGGGAAATCTGTGCCGCGGAAATGCTCTGGCTTCATGTCGATGCCGCCTACGCGGGCAACGCAATGATTTGCCCGGAGTTTCGCCATCACCAGGACGGTTTGGAACTAGCTAATAGCTACACGTTTAACCCTCATAAATGGATGATGGTCAATTTCGACTGTTCTGTTTTTTACGTCGCTGATCGAGCATCATTAATCGACTGTTTAAGCATTCTCCCGCCATACCTCAAAAATGAAGCCAGTTCATCGGGTGCCGTAATTGATTACCGAGATTGGCATGTGCCTTTAGGTCGCCGCTTTCGAGCACTCAAGCTGTGGTGGGTGATCCGAAGCTATGGAACCGATGGCCTTACATCGATGATCCGTTATCACGTAGAACTCGCTGCACAGCTCGCCGCTCGGATCGAGGCTGATTCCCGCTTCGAACTCGTCGCTCCTCACCCTTTCGCACTCGTCTGCTTTCGCTGCAGCGCGGGAGATGAGGCCACGGAGCGGCTCATTCAGCAGGTCAACGAAACCGAGACTGTGGCGTGGACTGGTTCGGAACTGAATGGACGTCCGATGATCCGAGTGTCAATTGGTCAAAGTCGGACAGAACAGCGCCATGTAGACGCGCTATGGGATCTCATCGACCAGCTTGGATGACTACGAGAACAGGATGCATATCTCGCTCAGATCGCGAAGCCACCTGTCTTTGTCTCAAGGTATTCGCCGATCCCCTCGTGACCACCTTCACGCCCTAAACCAGAGTCGCCCATCCCTCCGAATGGAACCGATGCGGAGGTTGGGTTTACGTCGTTCACACCAATGATTCCGAAGCGCAAACCTTCGAAAGCGCGCATCGCAACCGCTATATCTCGCGTGTATATGTATGCAGCTAGCCCATAGTTCGTATCGTTTGCTAGTTCGATGACTTCATCTGGGTCGTCGTATGCAATGACTGGGGCTACGGGCCCAAATGTCTCTTCGCGATAAATCGTCATTTCCTCGCTGACACCGGTGAGTACAGTCGGAGCAAAGAAATGACCAGAGGCATACCCGTTTTCGGTTAAGCGAGTCCCACCTACGGGCACTCCTGCACCTTTTTCTCTTGCATCTTCGACTTGTCTTTCAACTTTCGCCACGGCGACATCGTCGATTAAAGGACCGACTCCCACACCTTCGTCCATTCCGTTCCCTGTCCGCAGTTTTTCCACTCGGCCACACAGGGTCTCTTCGAAAGCGGTCCGTAACGAGGTGGGAACGTACAGGCGATTTGGGCTGATACAAGCCTGCCCAGCGTTGAGAAATTTGAGAGCGGCTGCGCCTTTAGCAGCGTGCACTGGATCTGCGTCCGGGAAAACGATGAAGGGAGCGTGGCCTCCTAGTTCGACCGAAATTCTCTTCAGGTTCGCCGCAGACTTTGCTGCCAAGATTCGGCCTACAGCAGTGCTACCTGTAAAGGTCAACTTTGCGACTCTTGGGTCCGAAGTGAATACGTCACCGATGGGGGCAGGTTCAATAGCGGTGACAAGATTGATTACTCCTTCAGGAATACCGGCATCCACAAAAACCTCATAGGTGGCCTTAGCGCACAGGGGTGTCGCTTCGGCAGGCTTGAGTACCAAGGTGCAACCGGCGGCGAGGGCTGGGCCCATTTTTCTGGTCAACATCGAAATCGGGTAATTCCATGGTGTTATGGCCGCCACAACTCCAACAGGCGCCTTCACGGAAAGAAAACGTTGGTCGGAGCGCTGCGAGGGCAACCACTCGCCAGTGACACGTTTAGCTTCCTCCGCGAACCAGATCAGAAAATCCGCAGCGTATTTCACTTCAGCACGCGATGCCCTCAACGGTTTACCCTGCTCAGCGGTCATAAGTTCAGCTAGAGCCTCGCTTCGTTCAGTCATCAGCTCCCACGCCCGGTAGAGCAATCGCGACCGTTCATAAGCCGTGGTGTTCGACCATTCCGAGAATGAGCCGTGAGCTGCGTCGATCGCGGCTAGAGCATCCTCAGACCCTCCCGCAGGAACAGATCCAAGGACCTCCCCAGTAGCGGGGTTAGTGACATCGAAGGTTTTGCCAGATCGGGCGTCAACCCATTTGCCATCAATGAACACTCCAACCTCCGCATAATTGATCCGACTCGCTCAGCACTTGGCGAAGCCTAGAAGATGTTCTACTGAGAGCCGATTACATCTAGAAATCGATCATTCTCAGCAGGAGTTCCCATGGTGACTCGTAGCCCCTCATTCTCGAAAGGACGCGTCACTACCCCCATGCTTTCAAGACGCTGGAAAAGTGGTCCCGCTTCTTCTCCCACAGGCAACCAGACGAAGTTTGCCTGACTAGGGGTTACGGGCCACCCTCTGGCTTCAAGTTCAGTTGACACACGAGACCGTTCACTGATCACTTCTTCGACCCGTGCCTTCAACTCATTTTCTGCTTGCGGCTGTAATGACGCCAAAACGGCCGTCTGAGCTAATCCATTCACGAGGAAAGGCAGCGCTACCTTGTCGATAGCCCCGATGACCTGATGATGGCCTATCGCGTAGCCCACTCTCAAATTTGCCAGACCGTAAGCCTTGGAGAAGGTTCTGAAAACCACCGCATTGTCATGGTGCGGGAGAATTTCAGTCACGGCATTAGCCACTGAGTCGTCAGTAACGAATTCGAGATAGGCCTCGTCAATTATCACCAATACGTCTTTATTGACCGATTCGAGCAAATACTTGAGGGCCTTGGTCGAACAAACTGTTCCGGTTGGGTTGTTCGGGGTTGAAAGAATTACGAGCTTCGTGCGGTCTGTGACAGCGGCTCCGACGGCATCGAGGTCGAAAGACTGGCCGTTCAAAGGCACCGTCACTGCTTTGGCTTCGGAGATGGCGCAGAAGACTGGATGTACTTCAAACGACCGCCACGGATAAACGACTTCGTCGCCGGCATCGACATAAGCCATAAAAGCTTGCTGTAACAAGCCAACCGAACCACAACCAACGGTTACTTGGTCACCTTCGACCCCGTGCTTGGCCGCCAACGCGTCTCGTACGGCTTGACCTCGGTGATCGGGGTAGCGGTTCAACAAGTTTGCTTCGCCGGTAATTGCAGACAACACAGACGGAAGTGGACCATAGGAGCTTTCGTTCGAAGCAAGCTTTATGGCCTCGTCTAATTGATGGTCGGCAGCCGCCTGAGCCGCTGACTTACCTGGCTTGTACTGAGGGAGGCTGTCCACAACGGCACGGGGTCGTCCACTCACAAAAACTCCTCAAGGATGTGGGCTTTCGTCAGCCTACGCATTTATTGAGCTAACCCTTCGAGAAGAGGCAGGTGAGGCTCGGCTCCGCCGGTTGGATTCAACGGGATGACGACTAGTTCTGTTGCGCCTGCTTCTCCATGCTGAGCCAACCGTTCCGATATGGAGTCAAGCGTTCCCCAGGCGACCAAGGCATCTATGAGTCGGTCGCTTCCTCCGCCTGCGAAATCTGCATCGTCGAATCCTAGGAGCCGCCAAGCTCTGTGGTAGTACTCCAGTCCCATGTAGAAGCCGAGGGCGCGCCGAGCCAGTCTCCTCGCCTCAACGGGCTCATCGCACAGCAAGCACATCTGACTCACATTTAGCGACGACTTTTCGGGGATACGTTGGCGCACGACCGCTGTGTGCTCAGGGGTTTGCAAAAATGTGCTGACCCCATCCACCAGTTGATGCATCGCCTCCAACATTTTCGGTCCATGGGCCGCGACATGGATTTTTACTTCTTGTGAACCCGGGACGGAGACCTGAGCAGCTCGAACAGCTTTCACATACGACACCAATTTTTCAACTGGCGGGTCCCACGCGTGACCTCTGGCGTTAGCTAGTCCGGCGTTGGATACCCCTAAACCAAGCACGAACCTTTCGTCCGAAAACTCACTGAGTGTTTGAGCGGCCGCCGCAGCCGCAACGGCATCTCTTGCATAAACATTGGCTATCCCTGTGGCGATCCGCAGGCGTTCAGTTTTTGCCAACAAATGTCCCGAGGTGGCGAAGGGTTCGCGGCCAAACAACTCGGTTACCCACAGTGTGTCGATAGAGATCGATTCAAGATGTTGGGCAAACTGGACCAACGAGGACCCTGACATTCGATCGGTGTTGAACATCACACCAATTGAGGTTCGTGATTTATTCACCGCGGCACTCTCCTAAGACACAGCATCGTTAGCTTCACCACCTTGTCAGACCTAAGCACAGGGTCGCTCTGTGGTAGGTCTAGCTCAGTTACCACTTTTTTCGGGGCGAAAACTTGTGCCCCGCACGGCAGTTGGACGCTGATTCGTTACGGTAGTCCTTTGAAACTCCTAAGGAGCCGCCATGCGAAATCGACCCATAGAGCCAGCGTGGTTTATCGCCGTGGGCGTGGCAATTTCGTGGCTGGGGATTTTCCTGAAAAGCGTCCCTGTAATTTTTACAGGCTTTGGGATGTTCGTAGGGTTCGCCCTGTCGACGGTCCTTAACGTCTGGAACGAAACACGATTCGGTCCTCCCCAAACTTGGGGTGACGAAGCTAGCGACGGCTCGGAAGCCGATTGACCTCGCGCCGAGTTTGGTGACTGACAGTTATTCACCCTGCAAAACGGTGGGAAAGATTGGTCCCCCAAGTTGATCACCTGGGTCTAACCCATGGTTGGGTGGCAGCGGCATCGTGTGGGGCTTCGGGTCGTACACCACATCGGCTCCAACCCAGCGGCTGGCGAGCGCGCGACGCGCATTATGTTTTGATGAATTCCCGGGGGATCCGTGAACAATGAGGGGGTGAAAGATCAACACATCGCCCGGCTCTAAATCCCACGACAGAAGCTCGTACTTGTCGCGGTTGGCATCTATGTCCGGCATATCTTCGAGTTCTGGGTTGACCATAAAAGAGTTGTAATCGGGGGTGATCGCTTTGAAGCGATTTGACCACGTGTGAGACCCTTTGATGAATTCCAGCCCAGATGATTCAGAAGTCACGCTGTCGATGGGTATCCAAATACTGACGATTTGGTCACCACTAATAGGCCAGAAAGTCAGATCGTGATGCCAGGGCGTTGGGACGTCTGACCCGGGCTCCTTTAAGAACAGCTGGTCATACCAGTGGGTCACCGTCGGCGAATCGAGAACCTGTTGAGCTAAACGCGCAAGGGGTGAATTGAAAACAATGTGTTCGAACTCGTCGGTGTGAAGCCACATAAAGAGGTCAGCGCTAAAACCTCGATCCCTCATAGAAAGAATTTTTCCCAGGGCACTAGGAGCAGTTTGCGCCGCTTCTATACCTGTAGCGATCTGATCGACCCACGATTGGGACAAAACTTTAGGAGCGCAAATCACTCCATCTTCTCGGAGAGCTTTCACTTCAGAGCCAGAAAGACTGCGAGATGGGGCCTCGGGTTGCGCTGTTGCCATGACGAACATTACCTCCGGACTACACACCGGTTCACCTCAATCAATCGCAATTCGAACTTGGATACATTGACGGCTTCGGACACGAAAGGAAAGACATACCCGGGTCCTGGGAATTTCCACACACGAGGGGAGCAAGTTCCTCAAGTTCATTACTCGACATAGCGAGATAACTCTTCAACGCTTGTGCGCACCCTGTTCTTCAGCTTGGCGTTACCAATGGGTCGGGACCGTCAAGAACTCAAATAAATTTGAGCCAGAGCTACCCACTATGTTCTGACCATGACATCAAGTGAAGAATTGGCTTCGAGCGCTGACGCGTCCATCGGGCGGATGGCGTAATGGCTCTGCGCTTTGGGGCGTTCCTTGCGCCACATCACCCAGTCGGTGAAAACCCAATGCTTCAATTTCGTCGCGATTTGGACCTCGTTGTTCAGCTAGAGCAGCTTGGCTACAACGAATTTTGGTGTGGTGAACACCACTCGTCCGGTTGGGAAATGATAGCGAGTCCCGAAATGTTCCTCGCCGCCGCTGGTGAGCGAACATCACGGATCAGACTCGGAACGGGAGTCATTTCGCTTCCGTACCATCACCCCTATAACGTCGCTCAGCGCATCGTCCAACTGGATCATATGACCGCAGGCCGGGTGATCTTTGGAACCGGCCCCGGAGCGCTTCCCTCCGACGCCCACACATTTGACATCGACCCGATGCTCTTACGCGACCGTCAAGACGAAGCACTTGGGGTGATCTTGCGTCTTCTTCGCGGAGAGCCTCGTTTCTCCTACGACTGTGACTGGTTCACAATGAAAGACGCTCAATTGCAGCTACTCCCGGTCCAAGAGAACATGCCCACCGCAACTGCATCGATGGTGTCTCCCTCTGGAATGACTCTGGCCGGGAAATACGGAACCGGGGTGATCTCAATCGGGTCCATGGCTTCCGAAGGAATTACCGCCCTATCCACCCAATGGGAATTTGCCGAAGACGCAGCACTCGAATCAGGGGCGACGGTAGACAGGTCCGACTGGCGAGTGCTCATGAACTGGCACTTAGCGGAAACTCGGGATTCGGCACGTGCGCAAGCCCGCGATGGACTCCAACGTTGGCACAACGAATACATCGCCGGCACTCTGCAGCGGCCAGGGGCTGTCGCCTACAACGACCCAGACGAGGCGCTCGAGGCAGTTTGTGGTGGCGCGTCTCAGGGCGTCGTGCAATCAGCTGTGGTCGGTACGCCAGATGATTTGGTCGAGTTCATTCGCAAGATGTATGAGATCACGGGAGGTTTCGGAACAGCGATTGGCTTCGTCCACGATTGGGCCAACCCTCGCGACACAGCCAACAGTTGGGATCTCGTAGCGCGGTACGTCATTCCCGAAATAAACGGCTACACCAAAAAATTGAGGGAATCACAAGAATTCGTCTCGACTAAACGCGAAGCGTTCAACCGTGCTGGCGAAGCCATCCTCGACAAAATCATGGGCAACGAGAAAGCAGCGGAAGCCATGCAAGTGACAGTCGCCCAAAACAAGGGCAAATCCAACAAAAATTAGGCCCTAGCAGGCGTCGCCCAGATCCGCGCGACATGCTGTATAAATGACAACACCTCCTCTACATGGTCTTCGAGTCATCGAAACAGCCACGGGTGTGTCGGGGCCCTATGCGGGGCGCCTTCTGGCTTCCTTGGGTGCCCATGTAATCAAGGTTGAGCCCCGCGGTGGCGACCCAGCAAGAATTCAACAAGTCGATGATGCGCCCCTAGAGGACGGCGAACTCAGTCCGTTGTTTATTCATCTGAACGCTGGCAAATACAACACGAACCCTGAAAAGATCGATCCATCTTGGGCTGATGTGGTGTTGTCCAGCGATGTTCTCGCCGATCTTCGCGATACTCAGTGGGATCCGAACCGTCTCCGCAAGCACAACACTCGGTTGGTCACAACAACGGCTTGGGGAGCGGACGCTGCAAACCCAGGGTGCATCGCCGACGAGTTATTAGTGCAAACTGCAACTGGATTTTTGGGATTCAACGGAGATGAGGGGCTAGCGCCTTTAAGGCTTCCGGGATGGCAAAGCCAGTACGTGGCAGGTGGGCTCGCGGCGGCCATGGCGCAAACGATCCTCAGAACTGATGTTTCACACATAGACGTTTCGTGGTTAGGAGCTCTTCTAACCGCAACCGAGCTTTGCTACGGCGATGCTTTACATTGTCAACGTGTCCGTCCATTGGTCGGCGCCCATCCCCCGACCGCCTTTCCGTCAGGGGCGATCAAATGCAAAGACGGGCATGTCGCACCGGGCTCAATTCGCCCTATCGACTGGGAAATGCAATGTCTTTTTTATGGCATACCCGAGTGGATTGACGATCCCGAACTGCGAAATAGGCTCCGAAGGCCGCCTCACATCCCAATGATCTGGGAAAAGATCGCGCCTTGGTATTCAGCGAGAACAAAACGAGAAATCTTCGATCTCGCGTTGGAGTCGCCCTGGGCTGCAGGGATGGTTATGACGCCTCTCGATGCACTAACGGACCCCCATCTCGACGCTCGGGGCTACCTAGGAGAAATTTCGACGCCTCAATCAACGGTAACCGGACCAGTTCGACCCTTTAAGGCCAAGGGTCTACCGGTTCTCGATCAACGGGTACGGCCGACTGGAAACGATGAAGCTCCCCTTGTCGGGAAAGAGACACCGCTGAAGTTACGGCCCTTCAACGAATTAAGAATCATTGAGATGACGATTTCATGGGCAGGGCCCTACGTCGGCAACGTACTTTCACCTCTCGGAATTGAGGTAATAAAGATTGAGTCCACTGCACCTTTTGATGGCTTTCGCACCCAACGACCCTATGACCACGGAATGCGCCCAGGGCAACAAGAATTGGTGCACGACAACCGGTTCTATGAGGCCGGTGGCCTATTCAACGCCGTCAATAAAGGTAAGAAGGACTGCGTCATCAATTTAGCCAGCGATGAAGGAAGGACAGCATTTCTTGAGCTTGTCAGACACAGCGACGGACTCATCGCCAACTTTTCTGCACACGTCTTACCCCAACTCGGCCTCGACTTCGAAACGCTTACCAACGTCAATCCTCGCTTTGTTGTCGTACGCATGCCTGCTTTCGGGGTTGATGGCCCCTACCGCAACGCGGTTGGGTACGGCTCAATCATCGAAGCTATGGGGGGAGTAGCGCACCGGCAAGGGTACGAACACGAAGAGGCACGCATATCGAACATCTATTTTCCCGACCCGACCGCTGGCATACATGCCGCGAACGCGGTACTCACCGGTTTATTCCACGCCGACACAACAGGCCACGGTCTTGAAATCGACCTAAGCCAACATGAAGCGATGTGGCAACACTCTGGCGAAGCGCTAGTCCTAGCGTCGCTCCACGATAGAAACATCGGCCGAATGGGTAATCGCGAGCCGGGCGTCGAAGTAGCGACATTTGCGTCAACCAGTGACCGCTGGGTGGCAGTCGTAGCTGCTGGACATGCAACCGTGCCGGTCACTCAGCTCCTCGAACACTCGAGCGAAATGTCGGCCAATGACTTCGTGAGTCAGATCCAAGCAAGTGGGGGAAAAGCACAGGTCTGTTGGGATCCCTGGACCGCTCCCGACGAAGAACCCGTCGCGTCGCTTCTCGATCTCGTGGACCACCCTATAACCGGACCTATGAGGCACCTTGCGTCACCATTTACGCTCGATGGTTTCCGACCAAAGCCCATCAAGCATGCTCCGTTATTTGATCAAGACACCGACGAGGTACTCGCCACTATCGCCGGCCTTGATGAGGAAACAATCACTGCTCTACGTCGCGACGGTCACATAGGCGGCGAACTACCGCCACCTTCCGAACTCGGTTTCGTGTACGACTGAGCACCTCAAACCACACGTTTCCTGGCACACTGAGACAGTCGCCGTGTCCCCCAATTGCGACCTCGGAACCATTGACTACTACCGAACTTTCAGTCGCGCGCGATGACCTTCGTAACGTCGCGATCATCGCTCATGTCGATCACGGAAAAACGACGCTCGTTGACGCTATGTTGTGGCAGTCCGGAGCCTTTCGTGAGAACGCTGAAGTTACTGAACGGGTTCTGGACTCTATGGATCTTGAGCGGGAAAAAGGCATAACTATTCTCGCCAAGAACGCCGCCGTTAGATGGAAGAACGAGTCTGAGCAGCACTACAAAATTAATATCGTTGACACGCCTGGCCACGCAGACTTCGGGGGTGAAGTCGAACGCGCGTTGACGATGGTCGATGGCGTCGTCCTGCTAGTCGATGCTTCGGAGGGTCCGCTGCCGCAAACACGGTTTGTGCTGCGAAAAGCTCTAGCTCTCAACCTTCCCGTAGTTCTGGTTATTAACAAAATCGATCGGCAAGACGCCCGTATTGCTGCAGTCGTCGACGAAACCTACGAGTTGTTCCTTGATTTAGACGCAAAAGATGAACAAATCGATTTTCCGATTGTTTACACCGATGCCCGAAAGGGAACCGCCACAATCGACCTGGATTCTCCGGGACGTGACCTTGATCCGTTATTCGACGTGCTAATTCGAACGATTCCCGCGCCCCGTTATGACCCCGAACATCCTTTACAGGCCTGGGTCACGAACCTTGACGCGAATCCCTATGTCGGAAGGCTTGCTCTCTGCAGGATCTTGCACGGTAATTTGAAAAAAGGGCAGATGGTGTCCTGGTGTCGGACAGATGGGACTATAAGTAGCACTCGAGTCGCTGAACTCTATGTAACCGAGGGTTTGGAACGCGTTGACGCGCCGGAAGCGGGGCCAGGAGAAATTGTCGCCGTTGCGGGTATCCCTGAAATAACTATCGGCGAAACCCTCAGCGACCTTGATGAGCCGCGCGCCCTTCCTGTGATCAAAGTCGACGAGCCAAGTCTGTCGATGACCGTGGGAATCAATACTTCGCCTCTCGCAGGTAGCGACGGCACAAAGCTGACAGCCCGCCAAATTAAAAGTCGCTTAGATGCAGAACTCGTTGGCAACGTCTCACTGCGCCTTTCCCCAACTGAACGGCCCGATGCCTGGGAGGTCCAGGGCCGGGGCGAACTTCAACTCGCCGTTCTGGTTGAAATTATGCGCCGCGAAGGCTTCGAACTCACTGTTGGCAAGCCTGAGGTGCTCACCAAAATCATTGATGGAACGACACACGAGCCAACCGAACGGGTGACCATTGACGTTCCCGACGAA
>Ga0206680_10000274_pt1 | contig 18747 bp, 31 predicted proteins | sample M115012015metaG_FD_160124 | JGI IMG/M metagenome (GOLD analysis project Ga0206680, IMG submission 160124) | Ammonia-oxidizing marine archaeal communities from Monterey Bay, California, United States - M1 150m 12015 | ecosystem: Environmental > Aquatic > Marine > Intertidal zone | place: USA...
CCATATTCAAACAAAACTGTTTCATTTACTGGAGCAGTAAAGAATGAATTAACGTGCATTTCATGGTAGTAATCAGTATCAACACTTCCAGTTAACACTTGTAAGTTAGGATGTTTATTGTAAAAAGGATGAATCATAATACAACTATATCCTTTAGCAGTTTTTACTTCCCAAGGATTTTGAAATTTAAATGAACCATTATAAGTATCTTCATCAAAAGGATAACCTGATATCTGATCATGTGGGTGAATTCCAGCACCATACTGAGAACTTCCACCTAAGGCTCTTGTCGAAGGCATTTGCCAGTTTAATTGCCCATCTTCTTGTTTAGTAACTTTGTAATCACACCATAGTGGAATAATATATCCCATATTAATAACATCAAGAATACCAGGACAACTTTTTACAGTTCTAGAATCTTTTCCCTCAAACCCTGGTCGTGTACCTGGATGTTTTTTAAACCACTCAGGCCAAAACTTACTAGCAGGGACTGGAGGCAAGGTTTCCTGTAATTCAGAAAAGGGTGTAAAAAATGTAACTTTATTTGGATTCGACATAAGTTTTAAATACCAAGGTTATTCGTGGTGTGTCTTTAAAAGATGCGCCATAATGTTCTAGGTGTGCATCAAAAATTAATAATCTGTTTTGTTCGTACTCAACCTTTTCTGTACAAAGATGATCATGCGGATCAGGTCTATAATAAAATTCTCCACCTTTACCTTTGGGTGTAACCATTAACATTATCGATGGACCAGCATTAGGATCTTTAGAATCTACATGAAACATTCCGTTCATTCCCGGATGTGCAACATTAAAATATATTCTAGTAAAAGTAAGAGTATGTTTACTTGTTATTTGACTTTGTACTTTGCGAGATAAAAAATCCATTAATGTATCACCTGGATTAAAGTCATATGAATACATAATTGGTTTAGTATCAGTAGACTTTTCAACAAAACGATGTGGATAATGATATAAGAATTTTTCTGATAAATGGTCAATTAAGTCAGCGTCTAACCAATTATCAATTATCTTTATTGTTGCGTCTGGCTTTAACTTCATCGGTTCTCCCACTCTGTTTTATCAAGTATAATATACCAAGCACGATAAGGCTTGGCCATAGAATTATTAGGAAGTTTTGGATTTGGATTTGGATTCCTTATATCGTTAGCGTCTCCACGCCCTAACCAATCTTCTATATAATCCGAGCTTCCACGATTCTTTGTTGGCCACCATAAGAACGGGTGTATACTTTTAGGAAAGACTTTTTTATTTGCAATAGCTTGCCAATTAGTCTTCCAAAAAATACGATTACAATATTGAAATATATCATTTAGAAAATATTCATAATCAAATTTCTCGTGTGGATACTTGTTATCGTAACCACCTTCGAGCTCTTCTCTATCAAATACAGTTCTAGTCATTGTAATCATATCGTATTTTTTTGGTAATTTAATTGGTTTGCCATTTTTTATTTCGCATATATGTCTAGGTGTTTTCATATGTTTAAATATTTTTTTATACATATTTTTGTATCCTGATGCACCTTTCTCATCTTCTACATCTGTTGCTTCTACTTCAATGCCATACCAATAGTTTAATAATACTCCAAGTAATCCTACACCAGCACCTATATCAAGTACAGACTTTACATCTACTAAATTCATATGATTTATACAAAACTGTTTTTCATTGTAATATGCCCAAAAGTTTTTTGAATATTTTTTACCTTCGTCATTAGACCGTTTGCCATCATAACTGCATTTAAGCTCTATTGATTTTAAAACTCTTTTATATTCATCAATAGTTATTACTTTACTAGCCGGGTCTCTTAACTTTTTCTTCATTTAACTCCTCACATAGTAAATTCATTTGTACAACAATTGCCATAGCATAGGCAATTGCGTGTGCTTTTTTGAAATAGTATTCATTATTTGTCGGCTTCTTCCAGATCGTCTCTTTCATATCGTTCCAAGTCTTCCCTAGTAGGTGACGTTTCCCTGGGCGTATTATCGCTAGGACCATAGCGAGTTCTTCCACTGATTGCGGTTTCATTTTTTCTAAAATTGAACCATGATCTCCTACGTGAAAGAGTTGTTCTACGAAATCGGTGTGTTCTAGAAGTGACCATATAGGCTCCTTTGCTATTAATGTATTTAGATGATCTTCATTTCTTATATTTTTATATAGGCTTACATTAAGAAAATCTAATTTAAAATATCCTCTTTTATCAGCAGTTTTATAATCAATAGTAGATATATTGGTAACAGGGTTACTCGGAATTTCAGTAAAGTAAACTCCTGTATTATGTTTTTTTGTTTCGTTTAATTTAGCTACTCGATGTCTTAATTTTTCAAGTATAACATCTCTATTAGCAAAATCAATATCAATATCTGGCATTAGTGTATAGTTTTCTTTTCGTTAGTTAGAGAATCATTGGGTGCATTTTCTTCTATCATTTCTAATATAAAGCCCATATTAGCAAGAATTCTATTTGCATATTCTTGTGCTGATGGATTAGATTTAAATCCAACAAATTTAATAGTTACTGAATCATCTTCTTCAATACTAACTTGAGCTTTAATATCTTCTATTATAAGACCGTGTGCTTTAAACTTATCAAATTTTTTCATTAATCTTATCCATAGCTTCTATTATTTCTTTTATTGTATACTTACTTTGGGATTTATCTTCCAGTTCTTTTTTCCTAAATATTTTATCGTAGTTCTTATTAAACTGTTTTTTATCTTTAATTGGTCTTTGTTTACTACCCTTACTCATAAGTTGCTTTCTCTTGCCACTTCTTTAACAAGTTCAACATCAGCAACGTGTCTTTTAAAACGCATAGCCCAATGCTGTGGATTCATAACGTGGTATACAATTTGTAATTGCTCGTCGCTAAATTTAGATAACATTTCTTTTCCACTTTTAGTATTAAGTATTAACCATGGACTTACTTTTCCATCTTTAACATCTTGACACACTCGATTTAAACTAGCATACGAAAAATAATGTTGCCAAGGAGCATCTTTTTCTTCGCTCCAATCCATCATTGTTTTAATACTTCTTTCAAGTGCAGTTTCTACACTTTCTTTAAGAATTAAATCTAATGCATATTTTTCATACAATTCATCTCTACACCAATGGTCTAGTTTAACACCGCTCTTTACTACATAGTCTACATACTTGTCAGGATATAAAGGTCGTACGTTGCTGACAAAACTACCAAACTTAACAAAAGCATTATAATAAGGACTATCGCAGAAGTCTTCATAAGTTTTATTTCCTTCAAACTTTTGGCACAACTGATAGAATCTATTAAATGTTAAGAATCCTAATTGTACTCTTTTTTCATCTTTTTGCATATGACGTCGTTTCTTTTCGCACATATGAACTGCAAGAGTTTTTTCTCTTGTATAACCTGATCCACAATACTTACAAGTATATGGTTTAGAATTTGACATCGTTTTTCTCGTAGCCCAAGTCTTGTGCAAGTTCTTTGAGTTCTGCTTTTGTGGATATACTAGAAAGGAGTTCTGCATCATCTTCTTTCATATTTGGGTAGAGATTTAATAAAAACTTAGATGCTAAATTTTTACCACCTTTTTTCTTTAAAGGTACCCAGTCATGTACACGTGGTTGTCTTTTAACATTGTGCGTACAACATAACAGTTGCCATAACAATTTGTAGTGCTTACTAATAACATTCCAATTTTTATTATACAACTCATTAGTTGCAATAACGGCCCATTCCTGTGCATCACGCTTACCCTTAACAAGACTTATATACCTGTTTAAGAGCCAAAACTTTTCTTTAATAATTTGTGTGCGTTCATCATCTTCAAATTCGTCCCATACAGATTTGCTATCTGTATCGATCGACATAAAGATTTCTTTGTTGGATAATCTACTCATTAGTAATAGTATACTGTATTATTTGCTATTTGTCAAGTATTTCTTTTTATACCATTTTGCAAATTCAGGATCTTCTTCAAATTCTACAACAACTTGTCTTGCAGATAATTGGTCTGAACGAATGCAATCAGCTAACTCTTGATACTCGTCTTTACTTCTTTTCATTTAACTATCCCTCTTAGCGAGCGAGTCCTTTGCACTTAACGGACCCTCCAAATTTTTGGCTTCTTCTTCAGATAGAATATTTCCATAATGCGGCCAGCCATAACTTTCTGGGTCTTCGCCAACGTACCTCCAACGAATTACACCTGTATCAGGGTTACGCTCATATATTCTAGGGCGTGTTTCGTTTTCATTAAGTTCTTTTGACATTATAAGTTTCCCTTCCATTTTCCACCATAAGGATTAGATTTACGTTTATACTTTTTCTTTTTCTTTTTCTTCTTTGGCTTCACCTCTTTTGTTAATAACAACGGGTCTTGCGTTGTCCACATCCACCAACGTTTTACTGTTTTACATACTCCAAACATTCATCTCCTTTCTAATAGTTACGAATCCATGTTTGTCTACGTGCCAGCCTTCAGGCCGTAAGGCATAGCCTTTTCTCGCTAACGAGTTCTTACGACAAGCCTGACACCAGTGTTTTTCATTTCTACTTTTTACTTCTACATCGTGTCTTTCTGTCCAACAACAATATGGACAAGCATACAGATACAGAGGCATTTACATCTTTACCTTCTCTTGGCAAATAAGTGTTAGGTCACCAATCATACCATCTTGGTACATTTGGGTTATGTGACCATTTTTAGCTACACAATCTTTATACAATGGTTGCTCAGCTAAAAATTTTGTAAGTTTCTTCTCGTCTGCAGGATATTCCATAAATCCCCATGACTGAGATCGCCATGTATGTTTGTGACTATTAGCTGTCCAACTTCCGGTCTTTATCTCTGAATCAGCATATAATCCTACACATCCCATAAACATAAAACTGAATAAAACTAATATTGTGTATCTCATGTTTCTCTCCATTAAGAGTTAATTTTTGAGCCGACTGTTCTACGAACGATGTCGTTATGATCAAATTCAGCCCAGTAAAGTTCGAAAGCGACACCATCTTCCACGCCTTCGAATTGATGAACCATTCCAGGTTTTACTACAGTAAAGTCACCTGGGCCAAGAATAGTTTCATCTACTAATCCATCTTGGTCTTCAGTTTGCCAAACTCGGACAAGCATCTTGCCTCGTTCAACAAAAAATCCGTTCCACTTATATTCGTGTTCGTGTTCTGAACATTTAAAGCCTGCGTTAAATTCAATACGGTGGAATTCTAATACACCATTAGCGTGAATTAATTCTGTTTGTCCCCATACCTTTCCTGCTTTAACTGTCATTTATTTCCCCTAGACTCTGTTTAACCATAAAAACTTATGTCTTTTTATTATGTCATTTAAAGGCGAACTATTAAATAATTTTTCTCGTACATGGCAATCTATATTAATATATCGTCTAACACTTGTTGGGTCTTTTCTTGGTGTAACACCGTGTAAACTGTTAACTGTATTTAAGAAACCTACCATAGTATTTTGGCGATATTGGACGTTATATACACGCTCGATATCGTTAAGATCTGCTTCACGACCTCTAGTTTTACGCCATTCACCTTCTGTTTTTTTCTTATAAATGTCTAAGCCACCGTCATTGATTTTGTCATCAAACTTTTTAAAATAAAATAAAAATGCAAATAGTTCACGTTCTTGATCAACGTGTGGTGTTCTAATAAACTCACTATCAATTGCATTAATAACAAATTGCATTTCCATTTTCATAGTATTTTTAGACTCTGAGTATCTAGGTCCTACATTAGATCTAGCATATTTTATATATAATTTGTCACCATAGTGATGTTTTACTCCATCCTGAAGTGCTTTAATCGCCTCGTCTTTAAAAAATTTACTAGTATGATAATCAGCAAATGCCTTCCATAAAGCAGTAATACGAGAATAATCAAAATCTTTTTGTTGATAGCGTCTAGTATCAAACCCTCTAGTTTTTCCTTTAAGCATAAGTTCTTCAGGATATGTTTCTTCTAAATCTTTATATAAACTCCAAGGTAACACTTGTGGTATATGAATATGTGGAAACGGATCCATTTTAAAATGTTCAGGTTTAAAATTTTGTAACACACTTAAATTCATTTATATCTCGATTGTATTTCTGATTCAGAAATATTGTCATTATTATATAGGTGTTGTTGTGGTGAACTAAATTCATTATTTTCTTTCTTTTGCATAATAGCAACAATCATTGGATCACGTTCCCAACTATCTAAAGCAAACTCATGTCTATATCCTTTATCACGAGATAACTTGCCGTCAAGTTTTTCAATACGTCCACCATTGCTTTCACCAATCCATAAGGCGTGTAATTTATAATTGTTTTGTAATGCTAAACACGGAAATAAGTTAGGTTGAAAATTATAAAATCCGTGATCAACCCATCCATAAAAAGGTAGAACATGAATCATAAAACCTTTAACTTGGCATAAGTTATGAATATTTTTAAATACCATATACTGATTAAAAATGTGTTCACCAGTACCATTATTGGTTACTAAATCAAACTTATCTTTAAATCCGTAATGTTTATCTAAATCCATATTAAGATCTAATGCAATTGCATCTTTCTCTGTGTTTACATCAATAGCAACATATTTCCTAAAACCAATATCTTTATAAAATTCTTTTGTTGTAGCAGGTGTACTAATAGTTTGTAACTTATTATACATTTTAGCACGTGACTTATTATTTTTCAACCTTTGGTTACCCAATTCAACTACAGTCGGTGTACACTTACCATTACACGTAACTTCATCTAATATAGAGTCAATTGCTATAGTTATTAAGTTTGTAAAAGACATTAAAAGTAATTAACTCCTACATTTACTCTAGCTGGTTCGTCAGTACAATTAGTACTACAATGTGGTTTAGATCCGTCAATTATTAATAAACGATTTGCTACACTACCAATTTTTGTTCCGTCTTCTAGTTGTGTATATCCGTTATTAGTATTAATATATAACAATGCTGAGGTATGTGTAAACTTTGCATCTACATGATTTTTATGTACTATTAAATTTTCTGAGCGTGGATATAAATTTGCTTTTATTCTTACTAATGCTTTTACATCTAAGGCTTCTAGTAATGGTGCAACTAATTGTACATTCGAGTGCCAAGTTTGTGCTGAATATATTTGATGTGCAAGATAAAAATCATTATCTCCATCTTCTTCCACAACGTTAGTTTGATAAAACCAAGGAACTGATTGTCCCAGAAACTGTTCTCGCATAAACTTAAATGCTTCTTTGTCTAAAAAATTATCTTTAATTTCGTATTTTGTCATTTTTCTATTACCACAATATATTTGTTATTAGGATGTACAACACCCATTTTATCTGTTCTAGTTTTTTCTGAAAACTCATGATGCACAATTTTACCACCTATATACTTTTCTAATAAAGGTTTCCACCAGCCTGGATTTTCAACAATAAGATGTGCATTACGCCCGTCAGGTAAAAACTTTTTAGCAGGACTCGTTGCAATAATAAAAAATGCAACCTTAGTAAACAACCCGTCCATATGTCGTAAAACATTTTCTAAGAACACAGGTTCAATATGTTCTAGAACATCTGTTGATAAAAGCATATCAAACGTTCCTTCAGGTCTGGCTTCGTATGTAGGATTGCCTGGATCATATCCTTGAACTCTCATGTCTGAATAAGCTTCTTGTAGTGCTAACGTTACTCCGCCTTTACCACATCCGTAATCAATTACACTTTTTGGGTTATATTTTTTAATATATTTTTCTGCTGATTTTAATCCTTTAGCATCACCAAATGTTTTCTTTTCTTCATGCATTCTAGATAATTGCCATATATATTCTTCACTAATTGTTTTCATCTTATATTAATGCTCCGTAATCTATCATTTCACTTTGTCGACTTATGTCTTTAACAAAGTATGCACATAATGGGTCTTTACCATCTGTTATTGGTGTTGCTAATAGTTGTCCATTTTTCATTTTAGGAAAGTACCATTTAACATCATTATAAAAATTAGTTATCTTGACAGGTCCCCAATTTAAAGTGTAACTGGTTAATGGGTTAAACAAAAATGCTTCAAACCCTCTGTCATTTAAACTTGTTAAAGGTAGTATTTCTATTTCACCTGCACCACCACTATCCCCTACTGCTAAACTCCAGTCTACAGGCATTGTTATTTCTTTGCCACCTATTTCTAATACCATTGCAGGCGCACTAAAACTTTCTAAAAAGATTAGCGGTATAAAAAAGAAATCAGGTTCTTTTGGATTAGAGTTATCTAATACTGCAAATCGAACATCATCTGTTAGTTCTTCTGGTAGGTTGTTCAGTAGAAAACACTCGTTTTCCAAAGTTAATATCTTCATTTAGTCTTTTTCCTTCTAGCTTCAGCTAGTATTTCGTTAGGTGTTTTAGCGCCAGGATTTAATTTTGATAGTCTGCAACTTAAAAGTTTTTTCTTTCCCTTGTCAGTTACAACAACAGGTTGTCCATGTTCATCAAATTCAATAGATTTAATTTTTGTTAAAACATTTCTGAACTTTCCTACTTCAATTTCATCTCCGACTTTCACCTCTATTACAAATTTTTTCATAATTAATTCCAGTCTATTTTTTCAATACTAAAGGGATATTGTGCTTCTTTGTAAAACTTCTTACGTTGTGTTAAATGTCGCTTTGCAAACTTACACGTAGAAGTTATATCCCATATTTGTACAAAGTCTTTGTCATCTGCCTTACGTACACCTCTGCCTATTGATTGTATTACCCTTACGAAAGACTTGCCCGGCTCAATAAGTACAAGATTAAATATTCTGGGAATATTAATACCGACACTAGCAACACCGTAAGTAGCAATAAGACACTTATTAGTAGCTTCTTTAATTTCGTCATACTGTTCCTTTCTATCAGCTAATTTTACATCACCTTTAATAAAAACTGAACCTTGTATTTCCTCTTGTAGTTTTTCGCCTGAAGCGATTCTATCAATAAGGACAAGCGTATTGCCTGACTCTTTAATTGATTTAATCATTGTGCTTATATATTTTACTCTATCTTTATTAGTAACAAGATACTTTAGTTCTTCTTGATAGTTCTTATGTACTGGTGTATCAATTAACTGTACAACATTAACATGACAGTTAGATAACACACCTTTATCTTGTAATTCTTTAGCACTTATTTTTCCTATTACTTGTCCTAGACTAGCAAGTATAGCCTGAAATTCAAAATCTTCTTTTGGTATTGTGCCTGTTAATCCCCATCTAATGGGTGTGTGTTTTAAATTTTGTGTTAATAATTTTTTTAATACTTCAGCCTTTGCTTGGTGTACTTCGTCAACAATTAATGTTTCAACACCATCTAAAAATTCTGCTAATGTTAAAATGTCATCACCATACTTACTTTTCTTATCAAGTATATTTAAACTTTGCCAAGTACAAATAGTATGCGTTTTACCAAGTTCTTTTCTATCACCAAAGTATACACCGACGTCTAATCCACAGTTAACATAATCCTCTTCTGTTTGTGTGACTAAATTTTTATTAGGAACAATAACAAGTGTACGACCATATTTTTCACAAAGATGTGATAATGTTGCAGTAATAATTGTTTTACCTGCACCTGTGGCAACTTCTTGTAATGCTTGTGGATTCTTTAAAAAGTTATTAACAACTACAACTTGGTAGTCACGTAATATAATTTTTTCGCCTTCAGCAATATGTCCTTTAGGCCATGTTTTATGACTCCAATAATTTTTAGTAATTTGTTTAAATGTTAAATCATGCTTAACTCTTTTATCATCTATTTCTGCAATTTCAACGCCTGCATCTACTAAAGTATTAACAATAACATCAAGATGGTTAACATATCCTGTGCCTCCAATTCCAAAAAAGTTAATTTTGCCGTCCCAACGGCCAAGTTTATATTTGGGTAGATAACGAGCATACGGAACTGCAAATTTTAATTTATTCGCAATTTTGCGCCGATATTCAACAGGTAGATTTTCAACCTTTACGTTGACTTCATCTTGAATTACTATTCTGCAACTTACCATTTATATTTTTTCTATTTTATCTGTAACATATTTGCTATGCGTCATGAAAGGTGACGCATCGTCGTCGTATTGTATGTACAAGTCAGTACCAGTTATAAAATTATCTACTTTAGAGTAGTTCTTTTTACTACCTAATGTAAATGTACTAATAGGACGCCAATCAGTTTTTATTAGGGGCTTAGGTACTTTATTACTATTAATATACACTATCTTTGTACTTTTGTCAACTATATTATTTAATCTCTGCTCTCTGACGAAATGGTTAAATAAGTTTCCTTTTGGTGTGGAATCTAATCTAAACATAACAGCCATTTGTTCTGCTGGAATATAGTTTTTAAAACGACTATGCAATTCTAATAGACCGTCATAGGCTTCTTTTTTATCTAGTACAATTAATAATGGATACCTAGATAGTTCTTCAATACTAGTTAGAACTTGGTCTAATGTCCATTTCTTGCTGTCAATTATTAAAGTTGTACTTTGTCTTTGAATAATCTTACACGAAAGTACAGAAATATTCTGTAAACCAGGATCTAGTTTTATATGATTAAAGCCATATAAAAAACGCCTATCATAGTACTTGTAAAGATTATCTTCACTAGGTTTTCCTATGCTATTATGGCAATGTTCTATAGCAGATTTTGGTATATTACGTAGTTCATAATTATATACGCCAGGAATGTAGTTATCTTTATTATTTTCAAATTCTACTAATTTGTTATAGACAGTTTGAATAGTATTGTCGATATCAAATTTTTCAGTGAACTTATTAGCTATTGTAACAAGTCGCCAAACGTATTGTTCTTCATATGGAAAATAATGTTTATGCTTTTCGTAAAAGTATTCTTTATCAACACTATTCTTTAATTCCTCAACATACTTTATAACTTTTTTATTAAAAGGAAAACGAATAACAATCATTTTCATTTTTTTATAATCCAAAAGTCTAATCCAATGCTCAGTATTAATTTTACGTAAGGGAGTTCGTAAGTTTCCTATACAATCTTTAAGATTAATATCATGTGCATCAAACTGAGGTTGGTAGTATTCAAGTAATAGTTTTGATACAAGGTCATATTGTCTTTGGGTAAGAGCAGTACCTTTCATAACCTGTTTAGCAATACTAAACATTATTTTATGATTGTCTGCGTGTAGTTCAAAATTTTGAAGTTTGGCATAATTTAGATCAGAACTAAACTTCAAGTTGCTTATTCCCGCAACCAATTCAAGACAATCTTCAATGAATAGTTTATGATTCATACAGTTATTATACTGTATTATAGAGAAGAAGTCAATCGATTTAGTGGTAATCCTGTAGAAATTTCATCCGTTGTCCATTCGGTGTATGCTAAATCATTCAACCATTGTTGTCTATCAGGCATAGCTGGTTTATTAATATTTGTTAATGTGTCATTTCCAACATCCCACGCTAGACTTTCTGGACCAACAAAAACAGGTACGCCGCCGATAACTGCTTGTGTGGCTGGGTTGCTAGACCAATTAACTACTGCCCAAGCATTATGAAAATCAAAATCAAAATCATCATATGTATTAATAACTCGTCGTGGGTGTTCTCTTGTTACATATCTAAAATGCTTAATTTCAAAATCAAGTAACGGCATTTTACATCTTGGATGAGGTCGAATAATTATAGGTCTTGCAGTTTGTTTTCGTATTGCATTAATAGTAGCAATAACCCAATCAGACATAGGAGGCATATTACGCCATTGGTTACTTTTATCATGTTGTCCACAGATGATAATATCTCTACCATTAGAACGCCAAGGTTCTAGTTTTAGATTTAATAAGTTTGCACGTTCTGGACCGTTACCTTTTGGTCCAAAGGTTGCTTCTCTATTAATTCCATTAATGCCAACTTTCCAAGTAGTGCCACGTTTAATACCACCGACTTCTAATACGATTACCGGTTTATTCTGTGAACGAAAGTTGTCCCAGATTGTTTTGTTTCTAGACATTCTACCATGCCACAACACACTCCATATAACAGCAACGTCAGAATTAACGTCATTGTAAACAACAGAGCCGCCGGCAGTACGAACGCCACTAGCAAAACTATCAAAAACAGGTCTACTATTTTTTGCGCCATAGTCTGTCCATAAGCTAAATATCATTCCAATACTTCTCACTTCTAGGTCCTAGAAGATCTTTTTTCCTACTACTACCTTCTGTTTTACGAACACCTTTAAGATGATCAAGCCATGTTCCTAATACAGAATTAATTAAAGGGTGACCACCACCTCCAGTTTTTGCAGTTCGATTATAAATGTGTTCACTATAATCTAATACGTTAGGGTATTTTACTTTCATAGTATTTAATATATGCCCAAATACAAATGAGTCATGCCATTCTTCTAATGTAAAAATTCCTTTCTCCGCTTCTTCATAATAACGTTCGAACTCTTCTAGAAATTGTTTGCACATTCTATCTCTTACATTTAATCCGTAAAAGCCACACTCAGGCCATGTTTGAGTTCCAACACCTCTACCTACATACGTTATCCATTTGTCTCTTGGCAATAAATTTTTAATTTGATCGTAACTCCAATCACTATGTACAACTGTATCTGCATCAATCCATACTAGCCAATTAATAATTGGATCTTCAGCTTCTTGAAATACTGTATAAACTTTATTAGCAAACCTTACGGCGTGCCATTTAAACTCTTTATGATGGTCACGCGGTCGTCTTTCAGGCCAAGGACATTTACCGTTTGCTTTTGGAACATCCTTCCAACGTTCTTTAAACGCCATTAGTTTTAATAATTCTTTTTGGTCTTTAATAATAATTTGTAAAGGGTCTGGATTATCAGGCCAACAGTCTTCTACATATACAATTAAATGTATATTTTTGTCAACGTGTTTAGCAAAGCTATTAATAAACCTCTGACCGTATTCAACCATACCGGGTTCATGAAATGTAGTTACAAATTTAATGTCTGACATTTACCATCTCCAAGGCAACATACTAAGGCCTATAAAATTTAATAACATCTCTATTACAACAACAAATACTAAACCACCACCTATTTGCCATGCCCACCATTTCCATCCTGTAAGGCTACGCGACCATTGTGCAAGTTTACTGTTATGTGCTTTATCATATGCACCAGTTTTATTACCAATTTTTTCTGCCCAGTAATTACCATCTAATATATTCTTTAACATTATAAATGGCCACATTATAATTTTTAATATTTTCATTTATCCATTTCCTTGTTCCATTGCTCTGTGCCAATAACGTTTTATAATTTCTTCACAATCTTTATCTGTATATGTGCTTGGTATTTCTTTGCCTTTTATCAGTTTCCATATTATATTTGCAAGTCTTCGATCATCTAACATCTTACTACAAATATTTCCGCATATGGTTCCATGCTTCTCCTGATTGTAAGTCTACAAAACTCCAATGACATTGGGCAATATTTTTAATCCATTGTTCTCTATCGAGTGCTTTTAAATCATTTATATCTGATAATTTAGTATGACATACTTCAGATACTTGACTTGAACTAGGATCTTCAACTATTACTGGTACTCCTTCTATTACACTAGCTACTGCTGGACTACTATTATAAACTATTGTACACATAGCCATTGCTAAATCATGTTCTATGTGTGGTTGAAAACTTATACGCACATTAGGGCCATGAATATTTTTTGTGTACTGTGGTGCTTTTTTATCACCAGGGTGTGGTCTAACTACAATAGGTCTATCACTAAATGTTCTAATTTCAGCTATCTTTAAATTAGCCCATTGTACAACATCCTTGCCTTTCATTGACCAACCACCATTACGTTGTAAACATAATAATATATTTTCTCTTTGGTACAATGACCAAGGTTGTAAACGAACGTGTAAATCTCTTTGTATCTTTTTCCATTGTGTGTCGTCTGAATTAGTATTACAGTAATTGCCAGTATCATTAAACACACCATTAATACTATAGCGTAAGTAATGATGTGGCTCATTAGTTACTGCCTTATATAAAAATAAATTACTGTCTGCTGTTATAAATGCTTTGTTTCTAAGGTTCTCTGCAATACCTCGTCTAAGCTGAATGTGTGGCACATGAGCACTACCTTCATGTATAAAGCCTTGCATCATTGCAACATCACAATCTAATAAATTAAAGCCATCATAAACAAGTCCTGTGTCGCCACTTTTCCTAACACCTTCAACAAAGTTACGTATAATTTGTTCTTTATGATTATGCTTTAAAGGTCTAGTTCTGGTTCCAGGTGGAATGACTTTAGTATACCCAACTACTCTCATTTTACTATACTCCAGGCGTAGCCGTTCAACATTTCATCATATGTAAATTGATTATTAGCTAGGTAACGACAAAGCCATGTAAGTTGTTTTCTGCCTGGATGTTTAATAAATTCAACTCTATCTATTCGTGATTCACAAATGTCTTGAGCACAATTTGGTCCTAGCACTATAGCAGGCTTGCCATAAATCATTGCTTCTAAAGCCGCAATACTATTAAATGTTACTAAACAATGTATGTCATCATCTAATGCTTGTTCCATAGTTTGTGTAGATACTCTAGCTTCTCTACTAGGTTTACGTCTAATTTCGATTGGTCGTTGTGTGTGTTTGTGTAAATGAAGAACTGTTGCTTCGATCCATTGATCTAAATCTAGTTCAAAGTATTTCATAACTTTTTCACTAGGCGGTACTAAAAGAACTTTCTTACCTGGAGTAATATCTTTAAATTGTATACCAAGTCTTTTCCATCTTTCGCCACTATAATGTTGTGGTGCTTTTATTAATAAGTTAGCATCAAGTTTTCGTTGTGCAAGTTCGTCATCGTCTCTTGGGTCTTTTCCTTTTTCTTCAATTCTATCTCTTGCAGGCATATGAAGATTTTGTAAAGCATTTTTTACAATTCTATGATAAGTTTTTTTACCATTTGGATTTATAGGACTAGGATTATTTCCTATGTATCCTGTATCCATAAAGTAAAAATCTCTACCTTCTTCAATACATTTTTTAATAATTTTAGTTTTACCTAACCCTCTTACTAGTATTGGAGTTTTATCGTTCCAATCTAAATCATCTGCTCTAATATATTTTCCATTAGATCCTAAGGCCATTGCCATAACAAAAGAATCAACTAACCCAAATGGTGCTTTTTCTTTTTTCTCTACTTTTTTAATTCCACTATCAACACAAATTACTTCGGGTGCTTTAACAGTTTGAAATGCTTCTGATACTAAATTAACAGCATCTTTGGCTTTACCAGTTGCAACTGAGGCTAAGATATTATTAACTAAATCTTTTAGTTCAGGTCTCAAATTTCTGTAATCCCATTCCATCTTATTTTCCTTGCATTGTTTCTGTAAGTAAATCTTTCCAAATTTGATTATACTCGCAGTCTCGATAATTTTTAAACCAAGGTCCACCTTCTGTATAATGTAATGCTTTAGGTTTACCGTCTTCAGGTTCTCTATACCAACCAACTAACCAGTTCCACCCATGTGGAAGTGATCCTATTTCTTCATCTTTTAACCATGCAAATCTATGTAAGTATTTTCCTGTTGTTTCTTTATCATTAATTAAATCGACTGTAATTTTTTGATTACTAGGATGTCCACAGTTCCATAATACTACTGAACTCCAATTCTTTCGTGGATATTGTGATTGTACTCGTCCATCCATCTTCATTCCAGGTGGCGGATTATGATAATGTTGTACACACATAACAGCATACTTGTCATCAGCTAAATTAAATAAGTTTTGTACATCCTCTAAAAATATAACATCATCATCGCAACATAATGCCCAACCTTTATAATCCATTATATGTGGAACAAGAAAGCGTGTAAAAGTAAATTCAGTTGAACCAAGTTTGTCAGGTTCTCTCCAGTATAACTTGCGTTGTCGTAAATCTTGTTGTGCTAATGGTTCAATTTTAATATTACTATTAAATCGTTTAATACTATGTTCACACACCTGCCAGGGAATATCACTTCGGGTATCATATCCAATAAAGATTTTTTTCATTCTTATTCCTTCTTAAACCAGACGGCAACCTGGTCAATAGTATGTATCTTAATACTATCTCCAAAGGTGTCATGAAAGGCTTTTTTACTACCCTGCCAACTATTATAGTCGTCTAATACACAGATTCCTCCCGGCATTACTTTCGGCCATAAATGAATTAATTCAGCCATTGTACTTTCATACCAGTCAGTATCTAGTCTAAGAAATGCAATTTGTTCAGGAATATTTTTTGGATCTTTAAGTGTTTGACGAATATCACCTACAATGTAATGTGTTTGTTTTTGTGGAATAAATGGATTTATATTGTTTACAACTTCTTGTAATTCTGCTCTACACCATTGGTCATAACCTGCTTTTGCTTTACCGCTTTCATGAGCATAACCTTTTGACCCATCTGGATTAATTTTATAATCAGCACTTGTAGGTGGAGTCATACCTTCAAATGTATCAAATAACCAAAAGTCTCTATTTGTTGTTTTATTTGCTAACCAGGCACTAATTATTTGTCCACCACGCCATACTCCGCATTCTACTATGTCACCTTTAATATTATTTTTATCTAGTTCTTTAACAGTATTAAATGTATGTAAAAGTCTTTTTCCACTTGTCATAGTGTATGGTTTACATACACCAACCATATACCATTCTTCTTCAGTTAAGTGTGAATGATCAATGTCTTGTTCTAGTTTACGTTCCCAGGATAATTCTTTTTTTGTTTTCATTTTCTTTCTATATCCTCTTCTATACATCTTTTACCATATTGTACTTCTAATATATGACATGGATCTTTTGTGTTATTACATCCTTGGTGCCATTCATTTTCACTAATAGTAACTGTACTATGTTCATTAAAATGACCTCGTAATTCTACATCAGATGAAATACTTATTGTATTAATTGTACACGTTCCTTTAAGAATATACCAATGTTCTGATCTATCTTGATGACGTTGCATACTTAAACGTTTGCCTGGTTCTATTACTAATTCTTTAACTTTATAGCCAGGCTTATCATCTAATACTCTATACCATCCCCAGTTACGGATTGTTTTAGGATTTTTCCATTCTTCTAATATCCAACTACTAGAATTTTGTTTAGCTTCACCACCAACTCCAAAAACAAAATCTACGTTTGGCCATTCATTCATTTCTGGAATATTTTCTTTAGTTCTATCCCCACCGTTTGCAAATATTATTTTTGATCCTATTGATGTTGATGCAATTAATTTAGAAATAGCATTGTTGGCTGTGTCATCTTCATCATTGAAGTCCATAACCCAATCAACATTTTTTAAATTTTTTACGATTGCAACACGTTCTTTTAAAGGCATAAACGCACGACCTTTTTTACGTACTAACCATGCATCAGAATTAATCCCGACGACTAGTTGATCACCTAGCTTTTTTGCCGCTTCGAAATAAGCTATATGGCCAGAGTGAAGTGGATCGAATCCACCTGTTACTAATACAATTGTCATTACAACTGTATTTAATAATTATCGTAATGTAGTTTGTATATAATTGATTACTGTTTCAGGATCAGAAACAGTATAAGGATCGTTATCGGTGCCGTCGTGATTAAATCCTTCTTCAATAAATGCTTGATCAACTATGCCGTTGATTACATATATTGCATAACGCCAAGAACGACTTGCAAAGCCAACATGACGTTTTCTTACAAGCATACCCATCGCTTGTGTAAAATCACCATTACCATCAGAAAGTAATTTTATATTCTTAATGCCAAGGTCTTCGCACCAAGCATTCATAACAAAGCCATCGTTTACTGAAACACAATATACTTCGTCAATTCCTAAACCTTTAAATCTATCATATGCTTCATCATAAGCAGGTAATTGCTTTTCTGAACAAGTAGGAGTAAATGCTCCTGGTAAGCTAAACAGTACAATTTTTTTCTTTTCAAATAAAGATTGTGAATCAATAATATCAAACTCGCCACTAATTCCATTTCTATTAATAAATTTAGCCGCAGGAATTCGATCGAATCTTTCTATCTTGTTTGGAGCAAGATCACTTTGAGGATTACCGTATTCTTCTTTATATGCTTTTGCATATTCTTCAGGTGTAGGTAATTTCTTTGGCAATTTTGATTCTTCTTTGTGATCAGAATGTCGATGGTTGCCACCGTATTGTTTACCAATTTGTGTATCTGTTAGTTTCATTTTTTTCCTTCTCTTTTAAAGTCTAGCATCTTCCATCCCTGCAACGCGAAGCTTTACAATATTAGTTAGTTGCCATTGCTTTTGATCAAGTGCTTTTGTGACTCCTAACCATTTGTTACGCATTAATGCAAATTCATTTATAATTTTTTCATAATCAACAACGTCTGCTTCACCGTCGACGTACTTTTCTACGTCTCGACTACTTAATGCTCTTTGATAATTTTCCAAATATTTTCTAAAAAATGAGCTTCTTAACCGACGTAACTCAATGTTTAAGTATTCTAATATTGCTTCTAATTCTTGAAGCTGATTAAATCGATGTTCAACTATCCCCGGCATCTCCGCCGCAGACCTTTCAACATTTCCTCTAATCCTTACCTCAGCTTTTGCTTCTTCTAATTCATGTTCAAAGTAACCAATTGCCGCAGGTATCTTGCTAATGTCTTTAGCAATATCAGAATACCA
>Ga0206680_10000280_pt1 | contig 18545 bp, 19 predicted proteins | sample M115012015metaG_FD_160124 | JGI IMG/M metagenome (GOLD analysis project Ga0206680, IMG submission 160124) | Ammonia-oxidizing marine archaeal communities from Monterey Bay, California, United States - M1 150m 12015 | ecosystem: Environmental > Aquatic > Marine > Intertidal zone | place: USA...
GAGGTTGACGAGGCACGCCACGCCCACGCCGCCGGCGCGGCGGGGCGCCCGAAGGGCCCGGACATGGCTGATGTCAGCGAGTTCGTCATCGGTGGCTGTGAAGTGACGCGTCTCCGACCGAAGAATGCGAACGGTTCCGCTGTCGTGTTCTTTCACGGCGGTGGCTGGGTGCTCGGAAGCCGAGCAACGCACGACGGTCCGTGCCGTCACCTCGCAGCCCGATCGGGCGCCACCGTGTTTAACGTCGAGTACCGGTTAGCCCCCGAACACCCATTCCCCGCAGCCCACGATGACGCGGTCGAAGTAACCCGGGCGTTGCTGTCTGGAGCGGACGACTCCATCGACGGCTCGCGCGTAGCGGTCGCCGGCGATTCCGCGGGTGGCAACCTTGGTGTGGTCGCGGCATTAGCGCTGCGGGATGAGCCGGGTACTCTTGCCGCACTTTTGTTGATCTACCCGGCCGTCGACGCCACGATGAGTACCGCCAGTTACCTCGAGTTCGCGGACGGCCCATTTCTAACGGCCAGCGACATGGCCTGGTTCTATGACACCTATGCCCAGGGGACGGACCCGCGAGACCAGCGGCTCTCCCCAGCGTGGGCGGCGAAGCTCGACGGATTACCTTCAACGCTCATCATCACCGCCTCACACGACGTTTTGCGAGACGAGGGCGAAGAGTTCGCGAGGGCGATGGCGGCCGCTGGTTGCGACGCCAGTGCCTCTCGACACGTTGGGGCAACGCACGGTTTCTTCGGCTGGAGCCACGTCGCTGCGCCCAGTCGCACCGCCATGACACTCGCGGCTGGTTGGCTGTCGGAGACCCTCAGCTAACGCCCAGATACGCGTGATGAGTTCTCGGTGTGTGTTCCCCGTGTGCGCATACCTGTGTGACAAGTGGCCGCGAAACATGAAGTGGTGACGGGAGTTGCTCGGCCGTCGGTGCTTAGTTTGTTCTTCGGTCTCCTGATTTTGGTGGTTTAGGACGCGTGTAACTTCTCAACGGTGAACCGCGAACGTTTGTATGAGACCTGCCTCGCTCAACCCGAAGCAGTGGAAGAGCATCCGTTCGGACCTGACTTGACTGTGTTCAAAGTGGCCCAGAAAGTGTTTGTGATCGCCACAGCACACGGCGACCTCACCGTGAACGTGAAATGTGACCCCGAAGTCGCTGAAACGCTGCGCGGCACGTATGGGTCTGTGAGGGCTATGAGTGTTTGGCCCAAACACTGGAACTGGGTTGATGTAAGCGCTGGAGAGGTAGCAGACACCGAACTTGAACAGTGGATAGAGGATTCCTATGACCTTGTTGTCGACAAGCTTCCCCAAGTTCACAAACTGCGCCTACAAGGAGAGGTTCGTTCGTTGTTGCATCCAATGATGGATCAGTCAGACCCACCACATGAATCTATGCGTTGAGTCGTTGAGCCCGGCTGGACATGTGTTATTTGGTTGGGGACTGAGCGACCTTGGGTTGAGGACCCCCTGTTCCAGCAGTGAGCTTCCACCCGACAGCTAATAGAACAACCATTGTGATTGAAGTGACCAGCCATGCAGCGGTGTTTCCGACGGTGGCATAGACCGCTGCTAAGCCAAGCGCTGCCACGGCCGCTGTGCCTACCTCAATAGCGCTTGCCAGTCCCTGCGCAGCGGCTTGGCGATCTTCGGGTACGGAAGCTGAAACCAGCATTGGGCCAGAGGGAAATCCGATCCCCTCTGCAAATCCGCACCCCACAGTGAGCAATACGAGCGCTAGAAGCCCTGGAAACAGACCGAACAAAGCAGAGAAAACAGCGCAGGTAGCTACCATCGCGACTGCCCATTTTCGAGAGCCGTACTGTTGGGCAAGTTTGCCGCCCCATGGTGCTAATACGGCGATGGGTAGAGCGATAAAGGTCACCACCACACCGATCTGCCATTGAGAGGCGCCACGGTGGTCCATCTCGAGAATCCACACCGACTCGAACGCCCCGATAAACACGAAATACGCGGACACCACCGCACACGCTCCCAGCAGATGCCGGTTTCTTATCAGGTCAATTAGACGCCGACGCTCCACATCCTTGGCGGCGGTATCGCTTTGAGCGCGCCACGCGGTGGGAATAAGTAGTGCCAAAAGGACTGCCATGGTCCAGAACGGGGCGCGGAAACCGCCGAGAGCATTAAGGGCTGCAGCGGCAGCCGGCCCGACAACAAATCCGGCAACGTCGAAAGCTCCGAGACGTCCCAGGTTGCGGCCAAGGTTTTGGGGGTCGGCGACAATCACTGTGCGTCGAGCAGCCGGTTGAGCCGCACCAAACGCCACGCCCATCAATACACGCCCCAACATAAACTGCCAAAATTCTGTTGTGACTGCCATAACAACTAGAGCGGCAAGCCCCAACAAAAGCCCTGACCGCAGCATTAACGGTGCTCGACCTCGGTCTGCTTGAGGACCTAACGCTAATGCCGCGATAAAACCTGCTCCCAGTCCGCCAGCGACTGACGCCCCGATGGCGAACTCAGAAAACCCAAGATTGTTTCGGAACTCGGCTAACAGCGTTACAACACTCGCCAAACCCGCCGCCATCCCGAAGACGGTCAGGTAATAGGGCAACAAATTTGGCCCTGATCTAGGAGTATTTGGCGATGTCATAGTGGTCGCGAGTCCTAGGCCGTATCGGAAGACAGGATGGTAGCGGCTGACCCTTCGATTCTGGCGACCTTTCTACCCTCCTTATTTATTAGAGAGCGGCGGGCGTTGCCGGTATCACCACGCCGATAATCACACATGTTGAAATTAACGGCGTTGATCAAGTTGACTCGATGCTGTACCTGCTTGATGAACACGATGACAAGGCCGTGGCCTTAGAGGACAAAAGATCGCCCCAGAGGGATGACCCATGTCAGGTCGATCGAAGAGCCGTTAACTGCCTGGCGACCTGTAGGAGCTGTCATTAGCGGTGGTTGGCTCCGAATCAGTAGTGTTGGACGAACGAAAGGTGATGAAGATGTCTCACACAGTGGTAGTTGAATTCCCGTGCGCCGAAGGGAAGGGAGCACAGTTTTTGGACGCGCTGCGCGCCGCTCTTCCCGACACCCGCGGTTTTGAGGGGTGTGAGTTGGTCGAGACCTACACGCACCAGGATGACCCCGACAAGATTGTGCTTTGGGAGAAGTGGGCAGCCAAGCCAAATCAGGAGGCTTATCTCAACTGGCGAGTCGAGACCGGCATGATGGACCTCCTTGGGCCGTTCTTGGCCGGTGCCCCGTCATTCATTCACCTTGACGAGCACGCAGACGTCTGATCTGAGTTAACTGAAAACGATAAAAGACCGCCCCGAAGGACAGCATCGGGCATCGAAGCCGCCCCCTTGGGCTGCTGGGTTGCCCTTGTGTGGATCTCGGGTCGCGTCCTGTGTCGCGCACATCGAAACATACGAGTGAGACGGCCGACGACCGAGTATCGGGCACCTACCTGGCTTGTCAACAGAAGCGCGGGGCGAGCTAGCTCAGACGATTACGCCCTCTGAGCGCAGCTCGTTGAGTTCTTGTACCTCCATGCCCAAGAGCTCCGACAACACCTCATCGGTGTGTTGTCCGAACAGAGGAGCAGGCCGGGCGGCGGCAGTCGGTGTCGCGGAGAAGCGAGCGGGTGGTCGCACCGAACGCACCCGACCCGCGGTTGGGTGCACAGATTCCACGATCAGGCCACGATGTTGAATGTGTGGGTCAACGATCATCGCATCGCGCGTGTTGACCGGAGCGACCGGAACATCGGCTTTGTCCATCAGCGCAACCAGTTCTGCAGTGGTGAACCTCGCGGTCTCTCGTTCCAACTCATCGTTCACGTCACTCCCATACAACACCCGGCCCTGCAGATCCTCGAACCGGGGATCGGAGGCCAGATCGCCACGACCCAGCGCCGAGCACATCCCCTGCCAGTGCGCTTCTGTCGCAACTGGGTACACCATGGCGTATCCGTCGGCGGTGGCGAACAGCTTGTAGATAGTCGATAGATCGGGCATGCCGGTCTCATGGTCGAGGTAGGTGTGGTTCCACATTGCCTCGGGCCACAAGAAATGGACGCTTGCGTCGACCATGGCCAATTCGATGTGCTGACCGCCTGCTCCGTTGGCGCGCCCAACCAGTGCAGCGCACACGGATTGGGCGACGTTGAGGGACGTGACCTTGTCGCACACGATGGTGGCCATCAGATGAGGGACACCATCCTCGTCAACCTGCACCATCGGGTAACCCGCGACTGCCTGCACGATGGGGTCAAATGCCGGGCGGTGTGAATAAGGTCCGTCGGTTCCAAATCCGCTCACCGAGCACATGATCAACTGCGGGTTGATTTCATTTAGGACCTCCCAGCCCAGACCCAATCGTTCGAGGGCTCCGGGGCGGAAATTTTGAACGACCACATCTGCGATCGCCACGAGCCGCTTCAACAGCGTTTTGCCTTCTTCTGCCTTGAGATCAAGACCGATAGATCGCTTGTTGCGGTTCATCGCCGCGAAGAACGCACTAACTCCTTGTGCCGACTCGACAAGGGGGCCGGCGCTGCGCACGATGTCGGGCGACCCGGCTTGCTCAACCACGATCACATCAGCTCCCTGGTCGGCGAGGATCGACGTCCCGAACGGTCCAGAGACCACGGCCGAAAGGTCGATGACACGAATGCCACGCAGAGGACCACCGTCCCATTCTCCCGACCCAGTATCCGGACTGTTTACAGCTTCCCCCATGTGCTCTCCTTCGAGACACCTATCGCGAACTCTAGAGTCCGATGGTTCCCGCATGCTCAGGTGTTACCGGTCGACCGGTGTGCCGTTCGGGTTCGCTTTCATCTTCAGTGGCATAGCGCCGTCTCCCTGGTTTCTGGTGGGGGGAAGTTTGTGGCTATTCCCTCTCTCCTTGCAGACAGGGTTTTAGGTGATTTCCGTGCCTGGGCGCGGACTCTGTGTGGCTCACCACTCCAAAGCCCTTGACGCTAAAGTGCCACGAACTGCAACGACTGAGGGAGTGGGCATGGCTGATATCACCGTCTTCACGGCTCGCCGGGTTCGCACGATGGAAGCATCGATGCCCACGGCCGAAGCGGTGGCCGTTCGCGATGGGCGCATCGTTGAGGTAGGGACCTTGGAGAATATGGCCCCGTGGCTCGACGGGTACGACCACGAGATCGACGACACCTTTGGCGACCACGTCATCATGCCCGGCTTCATCGACCCCCACCTCCATCCATCAATGGCTGCAGTTCTCCTACCCATGGAGTTCACCACCGTCGTGGAGTGGGATCTGCCATGGAGTGAAATCGGCGCGGTTGGCGGCAGGGTCGAACTGCTCGATCGGCTGATTGAACTCGACGCTGAACTAGAGCCAGAAGCCCCGCTGTTTGCGTGGGGCCATCATCCGATTTGGCATGGTGAAGTCGACCGCGAGACCCTCAACGGTGTGTCCACTACACGGCCGGTAATCGTTTGGCATCGCGGCTACCACTCGATGATCGTCAATGATGCCTGCTACCGGTGGATGAACATCGACCTCGAAGCTGCGGGGCGACATCCCCAGATTGATGTTGACCGGGGTGCGTTCTTTGAGACAGGCCTGGGGGTCGCGTACCGCCATATGAACAGCTTCTTGCTCGGAACTGAACGGTTCCGAGCCGGGCTCGACCGGATGCGTCAGGTCATCCACCATGGTGGACAGACCACCATCGGTGACGCCGCCATGGGGATGTACGGCTTTGAGGACGAGTGGGAACATCTCAAGGCGGTGATGGAACGACCAGATACGCCGTTCCGCATCCAACTAATGCCTTTCGACATGGGTCCCCTTGGCGACGAGGAGTCCGATGAGGCCATGATCGAACGGATCCTCGCCTACCCGCAGCGCAACACCCATCGACTGCGATTCAGCGATCACGTCAAGATGTTCGCCGATGGAGGTTTTTTTGCGGAGTTGCTCATGCTCAAGGCACCTGGGCACCTGGATGGGCGACACGGTGAGTGGATGACGCCTCCTGAACGTTTCGAGCGAGTCGCTCGCGCATTCTGGAACGCGGGCCTGAAAATTCACGTCCATTGCACTGGGGACCTGGGCGTCGAGATGGTGCTGTCGACGCTCGAGAAGCTGCAATGGGAACACCCACGCTTCAACCATCGTTTCACCTTCGAGCACTTCGGGATCTCGAGTGCCCAACAGGTCGCGCGGATGGCCGAGGTCGGTGCGTTGGCTTCGGTCAACGCGTATTACGTATATGAGCTGTCGCGAGCGTTCGCTGATCACACCCTGGGGTATGAGAGGGCGTCACAGATGTCCCGGCTTGGGTCGCTGGAACGGGCCGGGATCCGCTTTGCTGTGCATTCCGATTTCACGATGGCTCCTGCCAAGCCCCTCAACAACGCGTGGGTGGCCGCTAATCGCTTAAACGAGTCAGGCGAGGTGATGTGTGCCAACGAACGAGCGTCACTTGATGCTGCCATCAAGGCCATCACTTGCAACGCGGCCTACGTGTTGGGTCTCGAGGATGAGATTGGCTCTCTGCGCTGGGGAAAGCAGGCAGACTTCACAATTCTTGAGGCCGACCCCTACGACGTTGGCGCTGAGGGTCTTCGCGACATCCCTATTTGGGGCACGGTGTTCGAGGGTGAGAAGTTCCCGATCTGAGGGACCGATCAGCGCTAACGATGATCTCACCCGTCGATTCCGTACCCGTACCTGTCACTGTGCTCGGTGGGTACCTCGGGGCAGGTAAGACAACCCTCGTTAATCGACTGCTTTCCGGTGATCATGGGCGGCGTTTGGCTGTTCTGGTTAACGATTTCGGAGAGGTGAATATCGACGTAGACCTCATCACTTCCCATGATGGTGACACCATCAGCCTGCAGAACGGCTGTGTGTGTTGTTCCATCGCTGACGCGTTGGGTGAGAGCCTTGATCGGGTTCTAGCGCTGGACCCTTCGCCCGATCAGGTTGTGATCGAAGCAAGCGGGGTAGCCGACCCGGCCAAGGTCGCCGCGTACGGCTACGGGTGGCCCGGCTGTCGGCTGGACGCGGTGATCGTTCTTGCCGATGCCGAAACCATTCAGGCCAGAGCGAAGGATCAGTTCGTGGGCGAACTCGTCACTCGTCAACTGCGCGGCGCGGATCTTGTGTTGGTCACCAAGAGTGACCTAGTTAGTCCAGAGGTCCTCGATTCCGTCGTCGGCTGGGTGCACGACATCACGGCGGTGCCCGTATTACCTGTGAATCGCGGGGAGGTTGACCCAGAGGTCGTGCTTGCCATGTCGAGGTCCGATCTCGACGTCGGATCAGCACGTGTCGCGACGCTAGATTCGCCCCCGCTGACTGACGCTGATGCCATGTTCGAAACTGCGACGCTGGTGCTTCCCGGACCTCTGGCGCGGGCTCGAGTGGAAGCCACCATGAATCTGTGGTCGCAAGATGTCGTACGAGTCAAAGGCATCGTGTGGGTCGCTGAGGCCGATGAGGGCAATGGCCAACCTCATGTGGTGCAACGAGTGGGCCTCAGGTGGTCAATTGAGCCCGCCCCTACTGATATTGACTTGGAAGCTGGGGGTGGTCGACTCGTAGTGGTGGTGCTCCGTGGGGCGCTCGACGCTGCGGCCTTGATCAACGATCTTGTCGATGCTGAGTAGCGTCGACCGGAAGTACTGGAGAAACCCTTAACGGGGTCAGATTCCGTGAGGGGGACAACTATGAAGACCGCCCGGTAAGTTGCCGATCGGTCACTTGTTTGCAGTACCCCAACAGCGTCCGTAGCTAACAACTCGCTGACGCCTTGATAGCGGTGAGCGTGTGATCTATAGCGAGAACTATGAATGGCGACTCGTATGTTCACGGCGCTTGCTGTATTGCTCAACCTCTAAGGTATAAATCGCTCGGACTCCGAGTGGTCTTGATCGGAACGACGTAGTGATTTTCGGAGTACACGAACCAACAGATCCCCGCATCGCCGTGTTCCAGGGGTTGCGGGACAAAGCGTTGAGACAACGACGTGAATCCGTCGGTGGTGACATGGCCGGTGTGTTTATTGCCGAAGGTGATGTTGTTATCGACCGAGCGGTGGCTGCTGGATACGCATTGCATTCGGTCCTCATCGACGCCAAAAGAAGCCAACCGCTTCCCAAAGAGTTTGATGCTGTCGATGTATTCGCAGCGGAGGAACAGGTACTTGAACAGATAGCTGGATACCGCTCCTACCGGGGCGCTTTGGGTTGCTTCTACCGCAAAGAGTTGCACGCCCCGCAAGATCTCATTTCCGACACGTCGGTGAAGTCGTTCGTCATTGTTGAAGGCGTCAACAACCCAACAAACCTGGGAACCATTATGCGATGCGCGGCAGGCCTCGACATCGGCGCACTACTTCTCAGTCCCGACTCAATCGACCCTCTGTCGCGTAGATGTTGTCGGGTGTCAATGGGAGAAGGTTTCGCCATCCCCTACGCATGGCTCACTGACACGGTCGAAGGTGTAACCGCAGTTAAACAGGCCGGGGTTGAGGTATTGGCGATGACTCCCAACCATCACGCGATCGATATAGCCACGCTGGAGTATTCACCCGATGACAGGGTCGCACTAATCCTGGGCGCTGAAGGCCCGGGGCTCACAGAGGAGACAATGTCGGCAGCGACCAGGCGAGTAAGGATTCCAACGTCGGGAAGCGCTGACTCCCTTAACGTTGGAAATGCCGCCGCTGTTGCGTTTTACGCCTTACGTCAAGCCAGAAGCTAAACCTAAGACAGCCTGACGCCTTCGGGTATGGCCGAAGCTGTTCCTATCGTCGAAGAACTAGTCTCCGACAATGGATCAGATTTGTGACGACCTCGACGCCGAAACCGCGGCGCTGATCACCGTCGTTGGCTCTTTGACGGAGGAGCAATGGCGGGCCCCAACCGTCGCTGAGGGATGGGACACCCACGAGACAATCCTTCATCTCGGCGCAGCAGATTGGTTTGGCCACCTCACGCTCACTGACGCGGCCTCATTTGTTATCGCTCACGGGCGGTTGTTGAACGGCGAGGTCTCGCTCAACGAGTTGGTCGGCTTGGAGGTTCGGGCGATGTCTGGCCGCGACCTTTGGCAATGGTTCCTTGATGGTCGGACAGCGATGAACGACGCGCTACGCCAACGAAACCCCAAGGATCGCATTGCCTGGATTGGCCCAGAAATTGGCGCGCGATCGATGGCGACCGGCCGGCTGATGGAAACATGGACGCATTCCCACGATTTGGCCGACAGCTTCGGTGTCGAGTACCCCCGGACAGATCGGTTGCGCAACATCGCACACCTGGGTGTCGTCACCCGTGACTTCAGCTATGTGAATCGTGGCTTGGAGCCACCGAGTGAACCGGTCCGAGTGGAATTGACCAGCCCGAACGGAGACCTTTGGTACTGGGGACCCGACGACGCAGCAAACATAGTGACCGCTAGTGCGTATGAGTTCTGCAAAGTTCTGACGCGACGAACACCGCTGATTGAATCGACGATCGAAACTAAGGGAACGCTTGCTACGGAGTGGATGGAGATCGCGCAACCGTGGATTGAACCGCCTCGTATCAGCGACCGGGCCTGAATGTCTAGCCTCCGTCTGGCCGTCAGCGGCGGATGGCGGTTTGATGGCGTAGGCCCCCGACCCAACTTAGGGTGGACTCTCTGAGCGTGTTTATCCGCGGGATTCTGGTGTTTTTAGCGATACTCATAGTTATCGGATGTGGGGAACCAAAGGTGGAAGATCCGCTCGAAACGTTCAGGATGCGTCACCCAATCGAACCGTCCGATTCGACAGTCCCGGCTTCTCTATGGTCGAAGAACAGCCCATTGGGTTTCTCTGTCACACCCTGACCAAACAGCAACTGCATTCTCTGCGTTAAACCTGCCCCAAAAGGTGTAGGCCTCCGGATTGATTCCAAAGCCCGAGGGAGCGGAAATGGTCCGCACGGGAAGCGTTTTCAGACGTTTTCAGGGTGTTCTGAAAGGACGCGCTACTTACAGATCGGGTTTCTCACACGCCGATCAAATAGAAAGGATGCTGCCTTCGGAAAGTTCAAGTAGTTCGATCACATTGCCGTCGGGATCTCGGCCATACGTCGCGCGCACACCATGACCCCCGCTCACGGGTTCCGCGTGGAACAACATCCCTGCCTCGGAGAGTCGCTCGTACTCTGCATCAATGTCGGTCACCTCGACGCACAGATGTGTGATGCCGTGATCGCATACGGGCCGGTTTGGATCTCCCCGTTTGGGTTGAGGAGATTCGTACTCGAATAGTTCAATGAATGCGTTCTCCAGTCGCAGCAAAGCGACTTTGGCCGCTGAGTCCTTCAGACCGGTGATGGCGTCGACAACCGACGACCCCCGCCTCCACGAAAAGCGGTCGACCTCGCGGAAACCCAGCAAGTCTCGGTAGAAGCTGAGTGACCTCTCAAGGTCACCGGTAGAGATCGCAGTGTGGTGAATCGCTCGGATCATAACTATGCCGACTCCTCAGCGTCGAGCACGGCACCCAAAGCGTCGTTTGGGTCAACGTACACACTCATGAGTAGCGATAGTAGTTGACCCCAAAAGGTGTAGGCCCCGACCTGATTTCTCAGGCCGAGGAACTTCAGTTTCCCAAGTGTCTGTGTATCCGCCTGCTGAGATGACCCGTTTTCGGTCATATGACCCAGATGACCCCAAAACAACGAAAGCGCTCCGCATGGAAAGTGTTCTCAGAGGTTCCTAGTTGTGTCTGAAGGGGAAAAACCCCTACTCCTAAACAATGAAACTTTACGATTCCAGGCAGAGTTCTAACGTTGCGCGGGCGGCGTCCTCAGTTTCTTTGTCGGGAGCGATGACAATTTCGCTCGCTGCGGCCAAAAGGCACTTCTGTGGGGCACCTAAAAGAACTAAGGCCCTAATTTCGTTCGACAATGGAACACACTTGTCTCGCGAGGCCCAGCTGGCCTGTCGAAGACATGACGACAGAAAGTTCTTTTCCTGAGCTTTAGTCCATTGGGGAGTGCTGGTGCACGAGGCCAAGACCACAGAAAGAACAACGAATCCTGACACCAAGCGCTTGAATGCCATATCTCCAACAGTAGTTGGTCCCAAAAAGAGGTACCGGCCCCACGCTCGAGGAATGACCCTAGGTCTGGGTGGAATGAGGTCAAGGACATCCAGAGTGGGCCACTCTCCGTTAACGGCAAGGATTCTGTAGTGCCCACCGTGTCAGATGCTGATTCGTTTTCGTGGTTTGTCCCACGAAAGCCTCATTTTTGTCTAATGAGACCCCTTACGTTGTGCACCCCAGACGGGTAACCATCCTGATCCCGAGTGGTTACGCCACAACTCTCGCGTGTAAGAGACCAGTAGTGAGCAGATAGAATGGTGAATGGGGATAGCTATAAGTGGTACGCCCAGTCGATCTGGGTCAGTGCCTTCAGTTAGCTAACTATTAGGAAAGAGAAAGTGAAATATGAAATATCCGCACCACGCAAGTGGTAGGGAGTTATCACATCGCAGTAGCTACAAGTGTAAATCATGTACAACTTCTATCCATTGGGATGGAACAGTTAAGGCATATGTGTCTGATGCGCAATTAGATGAAACCTGCTCCCAGTCACCTGCAGGTCATAACTGCTAAATAACAAGAAAATAAGATAGGCATGTGAGGGACTTCCACATAATTGGTGGGGGTCCCTTTGTCTTTCACTGTTCGGGCAGATCAGGATGGTTCTATGGCGGTCACTCAACTCAAAATTAGAGTCGACTTCGTCATTGACGGCGGAGAACTTGAATGGCTTTTTTCGACTTCAGGTGGTCCCGGCGGGCAGCACGCGAATCGTTCGCAGACGCGGGCTGAAGTTCGTTGGAACATTGCGGCCTCAAAGGCTGGCACCCATGAACAGCGCACACGTCTGATCGACCGTTTTGGCGAGCTCATAACTATTCGTGTGGATGAACATCGCTCCCAAAAACGCAATAAAGACGATGCGTTAGAACGACTCTCAACCAAAGTGCGCGAGGGTCTGCAAATAGACCGCCCAAGGAAGGGCACTAGACCAAGTCGATCCGCGAAACGAAAACGAGCTGACGCGAAAACTCATCGAGGTCGACTCAAACAACAACGACAACGTCCGTCATTAGATGACTGATCTCGCCAGGTCAGCGATCCGGGCCGTTTGTTCTTCCTTGGGTGGTCGAACCCGCCCAGCTCGACCCCTAAAGAGTCACGCCCGTTAAAAAGGCAGAAGGCCGCCCCGAAGAGCGGCATCTGTCATCTCGATTAAGTCAGTCCCCCGAGATTATTCCAACCATTTCTTCCATAGGGATACCTTCTCCTGCGTGCTGATATTCGAGGAATCCACGCGAAGCCATCTGTTGCTGGCAGCGCAGAGCGGTGTTGCGGTCCGGATATGTCTGGATTGACACGTTTGCAGCCAATCCGGGGACCCAGTAATTAGCTAACTGCTCGGCAGAGTGCTCTGCAAGAACGCCCATAACCGTGCCAAATGTTGAAGCCCATTCTTCGGAACCTGAAACTATGCCGTCCCACGCTGAACCCGGACGGACAATCGAAACAGTTGTGTAAGCCATAAATAGCTCCTCGTAGTTTGGTCGGACCCCATCGGTCTGACGTTGTTCAGTCAAGCACTCAACCAATTTGTCTTCAAAAAACGTAACCTTCGCCCGGTTTCTCAGGCCGAGGGCGTCAGCTTCTTGGTCGATCTGATGAGTTGAGGATCGAATTGGGTGGCAAACGCGATCATTTCGACACTGCCCAGAAGGAATGATTCCCCGACCGAAAAGTCGTCGTACCACCGCTCTTTGCAGGGAATTTTTGAGGACACGTTGGCTCCGTAACTTCAACAACGCGAAACGCTGAAAAATCTTCACGAAGTACCCGTGAATCAAAAACTTTCAGCTTGACAGACCGGATAAACTTAGCGGGAGATCAACTCGAAAAGCCTGCCGCATTTACCCCCTCTAGGTCTTAAGTCATCGACGTGGAGCACCGCGTCTCGGGGCGTTTGTCGTGGATTGGGTCAATGTGATCCGAAACATTGTTGGTAATTTAGGCGCGGGATAACGTCAGTTGCGCCCTAACAAACCGGAGACTTTCGGGGCACTTAATCGAGGGATGGGGATATGGCTGAGCTGATAAACGAAACTCAGGTAGCCGACTATCACGATGAGGGGTGGTGTGCCCCCATCGAGGTTCTAGACAGCGGGGAGGTTGCTCGATGTCGAGAAGGCCTCGAGCGATACGAGGCGTCAGTGGGTCATCCGATCGAATTTCCTGAGAAGTCGAAGTCGTACCTGCTGTTCGACTGGGCGGACTACTTGGTTCACCACCCCAAGGTGCTTGACGCCGTCGAGGCGGTTATCGGGCCGGACATCCTCGTCTATCACTCAACGACGTGGATCAAAGGGGCCCACACCCCAGCTTTTGTGCACTGGCACCAAGACGGTACGTATTTCTTTCTCGAACCTCACCTCCACGTGACAGCGTGGGTAGCGCTCTCTGAATGCCCCGAGGAGGCTGGCTGCGTCCGGGTCATCCCAGGGAGCCACCAGTTGGGTCAGTTTGACCACCAAGACGACCCAGGTGAATGGAACATGATCAAGCGAGGCCAGGGAATCTTTGATCAGTTTGAGGACGACGCGGGTGTGTTAATGCCCCTGCGCGCTGGTGAGATGTCGCTGCATCACACCGATGTCGTACATTCGTCGTCGAGTAACCACACCGACGACCGGCGGATCGGGATTGGAATCAGCTACATCCCAACTAGCGTGCGTCCAATCGGGGAGCCGACGCCAAGCGCACTGTTGGTCCGTGGAGAGGATGCATACGGGCACTTCATCCATGAGGAACGTCTGGAAATGGAACAGTCACCACAGGCCATAAAAGCGCACGCCGAAGCGAACACCCGGTTCAGAGCCCGCCAAGATCTCGGCGCGAACATCACATGAGCTAATCCATCGGTGTTTATCCACCGATTCCAAAGGTTCGAAGACTGCGACGTGTGCAAAGTACTTCGGCCAAGCCAGTCGTCCGTGAGTTGTGCCACTTGAACGGACAGGCCGGACTCGTGTGAGTGAAACATTGGCGTTCAAGTTGATCGGGCATGAGTCCACCCCGCCGGTACCTGGGTAGCTGCCTGATCAGATCAAGGTAAGGACCGGCTGATGGCTTCAAGTGCCAGACTGGTTGTAGGTAGAGAATAAATAATGAGGGGGAAACGTGGGAACGCAATCGGAAAAATATAAAGCGGGGGCGACAAGATTCGAAGAGGTCTATCCGCGGCGGGCTTCTGAAGATCCCGAAGAATTCGAGCGAATGGCCATGGAAAATCTTTTTTCTGAGTATTGGTCGCGAGAGGGTCTCAGCACCCGCGATCGCCGGCTGCTCATCCTCGGCATCGTCGCGGCCCAAGGTAACGACGCCATCCTCAAACTGCAGTTCAGCGCCGGAATGGCGAAAGGCGATCTGCAAGAAAGCGATCTGACCGAGATACCAATCTTCCTCAGCCAGTACGCGGGCTTCCCGCTGAGTGTCGTCGCTAACACCGCCGCTCAGAAGGTCCGAAACGATCTGTCTTCGTGACGGAGTAGTTTCTTATCAGTCGCGGAGTTGATAATGACGGAACGAGATTGGAAGTGCTGCTGGGTCGCCTGTACGCAGATGAAGCCGTCGTGCCTCGGAGGTTTCACGGAGACTGAGCGGCGTACCGTTTTCGCAAAAGACAGAAGAAAAGACCCTCCCGAAGGGAAATCGTTTCGTTAGACGGATCTGGCTAACGCCTAGGCCTCAACTAGCTCACTGACCTGCGATGCCAACATCATCTTTGATTGCTTGAGTTCAATAGCGTCGGTCATCGTAAAAGATCCGGCGGTTCCATTGAGAGATTTCATTGCTTCGCTGGGGTCGAGATCCTCAATCTCATAAATAGCGACATACTCGTGCTCTGTAACAGATGGCAGCATCTCGCTGGCCTTAAATCGCTGAGCGCGGACGAAGCCGTCAGCGGTGAGGACTTCCCCGAGGTGTACGTCGTTGTACCAGGCGTTGTACTCGTCCTCCCTGCCCTCGACCGGACTGGTGAACACCAAAAGTACGTGTTTAGTCATCTCGTCTCTCCTTGTATGTCCCCGACGCTACAACGCGTCCCGCCGACGTGCCGGAGTGGGTCACGCTGTTGCTTCAAAAGCTATCCGCTTGGCGTCGAGGGCTGGATCTTGCACTTCGAGAGTTCCGTTAACTCGGACTTCGCCAAACCCCGCTTCGATGAGCATGTTCTCCACCTCCATAGCGGAATAGCTACAAATTACGATCGAATACGCGTCGTTTGCGACCTCGACACCGCTATCGAACTGATTGTGGCCAGAGTGCTACTAGTGGGTGCGCCGGCAGGACTTCACATGACTTGCCCCAGGGTTAGCCCTAATAGATCTTTCCTACTAAGTCAGCTTCCACGATTGCTTTGCGAAGATCCGACCACCCGTCGTCGGTTGCGCGAACCCACTTTGTCAAATGTTCCATCTTCATCATTTCTGCAATGTGTGGGTCATCTGAGCTCATTGAGAGTAGGAGGTCAACGAACTGGTGGGAGCGACGTTCGGTCAGCGCAGGGCTGGATGTGAACGCGCAATGCGCGTAGCTACGCGTTCGCCAGATGATTCGGACATCGTCTTCCTCGAGGCCATGTCTGCGCATCAGAGGCTGCAACCAGGGTTCGAAAATAATTCCAGCGTCAGCTGACTGATTTACAACCGCCTCAAAGATGGTCCGATCATCCACCCAGCGTTGCAGGTCGGAGTATTGAGTCGAGTCCAGTTCTATTAGCGAGCAGTCGGTTCTAACGTCGAGGCCTTCTTCAGCTAGTTGGGTTACGGGTAAAAGCCACAGCTCGCTGGACGTTTCCACACCCGTTGCTAAACGCAGCCCTCGGAGATCATCGATCGTTTCTATATCGCTATCACCACGCACAATGAGCAAACTTTGGACGTTCTCGTCCGTGTCACGCATCGCCAATGTGCGGCAATTCGGGTTCTGTTCAAGTAGTTGCGCATGAGCCATGGGCGCGTTCCAAGCGATGTCGATATGTCCAGCAAGAAGTGCTGATGACATTGCGTCGTAGGTTGAGAAAAGGGCGTACTCGACTGGAAAACCGGCCTCTACGAAGTACTTGCGGATGGCGTTCCAAATCAAGACCGCACGTTTAGGGTCTGCTGCGGTAGCTCCTAAAACCAGGGGTCCTTCAGAATTCGACATAGTTGAGTCTTTCAAGTGGGCGCCGAGACTAGTTCAGCACAGTTGCGATTGTGGTCCCGCCAAAGGCGTCAAGGTCTGACCTTACGCAGCGACCTCGACCTCACGGTTTCAAACCCTTAACCGATGAAAACAACCGGTGACGTCGCTCTGATTTCTAGCCGACGCAACTAACTAGCGTTGAGGTTCATAGGTGGCCTTATCAATCAGCGCCAGCACCTCGGACTCGGATTCGGTGTCAACTAGTCGATCTACCCAGTCGTGGAATCGTTGTCCGCCGGCCTCGTTCCGACCGAACATGACGAAATCCTTTGCTCCACTTTTGAGGCCGCGTTGAAGAAGAAATCCGGTCGCATAATCCTCATCGCGGACAACCCGAAGCAAAAACCGTTGTTGAGCTTCAATGAAAGGCAAGATCTCTTCGGTCGGTTCGAACGTGGTCAAAAAGGTTTGAGTTGTCGTTGACGTATCAGGAGTTTCACCCGGAAAGAGTTGCGACACCATGTACATCCTCCCTCCACCAACACCGTTCGGCCCATTCACGCGAAACGAAGCGATGGCAACGTGCGGAAAAATGGTCCAGATGCCCGACGTAAGTGCCCCGATTGACCATTGCGATTCTGGGCGTTGGTCGAGCCCGAGCATTGAAGAATCAGGGGCGCTCACTCGTTGATGAGGGCCCCAAGCGTCGTAAATCGCCTTGTTGCACAGGTCAGCCCCAAAACTCTCGCGATGCAGAATCGGAAGGTGATAGAAGTCGAGGTAACCGTCGTAGGCAATTTTCCAATTAGGCCCGTCAACAACCTGTTGACCTGCGAAGTAACAACCAGCTAGTCCTAAATGTTCGAGCATTTCACCGTAACCGCACAAATAACGCTCAAGGTCATGGGTGCCTTCGTGATCTAAACCCACGAACACGAGGCCGGCGTATTCCAGGACCGGTAATTCGGTTAGGCCGTGGTGACTCATTTCAAGTTGTCCGAATTCGTCGTGGTCGAGAATTCCGACTAGCTGACCGAAGTTGTCATAGCTCCAAGCGTGGTAGGGGCAAGTGAAACGTCTACTTGTTCCCCTCCCTTCAGGAACAACTTGTGATCCGCGATGGCTGCAAGTATTGACAAAGGCTCGGAGTTCGTCATCAGCGGCGCGAGTGACTAAGACAGGAACACCGATGACTTCTGTCGAGCGATATGAGTAGCGCTCAACGAACTCACAACTAAACCCCAAGACGAGCGGAAATCGATGAAACAGGGAGTGGACCTCATCCAACCATCGATCGTGGTCCAGGTAGTTCTCAGCGGGCACCTTGCCGATAGTTTCAGCGAGGGGCACTGTCTCTGATTTGGCGTGTGCGATAGTGCGCCGCGCCGCTTCCAACAATCTGTCTCTACTCATTGCGGTCCACGCCGAGGGAACTCATGGATTTGTGTGCAGTCGTAAACCAACGTTCAGGTCTTGCCAGAAGTCGTCGAAGACGGAGCGGCTCTTTGGTGGTCAACGTGCGTCCTGGCTAGTGAAGAAGTCGGCGCGAGGAGTAAAGCTCTCGTCATAGACAGGTTCGGTCAGATCGCATCGGAACTTGGCTGTGTCAGCTGCAACAAGTCCTAGCTCCTGGATCAGTTCGAGCATGCCGTGGTAATTGGCATGACGGAAGTGGGCCTCAAGAGACTGCTCGTCCACCCAAAGCTCATACACCTGAATCCGGTTGTCTACGCACGGGTCGGCCCCGAAGTAATAGACCTCACATCCGGGTTCATTGAGACGAGTTGATTCTTGGAGCGTTCGACTCCGCTGGACTGCGAGTTCGCGTGTCTCGTTGTCTTTGAAATCGATGGTTCCAGCGATGATGATCACAGAGCAACCTTGACACAACTCCGAGCCTATTGAAGACAGTTTTCCCAAAGCGCTCTAACCTCGGTGCATGTCTGAGGATTACGAAGATCTGCATCAATGCGCGCTTAGTGAAGACTTGGAGAGCGAACTGGTTCAAAGCCAGAGGGAATGCGTATTCATGTGGACCAACATGTCAGGCGAGGCGTTTGGGGTGGTCATGTCCTATCTGCCTAAGGATGGAAACCTTTGGCTCACTGCGGCGGAACATCGTGCACGAATTTCAGCGATCCGAAGATTTCCTCGAGGTTCGGTCTGCATTTCGAGCGCGGGAACGCGAATGGGACCCAATAAGACCGTCTCTTACAAAGGAACCTGCACCGTATTGAGTGATCGGGCAACCAAAGACTGGTTTTATCCGGAGTTTTCTCGCTACCTGATGGGCGATGGTCCCAGA
>Ga0206680_10000282_pt1 | contig 18482 bp, 19 predicted proteins | sample M115012015metaG_FD_160124 | JGI IMG/M metagenome (GOLD analysis project Ga0206680, IMG submission 160124) | Ammonia-oxidizing marine archaeal communities from Monterey Bay, California, United States - M1 150m 12015 | ecosystem: Environmental > Aquatic > Marine > Intertidal zone | place: USA...
GACGATGCAGTACAAGCCGCTTGAAGCCCGGCTTGATCAGGAGCGCTTGGATGAGTTGCAGTCAAAGATCGGAGCGATTGGCCAGGCGAAGTTTCCCGGGTTGATCGGCGAGTGGCACTCTCCGACTCAGGTTGAGGACGCGTCCCAATTCAGCCTGGCCGGTAGCATGACCATCACGGCGGAAATTAAGACAACCGGTGCGATTGGCGACATTGTTTCGAAGTACGATTGGACGGCCGGGGAGCGGAGTTATGTTTTTGGTGTCGGCGGTGAGGGCGATGTAAAGGCGGAGCCGGGCAAGTTGTTCGCCTGGTTTTCCTCCGAGGCGGCGACGTTCAAGGGGGTGGTGGCGTACGGCAGTCGGCGAGTGGATGACGGTCAGCCGCATCACGTGGCTATGGTGTTTGAAGCCGGCCAGTCGGTTCGCTTTTTCGTCGATGGTATCGAGGATAAGGCGGTGCGGATCGAGGGGCCGATCCCGAATACGGTTGCCCAGAGCGCACGCGGCCTGGCAGTGGGTGCGGGGTTTGAGAATTCATCCAGGGCGGCGGCGTTTCGTTTTGATGGTCGCTTGGCCAACGTGCGGTTGTACGATCGGGTGATTTCGAATCCGAGCGGGCTGGATTTTTCGAAACCGGAGGTCGTGAAGTATCGCCGGCTGGCCAACCGCTTGGCCAAGGCGGGAGGAGCGCCGATCGAAGTGCCGGTGATGGATGAGTTGCCGGAGCCGCGCGAAACACACTTGCTGGTTCGCGGTGATTTCAAAAACAAGGGCGAGCGGGTGTTTGCGGATGTGCCCGAAATAATGCCGGCCCTTTCGACGAAAAATGGGGCATCGCCAAATCGGCTCGATTTTGCGCGGTGGCTTTTCTCCGGCAAACAGCCCCTGACTGCGAGGGTGGTGGTCAATCGTATTTGGCACCATCACTTTGGCGAGGGGCTCGTGCGGACGATGGAGGATTTTGGGCAATACGGCGACCGCCCGTCCCATCCGGAGTTGCTCGACTGGCTGGCGGTACGTTTCGTCGAGAGCGATTGGGATGTGAAGGCAATGCACCGGTTGATAGTGAATTCGTCGACCTATCGGCAGGCCTCGATGCGTCGGGCAGAACTCGGCAGAGTGGATCCGCTCAATCGATTACTTGCGTGGTTTCCGCGTGTTCGCCTGCCTGCGGAGCAGATTCGCGACGGGGCGCTGGCGGCCGCGGGACAGTTGTCCGCGAGGATCGGTGGACCGAGTGTTTTCCCCTTGCAACCGGCCGGGCTGTACGAGGAGCGAGGTCAAGATTTGCCGGGCAACTCGAATTTCAAATGGCAAAACTCGGCCGGTGAGGGGCAGTTTCGCCGGTCGATTTACACCTACTGGAAACGGATGATGCTGCATCCGGTGATGTCGACATTTGATGCGCCGACGCGGCAGGTCTGCGTGGCCAAGCGCCCGGTGACAAATACGCCGCAGCAGGCGTTGGTCGGGATGAACGAGCCGGCGATGCACGCGGCGGCTCTGGCCTTGGCCAAGCGCCTGTCTGAGCTCGGTGGGGATTCGGAAAAGGTGCGGCACGCGTTTTGGCTCTGCTATTCGCGCGAGCCGGACGCGTTTGAATTGCGACAATGCCTCCGCTTTTTGGAGCAGCAACGCAAGCAGCGACAGCTCACCGGCGGCGGCGAGTGGTCGGCCCTGGCAGCGGTGCTTTTGAATTTAGATGAACGACTGACCCGCGAATGAACATCGACTCTGCCCAATCCGATTTTCTCGCCAACCAAACGCGCCGTGCTTTTCTCGGTCGTGCCGCGGGCGGTTTTGGCGGTATGGCGCTGGGTTGCCTGTTACGGGAGAATTTGCACGCGAAGCCTCTGAAGCCACACTTCGCGCCGCGTGCCAAGCGGGTGATCAGTCTGTTCATGTCCGGTGGGCCGTCGCATGTGGATACATTTGACCCCAAACCGTTGCTTACCAAGCTCGACGGCCAACCGATGCCGGCGGACATCATCAAAAACCACGAGTTCGCGATGATCAAAACAAAGGAGCCTCAGGTGAAGGGATCGCCGTGGGCTTTCCGGCCGCATGGGCAAAGTGGCACCGAGATTTCGGAACTGTTCCCGCATGTGGCAGGTGTTGCGGATAACCTTGCGGTGGTGCGATCTTTATACTCGGACACGTTCAATCACGACCCGGCAGTGACATTTATGAACACCGGCAATGTGCGTTTCGGCTGGCCGTCGTTGGGTGCCTGGGCGTCTTACGGACTCGGCACGGATAACAACGATCTGCCAGCGTACATTGTGCTGGCTTCTGGTCAGAATAGACAGCCCCTACTCGATAGCTATTGGGGCGCGGGTTTTTTGCCGCCGGAACATCAAGGGGTGTCTTTTCGGACTCAGGGCGATCCGGTTTTGTATTTGAGAAGTCCAAAGGATGTGAGTCGGGAGACGCGTGGTGAGCAGATCGGTTTACTCGGGGCGCTGAACCGGCATCATTTTGACCGTATGAACGACCCGGAAATTTTGGCGCGTATCAAGCAATACGAGCTGGCGTTTCGAATGCAGGCGTCGGTGCCGGAGTTGGCGGATATCTCGCGCGAGCCAACCGGCGTGCATGAGGCGTACGGCGCCGAGCCGGGCAAGGTTTCGTTTGCGAACAATTGTCTACTGGCGCGGCGTCTCAGTGAACGTGGCGTGCGTTTTGTCCAGTTGTACGAAAAGGGCTGGGATTCTCACGGCGAGATTTCGACACAACACCCCGAGCGCTGCCGTGCCGTGGACCGGCCCATCGCGGCCTTGATCGGCGACCTCAAGCAACGCGGTTTGCTCAATGATACGCTGGTGATCTGGGGCGGTGAGTTCGGGCGAACGCCAATGGCGCAGGGAAGTGGTTCCGGTTTCGGTCGTGATCATCACCCACACGGCTTCACCGTTTGGATGGCCGGCGGCGGGGTCAAGCCGGGGATCGTCCACGGTGCGACGGATGAGTTCGGCTACTTTGCCGAGGAAGACAAAATGCACGTGCACGACCTCAACGCGACCATCCTCCACTGCCTCGGAATGAACCACGAAAAGTTCACCTTCCGCCATCAGGGCCGCGATTTCCGCTTAACTGATGTCCACGGCCAGGTGGTTGAAAATCTGTTGGTGTAGTTTACTTATGGGGGTTGACCAAAGAGGGGTTGGGTGCGGATGATTTCCAGGAGATGAGTGCAAACATTTTTTGCGGGTGTATTCCCGCCTTGATGACTCCCTGCGACGCCAGTGGCGATCCGAATTACGACGCGCTTGTGGCGACGGCCATGCGCTTGGTTGAGGCCGGGATGCGTGGGGTGGTCTATTGCGGATCGATGGGTGACTGGCCATTGCTGACGGACGAGCAGCGGCAGGAGGGCGTCAGTCGCTTGGTCAAGGCTGGCGTGCCGGTGGTGGTCGGTACCGGGGCGCAGAGTCCGCGACAGGCGGTGAGTCATGCTGCGCATGCCCGGGAAGTCGGGGCGTCCGCGTTGATGGTGATTCCCCGGGTGCTTTCGCGGGGGATCTCCACGGCCGCTCAGCGGGCGCACTTCGCGGATATTTTGCGATCTGCCGGCGATCTGCCGGCAGTGATTTACAACAGCCCGTACTACGGTTTCGAGACCAAGGCGGAGTTATTCTTCGATCTCAACCGGGAGTTTCCGAACCTTGTTGGGTTCAAAGAATTCGGCGGAGCAGCATCGCTCAGTTATGCGGCGGAAAACATCACCAACCAGGATCCGAACCTGACGCTGATGGTGGGAGTGGACACGCAGGTGTTTCACGGCTACGTCCGATGCGGGGCGACGGGGGCGATTACCGGCGTGGGCAATGCCCTGCCGACCGAGGTTCTTCGCTTGATTGAACTATGCGAAAAGGCGGCCGGAGGCGATGCCAAGGCGCGCTGTTTGGCCGGGGAGTTGGATGATGCCTTGTCAGTGCTTTCCAAATTCGACGAGGGGCCGGACCTGGTTTTATACTATAAGCAACTCATGGTGCTGGAAGGGCATCCGGAGTATGAGCATCATATCCACTCTTCCGATGCATTAAGTGCAAGTCAACGCGAGTTTCTTCAGAGCCAATGGAAGCAGTTCCGCAACTGGTGGACTGGCTGGGATGGTAACCCGAACGATTAGTGGGGGTTATATGGTAGAAGGGAAGGGGCCAAGCGTTGTTTATTTAGCCGGCAATGACGACTTCAGTGCCGGTTTTTTTTAGTTCAGCGACTAGTTCGGCGGGGGCTTGGGCATCGGTGACGATGGTGTCGACCACGTCGAGTTCACAGAGTGGGGAGACGGAGCGACGATTGAACTTGGTGTGATCCAAACAAAAAATGATCCGTTGAGCCGACTTGAGCATGGCTTGCTGAATGTCGATTAAGAGGGCGTGGGAGTTGGTGATACCGTCGAGCGTGATGCCGCCGGCGCTCATCACCGCTACGTCGGCGTGCATTCCGGACAGCGACTCGACAGCGAGCGGGCCGACCAACACACCGAGTCTCGGGTAAATCACTCCACCGGTCACCAGCACCTCGACGCTGTTGTCGGAGCCGAAATGGTTGGCCACCGGTAGTGAGTTGGTGATGACGTGCGAAGCTTTACCGCCCAAGTGCTTGGCCACGTGGTAGGCCGTGGTTCCGGAGTCGATGATCACGCCTTGGTTGGGTTGGATGAGTGTAGCCGCGGCTTGGCCAATCACTTCTTTTTCATCGAGTTGATGGGTGTCGCGGGTGGTAAAGATGAACTCATCTGACTTGGGCGCCACCAGGCGTGCTCCGCCATGGGTGCGACGAAGCGCGCCCTTGGCCTCAAGGAGCGTGAGGTCACGGCGGACGGTGGAAACCGACACATCGACCCTCTCCGAAAGCTCTTCCAGCGAGGCAAACTCGACTTTTTGGAGGTGCTGTTCTATCAGGAATTGGCGTTCTTCTGCCTGCACGTGGAAGCAATTTGGAAGATAATGAAATTATATGCAAGATATTAGTTGACAATATTTCAAATTAGTTCATTTTCTTCGTCGAGGAGCGATTTTATGGCTGTTCAAGCTAATCCAGTTCATCGCGCTGTGGTGGAGCATTTGGTCCGCCAAGCGGTTTATCAGCGAATGGGCAAGCCGGTGCCAGGTACCGGTAGTGCGCCCAATCCGTTGGTGGTGAACATCAGCGCCCGCCACTGCCATCTCACGCAAGAGGCGGTGGAGGCCCTGTTTGGCAAGGGACATCAGCTGACGCCGATGAAGTGGCTGTATCAGGAAGGGCAGTTCGCGGCGAAAGAGACGGTAACGCTGGTCGGGCCTCGAAGCCGTGTGATCTCGAATTTGCGCATCCTCGGCCCGTGCCGGACGCTGAACCAGGTTGAGTTAGCATACACCGATGCGATCGCGCTTGGATTTGAAATTCCGCTGAGAAAATCCGGCGTGATTGAGGGCACGCCGGGCGGGATGCTGATGGGGGCGGAAGGATTTTTTGAGATGCAGGACGGCATTATCCGCGCCGAGCGCCATGTGCACATGCACCCGGAGGACGCGGCGCATTATGGCGTTGCAGGTGGCGACCGGATGAAGCTGAAGATAGGCGGGCCGTGCGCGATGACATTTGACGAGATGTTGGTTCGCGTGGATGAGAGTTTCAAACTCGAGGTGCACATCGACACCGACGAGGGCAATGCGGTGGACCTCAAGCCGGACACATCGTGCGAGTTGGTGAAGTAATTTTTTCGTAAAACCCAAAACATAATATGAGTGAAGCATTAGGAATGATCGAAACCAAGGGATACGTTGGCAGTGTTGAAGCCAGCGATGCCATGGTCAAGGCAGCCAACGTGAACCTGGTGAAGACCGTGCCGATCGGCGGCGGCTTTATCACCGTGTTGGCCAAGGGAGACGTGGGCAGCATCAAGGCCGCCGTGGACGCAGGCACCAACGCCGCGGCCCGGGTCGGCGAACTGGTCAGCTCGCACGTCATCGCCCGTCCGCACGAGGACCTGTTGCAGGCGTTCAACAATCCGCCGGGCAGGGCGAACAAGTAACCAAAAACCATTACGTAAAAAAAATATCATGGCTGAACAAGCAATAGGAATGATTGAGTGCAAGGGCTTCTGCGCGTTGATGGAAGCCAGCGACGCCGCTCTCAAGGCGGCCAATGTCACGATGACCGGCTGGGACAAGGTCGGCAGCGGATTAGTGACCGGTTTTTACCGTGGCGATGTCGCCGCAGTGAAGGCTGCGACCGATGCTGGCGCCTCTGCGGCCGCTGATGTCGGCGAAGTGGTGAGCGTGCAAGTCATCCCGCGCCCTCACGAAGACCTCAAGGGCTTGGGCGAGTGGTTGCACTAAGTAGTGCGCCTGGCCAAGCGCCAGGCTGAAATCACGTGAAAATCCTCATCGCCAACCTCGGGTCGACCTCGATGAAGTACCGCCTGTTTGATTTTTCGGGCGGCGACGGTGAGCTATTGACGCGTGGCGGGCTGGAGCGGGTGAGCGATCATGCCAAGGCGATCGAGCAGGTGCTCGGAGAGCTTCGGTCGGGCAACTGGATTGCTTCCGAGGACGATCTCGCTGCAGTAGGTTTCAAGGCCATCATGGCCGAGGGACGCACCGGCTGTCTCGAGTTGACGCCGGAGGTTGTGGACTCGATGGAGGCCTGTAACAACGTCGCCCCGGCGCACAACCCGCCGTACATCCGCGGAATCCGGCTGTTCGCCCAGAAGATGCCAAGCGTGCCGTTGGTTGGGTTGTTTGAGACGGCGTTTTATCAGTGGGTGCCGGAGGCCTCGACGCGCTATGCGGTGCCGCAAAGCTGGCACGACGCGGGTGTTCGCCGCTGGGGTTTTCACGGCGCGAGCCATAAATTTATCGCTGAGCGCTCGGCGGAACTGCTCGATCGAGAAGACGTGGTTCAGCGCGCTCGCAACCTGTACGTCGATAATGCCGGGTCGCCGGTGGACGGCCCGCCGCTGCGGGTGATTTCCTGCCATCTCGGCGGCAGCTCGTCGATCACCGGTATCCTCAACGGGGCAGCGGTCGGCAACAGCATGGGACTGAGCCCGCAGTCGGGTCTGCCGCATAACAACCGCGTGGGCGATCTCGACTCAATGGCGGTGCTGCACATGATGCGCCGCGACAGCCTGTCGATCGACGACATCGAAAACGCCCTGTGTAACGAGAGCGGCCTCAAGGGGTTGAGCGGCGGCCATAACGACATCCGCGACATCGTCTCGGAGGCAGACTCCGGCAACGTGGAGGCCAAGCTCGCGCTAGACGTGTACGTGCACTCAGCGCGGCACTGGCTCGGCGTGTACTTCGCGCAACTCAACGGGCTCGATGCGCTCGTGTTCACCGCCGGCATTGGCGAGAACCGTGCCGGCATCCGTGCCTCGATCTGCAGAGAGCTTGACCGGCTAGGTATCCGGCTTGACGCCGAAAAAAACGAGGCCGCTCAAGCCGAGGAAATGGTCATCAGCGCGGACGATTCACCAGTCAAGGTCATGGTCATACCCACCAATGAGGAACTGGTCGTGGCGCGCGAGGTCAAACGCTATCTGGACCACAGGCGAAACTAATTTTTACCGTACAAAAACAAAAACTAATATGTCACAACAAGCAATAGGACTGATCGAAACGCGGGGCCTCGTGTCCCTGATTGAAGGAACCGATGCCATGCTCAAGGCGGCTAACGTGGAGTTGTCTGGCCCGGTGCAGCAGGTGGGCAGCGCGCTCGTGAGCTCGTGCGTCACCGGCGATGTCGCTGCCGTCAAGGCAGCCACCGACGCCGGCGCGGAAGCCATCAAGGCCATCGGCGGCGAACTCATCAGCGTACACGTGATTGCGCGTCCGCACAGCGATGTCGATACCGTGCTGCCCAAGCCGGCCAAGAAATAAGGAGGCCCTGGCATGTTCCTTGCCCGAGTAGAAGGGTCTGTTGTCGCGACCAAGAAGGATGAAGGACTGAGCGGCCGTAAGCTGCTGCTGGTTCGACCTCAACTGGTTGACGAGAGTGATCCCGCCAAGTTTCGCCCCGGCAAAAACACCATCGTTGCGGTGGACTCAGTCGGCGCAGGCGAGGGGGAATTGGTAATGTTTACCCAGGGCAGCTCTGCCCGACTGGCGCCCAACATGAAGAGTGCCCCGGTGGATGCCGTGGTGGTTGGCATCGTCGATACCGTGGACGTGCTTGGCCAAGTGATCCACGACTCAAAGACCGACAGCCAAGCCTAGAGCCGTTTGGCCAAGCGGGTAGCAAACCGATAATACGAGAAAAACAACATGGCAAATACGGTAGATGAGGCACTGATCCGCGACGTGATTGAGGACGTCCTTGGCCGCTTGGGCGGCAGCCCGACGATCGTTGCTCCGATGCCCACGGCCAAGCCGGCCGGCGACAACGAATCGTGCGGTTGTCAGGGCAAGGGCAGTGGTGGCAGGGATTTTGGCGTTTTTCAAACCGCCGACGAGGCGTGCGATGCCGCGGCCAAGGCGTTTCAGCAACTGCGCGGGCAGGGTGTCGAGGCGCGCCGCAGAATTATCGAAATCGTCAAGAGCCTTTGCGAGGACAACGACGAAGAGTGGGGCCGCATCGAGCTGGAGGAAACGAAGATTGGCCGACTCGATCACAAGATCGAGAAGCTTCAAATCATCCGTGACGTGCCGGGTGTCGAGTGGCTGCGGCCGGACGGGCGCAGCGGTGATCACGGCATCACGCTTGAGGAGTTCACGCCGTTCGGTGTCGTCGGTGCGGTGACACCCTCGACCCACTCGATCCCGACCCTGGCCGGCAACATCGTCAACATCGTCGCCGCCGGCAACGCGGTGGTGTTCAACGCGCATCCGGCGGCCAGCCGCTGCGCCGCAATGGCGGTACGCAAATTCAACGAGGCAATTCATCGCGCCATTGGCATCGAGAACATTGCCTGCATCATCGAGCAGCCAACACTCGAGTCGTTCAAGGAAATGTGCGCGAACGAAAACGTGCGCCTGCTTTGCGTGACCGGCGGGCCGGGCGTGGTGGATGCTGCGATGAAGACCGGTAAGCGTGCCATCTGCGCCGGGCCAGGCAACCCTCCGGTGCTCGTGGATGACACCGCCGATATCGACCGCGCCGCCCGTTGTGTCGTGCAGGGCGCTGCCTACGACAATAACCTGCTCTGCATCGGCGAGAAGGAGGTCTTTGTGCTGGACAGTGTCGCCGATGCGTTCATGTCCGCGCTGGAGAAGCACACCGCCGTGCGTTTGAACGGGTCGCAACTCGATGCGCTGACGCAGGCCGCATTTGTGTTTCCGGAAGGGCAGGGCGCCGGTTGCGGCCAAGCGGCGACGAACAAGGATTTTATCGGAAAGGATGTCCCGGTGTTGGCGCAGGCCGCCGGCGTGAATGTTCCAAGCGGCACACAGTTGTTGTTCGCCGAGACGGATGCGAACCATCTGTTTGTCGATGAGGAACAGATGATGCCGATGCTGCCGATCGTCCGTGTCCGCAGCGTGGAGGAGGGCATCGAGGCGGCCTTGAAGGCCGAGCATAACTACCGTCACACAGCGATTATTCACTCGCACGATGTGAACCATATGACCGCCATGGGCCGTGCGCTAGACACGACGTTGTTCATTAAGAATGGGCCGAGCATGGCCGGGCTGGGCCTGGGCGGTGAGGGGTACCTGAGTTTTTCCATTGCCACGCCAACCGGCGAGGGCGTGACTAATCCGCGGACGTTTACCCGTGTGCGCCGCTGCGTGATGGTCGATAACTTGAGGATTTACTGAATATGCGCCTGGCACGAGTCGAGGGCAACGTGGTTGCCACCCGCAAACATCCCAGCTTGGAGGGCTGGCGGCTGGTCGTGTGCCAACCGATCAACCTTGGGGGCGAGGACGACGGTACGCCGATTGTTGCCATTGATCCGCACGGGGCCGGCATGCACCAGCGCGTGATCGTCTCGTCCGACGGCTTGGCCGCGCGTCACGCCGTCGGTGATAACCGCAGCCCAGTGCGCATGATGATCAGCGGTATCATTGACAAATCAGAGGAGGACGCATGAGGCTGGGCAAGGTCATTGGCCGTGTGACACTTAGCCAGATGATTCCAGCGTTTGAGGGTGGCCGCTGGCTGTTGGTCAACCCCTACACACGCGACCGATTCCAGAATGGTGACACCCCGCCGGAAGGCTTGAGCGCCGAGCCAAGCCTGGTCGTTTTCGATGCCCTTGGCGGGGACGTTGGCCAGACGATCGGTTTCATCGAGGGGCGCGAGGCATCCGCACCGTTCCCCAAACCAACGCCGGTTGATGCGATCAACGCCGCACTGGTCGACACGGTGTATCACGCACCCAAGGAATAATTTTAAGGTATGAAAAAAGTTTACAGCGCCAAAGACATTGACGAACTGCATCGTGGAGGAGGCTTGGGGAACATCCCCTCTGACGCCATCCTGACACCGTCGGCCCGCGACCGGATGAACGAGCTTGGAGTGGCCAGGGCCAAGCGTAACGGCAGCCCGGCAAAGGGCGGGGATAGCGACGGCGGCATCGACCCATCCATCCGAGCCAGCAGCCCGAAGGCTGACCTTGAGCGGCTGTTCAACTGCCCCGCCGTACACGAGCTCAAGGAACAGATTTGCGAAGTCGGCCGCCGGCTCTGGCAGCGCGCCTACGTGGACGGCAACGGTGGTAACCTCTCGATCCGCCTTACCGAGGACGTTGTCCTCTGCACGCCAACCCTTGTATCGAAGGGCTTCATGAAGCCGGAGGACCTCTGCCTCGTGGATCTTGATGGCAACCAGTTGGCCGGCGTGAAGAAGCGCACCAGTGAAATCCTAATGCACCTCTCGATCATGAAGGCGCAACCCAAGGCCCGTGCCGTGTCGCACGCGCATCCGCCGTACGCCACCGGCTTTGCCGTGGCCGGCGTGACGCCGCCAACCTGCATGATCCCGGAGATCGAGGTGTTCATCGGCCGGGTGCCGATCGCTCCATATGAAACTCCCGGAACGCCGGAGATGGGGCTCAAAGTCGCCGAGTTGGTGGATGAGCACAACACGGTGCTGATGGAAAACCACGGTGTTGTCTCGTGGAGCCACAGTATTGAGGACGCCTATTTCAAGATGGAGATCGTCGAGGCCTACTGCCGCACCGTCATTGTGACCACACAACTCGGTGTTCAGCCGAAGCAATTCTCGCCAAAACACCTGAAGGATCTGCTCGACATCAAGAAAACGCTCGGTGTGCCGGACCCTCGCTTCGGGCTCAAGGAGTGCGAGCTGTGCGACAACGACGAGTGGCGACCCGGCGTCAGTTGCGCCGTGCCGGCATCCGACGGGGGAAATGATGGGGCGGCGGGCGACGCCGAGGCGGAAACGGTCGTCCAGGCGGTCACCGCCGAAATCATGAACCGGCTCAAGGGCTGAGCCGAAGCGCTTGGCCAAGTGGCCACGAAAATGAAATCGCTCGACGCCAAGCTCGCCGACATCCGGGCCAATCCCGGCTCGAGCAAGGCGTTTATCATCGCCGACGCCAAGGATCCCGACATGGCGTTCGGTGTTCGTGCGCCGGGCCACCGCCGCTACCTTTCGGCCAAGGGCGCACACCCGGCCCAGTTCTCGCCGGAACTCTGGACGCGCGACGAGTTCGGTCACCGCAACCTTCCCGAGTTACTCGACATCATCCGCGAAGTGGCTGCCCAAGGGTTGATCGATATTTTGCTGATGTCGGCGCATGTCAATGAGCAACTTACCATCAAGGAGGGCCTGTTTCGCGACTCGCACATCACGCCGGCCGCGCGCGCCAACGATGCCACCGATGTCTGGGCCGCGCGCCACGGCAACTATTTGAGCCACGCTGCGCAGCCGTTCCGCTCCGCGAGCATAGATCATATCCAGTGCGGCAAACTGGACTGCGACCGCGATGGTGGTGAGTTCCCCGGGGCCAATCTCGGCCTCTATTCCGTCACCTATCTGAACGATCTCGAGCAGGATAAACGCACGCTTGAGGCGTTCCACGCCTTCCGCGAGGAGGCTGAGCGAAAACAGTTCCGTTACTTCCTTGAGGTGTTCGATCCAAACATCGACAGCGGCATTCCACCTGAGAAACTCGGTGAGTTTATCAACGACCAGATTCTCCGGACCCTCGCCGGGATCGCTGAGGCTGGGCGGCCGGACTTCCTAAAAATCGTGTACCACGGGCCACGGCTGATGGAGGAGATTTGCCAGTACGATCCGAATCTTGTGGTCGGCGTGCTGGGTGGCAGTGCCGGGACAACTTACGACGCCTTCCGCCTGTTGCACGATGCTAAAAAACACGGCGCGCGTGTGGCGCTATTCGGTCGCAAGATCAACAACGCTGAGCACCAGTTGGCGTTCATCGAGTTTTTGCGTTTGATTGCTGAGGACACGATTGGCCCCGAGGAGGCGGTACATGCCTACCACGGTGTGCTGCAAGGGAAGGGGATCACGCCCAAGCTTTCGATCGAGCAGGATTTGGAATTGACCGAACAGTCGATGCGCTACGGGGACGACGGCGGCAAGCCAAGCGTGGCCATTCGCAACAATCCCTTGGCCAAGCGCGCCCGGCCAAGCGTCACTTGGCCGACCAAGTCAGGCGGCACGCCCGACTTCGCATCGATGACCCCCAGCCAGCGGCTGGCCTACCACACCACCCGCCTAAAGCAGTAACCCCCGATTGGCCAAGCGACAAAAAAAGGGCGGTCTCGCGACCGCCCTTTGAAATATATCAAACGCTGATTATTCTTTTTGTTCCTCGATGGTGACAGGTTTGTAACCACCGATGCTCTTGAAGTAGAACATGAGCAACAGGTAAATCACCGCCATGGCCGCCGGGATGAATGCGTCGGCTTTAAGCGTTCTGCGGTCGCCCTCGATGGAGGCTGCGGCGACTGCCTTTTCATCGTCTGTTGGGTTTTCTTTCTTGCCGATGGCATCCAGTTTCTTGGCATCCAGCGCGTTTACTTCACTCAGGAAAAGCCACTTACTTGTAGTTTCGGCCTTGTACTCAGTGTATAGGGCGGGGTTGGTTTCGTTTAAAGCCTCACCGGAGAAGCGATCCTTGGCGTAACCCAAGCCCGGGGAACCCAGCAGGCCCGATGACAGCATCCCGATACCACCCATAATGCTTATGGCGATTGCGCCGGAACGCGGGAATCGATCGGAAGCAACAGCAAGCATGGTTGGCCAAAAGAATGTCTTGCCGAAACCGTAAATGGTCAGTGCGATGATGGCTCCTGTAAAGGCGGTGGCGCCGCTGACTAAGTTTAGTCCAATACAGGCCATCACGGCGCAGATGAACAATAGGGTGACGGGCTTGATCTTGAGGGTTTTCTCCATCCAATGCGCACAGAAACGCAGGCCGAACATGCAGGCTGACGTCCAGACAAACAGGATTTTGCCCTGTTCGGAACTCAGCATATTGCCTGTGATGTTTTGTATCCAGCCATCCGTGCCCAACTCGACGGCACCCACGAGTGCGTGAGTGATGAACAGGACGAAAATCAGCCAGTGGCCGACTGAGAAACCGGTGATGACCGCGATCGTAACCAGAAGGGCACCGCCGATTAGCCAGCTAACTAAAGAGTAGCCATCCGGCAGAATGCCTTGGAAAAACAGGACTAACAAGTAGCACACCACAAGACCGCCGAGTATACCGACCTCCTTGAACATTTCGCCTAGGCTCAATCCCTTCTGTGCTGCTTCCGATTTTGGGTATTTCTGCCCAAAGAACATCAGCCCGTAAATAACAGTTGGAACGAGGTAGAGTGACAACTGGTACTGCCATTTCCACTCAAACTTATCGTCCAGCACCCAGCCAATGATGCCGCCCAAAACCAAACCGGCAGGCCAAGAGGCGTGCAGAATGTTTAGGTAGTGATTCCTGTTTTGCGGGAAGAGTGTGGCAATTAGCGGGTTGGCTACTGCCTCCAATGTGCCGTTTGCGAAGGCGAAGATGAACATGCCCCAAGCGAGACTTGTATATGCTGAGTCACCTCCAGCTGTAAAGGTAACCAAAGCGGACAGGAAGTGGAACAGGAAAGCAGCGAAAACCAGTTTTCCGTAGCCTATTTTGTCGACGACGACACCGCCGATGATGATTCCGAAGCAAAAGCCAGAGAAGCCCATGCCTCCAATTGCCCCGAGTTGGGTGGCTGTGAAACCGTATTCGCCTGCCCAGTTGTCGAAGATTCCGCCACGAATGGCGAAACCCACACCGGCTGCTAGAATGGCCATAAAACCAGCCCAAAGGAGCCGCTTGGCATTCACTTCACTTATAGTGTTTTCATTACTCATAGTTGTTTTTGTACTTATTATTAGCTTGTTAGGGAGAATTACAGGGTAAAAGCGGGTAGATCGACTCGGGCGCCGCCTTGCTCGGCGCTTTGGTGGGCGCAGATGCCCACGCAGGTCCAGTTGGCCGCCGTCTTGGCGTTGGGCCACGGGTCTCGGTCCTCGACTAGTGCGCTGAAAAATTCATTGACCATGTGTGGGTGACTGCCGCCGTGGCCCCCGCCCTGCACGAATGATAAGTGGTCGGCGTCCTCGATGCTCTGGGTGAATTTCTGGATCGGCTCGGGCAGCAGATGCGCGAAGTCCGGCACCTCAACGCGCTCGGGAATTTCCGCCTCCGGTCGCTTGGCTACATGCAGGATATGCGGGTCATTCTCGGTGAGAGTCCACTCGAAACTTTTTTTGCTGCCATAAACGTCGATGCTCTCACGGTACTGCCGGGCGACGTCGTATAGGAATCGCCAGATATGCGCGGAGAGGTCGCTGTCCTTGAGCTTGATGTGGCAGCTTTCCACGGCGAACTTGTTGCCGCTTTTTTGCGCAATGTCCTCCCTAACTGTGCCGCTGCCGAAACAGCTGACGTATTCCGCGAGGCCATCGACCATCCCGAGGCAGGGGCTCACCACATGGGTGGCGTAGTGCATTGGAATCATCTCCTCCCAGTAACTCGGCCAGCCGTCCATGTCCTGCGGATGACTGGCGGCGAGGTATTGCAGCTTGCCGAGTTCACCCTTGTCGTAAAGCTCCTTGATGAACAGAAACTCACGGCTATAGACGACCGTTTCGGCCATCATGTATTTAAGTCCGGTTTCATCGACCGTTTTGCAAAGCTCCTCGCATTCCTCGATGGTGGTGGCCATGGGCACGGTGCACATGACATGTTTGCCAGCGCGCAGGGCCTTGAGTGATTGCGGGGCGTGATCGGGGATCGGCGAGTTAATGTGAACCGCATCAATCTCGGGATCTTTCAGCAATTCGTCGTAATCAGTATAGCGTTTCCCAATGCCGAACTGGTCGGCCACGGCATTCATTTCCGCCTCGTTGCGGCGGCAAACAGCCATGAGATTGGCATTGGGATGCGCCTGATGGATGGGGATGAACTCGGCCCCAAACCCGAGGCCGACGATGGCGATATTAAAGGTCTGGTCGCTCATTCAGTGTATGTCCGGTCACACACGCTGGGCTGCAGATGGTGGATTAGATCCATCAGATCAGAGGGATGCAACCCCGCGATTCCCGGCCTGTCAACGCCTTTTCGGCATAAACAAAGGCACAACGATTGACCGGTGAGCGCCAAAAAACCTCAGACTTGGTCAATCGGCGGGGCTACTCGTCCTTGAAGAAACGCTCGAGAATGTCGTCGATCCGTTTGCCCGTCTCGCTTTTCGGCGCGAGTTCCTTCGCCTCGAGTAGCATTTCCTTGGCCTTGGCCTTGTCGGTTTGGAAAAGAATTGAGCTCTTCATAAAGACAGCTTCCTGCAGGGCCGCGCCAGTCGGTTTTTTTTCCTCGATCAGTTTGTCGATGGCGGCGAGGGTGTCTTCCGGTTTGTTGCTGTTGCCGCGCATGGTGGCTTCAAGTTCGCTTTTGAATTCCACACTGTCTTTAAGTCCTGCAAACTTGGCCTTGAGGCCAGCCTTGTTCTCAGCGTCCAACTCGATGATCTGTGACACCACGTTGCCGTAAGTCTTCAGCGCCATCTCGTCGTCCACGAGCGACAGGCCTTCGGCAAGTAGCTTCGCCTTTTCGGTACCGGAGGCTTTCTCAGCCTTGGCGAACGCTGCGTCGCGCTTGGCCAAGGTGCCGAGTTGATCCTTCAGGTTGGCAACATACTTGTCCGCCGGGTCGCCACTGTAGCCGACTGTTTGATAATACGGCCGGCCCTTGGCATCGGCGAGGAAGATGGTTGGCACACCCTGGATGCCGTACTTTGCGCTGAGCACTTTATACTGCTCGATCTCCTCCGGGGTCTGCTTGGATTTATCGCGAGGGCTGTCGAGCTTGAGTAGGACGAAACTCTTGGGCATCTCCGTATTGAAGACGTCCTTGGACAGGACATTTTTTTGCAGCGCCTTGCAAGGAGGGCACCAGTCCGAGCCGGTAAACTCCATGAGGATGCTTTTACCTTCCTTGGCGGCCTGGGCTTGGGCTTTCTCGAAATCCACAAGCCAGCCCTCAGCGGCTTGTGCCGTGGGCAGGGAGAGGATTGCAGCGGTTCCAACGGCCAAAAGGACGTTCCGTGATATGAATCGTAGTGACTTCATTGGTCGGCCTTGCTACGCCCGCAACGGGGCTTTGGCAACGGTAAATTGGTAAAAAACAAAGTTTTTCAGCCTGGTTGAATTCCCTGGCTGTTTTTGGCAGCTTATTGGCAATGAGCGACGACAAGACAAAGGCAGTTCCGAAACGGGAGGCTGTTAAGAAGGCGGCCAAGCGCAAGGCATCGGCCAATAAAAGAGACAAAACCGAGCTCTACGACGAGTCGATGGAGATGCTCGGTGAGGACCTGGCTGCGAGCAACGCCAAGCTGGGCGGCGAAGCCAAGAACGACGAGCTTGGCCAAGCGGCAGTCGAAGCCATGCGGGCGCTGATCAAGAACGAGAAAAGCAAAGAATAAACTATTCTTTCACGCCGATCGGGTTGGCCGGTTCGATTGTTGGTTCTGAGGCCGGTTCCGTCGCTATTGGCACAATCGGCATCGGCGGCAGGACGTTGGAGTTTGGCCAAGCTTTGAACGCGAATATCCCGAACATCGCCGCCGCGCACATCATCGAGCCGACCGCGCCCAGCAGCATGCCAATGACCGCGCCTGCGCCGGCCTTGGCCGAGTCCTGCGCTTCGCGTCCGAACGCCCACTCGAATCCCATCGCCCCGATGAACGGGCCGATGATCAGTCCGATGGGCTGAGGCGGAATGAACAACCCAACAAAGAGGCCAAGCAACGCGCCGAGCATACCCTTCCACGTGGCGCCGAGTTTTTTTGCTCCGATGAACGTGGCCAGATAGTCGAGCCCGAACGCAGCTGCCGTTAGCACTGCCAGTGCGCCGATCCAAAACCAGTCGATGCCACCATGCTGCCCAAAGTAAAGTTGATGCCCCAAGCCGGTGACCAGCAACAGCGACGTGCCGGGTACGCCGGGAATGAAGTTGCCGATCATGCCGATGAACATGATCAGCAACACGATGAGGTATCCGATCCAAAGTTCCGTCATGGCTTATTTCGTTTGAGATCTTCGCAGCGCGGCGACCGCTTGGTCAAAGTCGCTTGGCCAAGCGGCTTCTACTTCCAGTCGCTTACCGCTTCGCGGATGCGTGAACGCCAGTGATTGCGCGTGGAGCATCTGCCGGTCGGTGCGCACGCCGGTATCGCTGGCCAATTGCGCCGTCGCCTTTTTGCCGTAAAGCCCGTCTCCCGCCAACGGAAAACCGATGTGCTTGAAGTGCACGCGAATCTGGTGCGTGCGCCCGGTATGCAGCATCGCTTCGACGAGCGTGCAGTTGGCCAGGCGCTCGATTACGCGCCAGCCGGTGCGGGCGTCGCGGCTGGCGCCAGGCTGCACAGTCATCAGTTTGCGCTGCACCGGGTGCCGCGCGATTGGCGCGTCGATCTCACCCGTTTCATTGGCCAGCCGGCCGCAGACGATCGCGTGATAGCGCTTGGCCACCCCGCGCTCCTTGAATTGCGCAGCCAGGCCAATATGCGCGGCATCATTCTTAGCGGCGACGAGGCAGCCGGTCGTGTCCATGTCGAGCCGGTGCACGATGCCCGGGCGCACCATACCGCCGATGCCGCTCAGGCTACCGGCGCAGTGGTGGAGGAGCGCGTTGACCAGCGTGCCGTTCTCGTGCCCGTGGCCGGGATGAGTCGGCATGTTGGCCGGCTTGTTGACGACGATGAGATCGTCATCCTCATACAATACCCCGATCGGGATGTTTTCCGGCTTGGCCTCGATCTCCCTCGGCACCGGCCAGGTGATCTGGACTGTTTGGCCGGCGGCGGGGTGCTGGGTTGGCTTGGCCGGTTTGCCATCAACGAGAATGCAGCCCTCGCGGATCAGCCGCTGAATGCCGCCGCGTGAGATGTGCGGCAGCTTCGTCGTGAGATAGCGGTCGAGCCGTTCGCTGGTGAGCGTTTGATCGATCATCATCATCGTCGGCTTCGGAGCTGACTCGGTTGCTGGAAGTTCGTCGTCCACGTTGTTGCGCCTG
>Ga0206680_10000291_pt1 | contig 18226 bp, 14 predicted proteins | sample M115012015metaG_FD_160124 | JGI IMG/M metagenome (GOLD analysis project Ga0206680, IMG submission 160124) | Ammonia-oxidizing marine archaeal communities from Monterey Bay, California, United States - M1 150m 12015 | ecosystem: Environmental > Aquatic > Marine > Intertidal zone | place: USA...
TGTGCTAATGAATTACCGTGGGTTGCATCTTGCATACTAAAATTATGTCTTTTGATAACACCTGCAAATCCTTTACCAATGGTTTTTCCTGAGATATCTACTAATTCACCTTTTTGAAAGTAATCAACAGTTATTTCTTTTCCTGTCTCAACTTTATCAATCTCATGATTATTTAATCTGAATTCATGAAGTTTTGAGGAATGTTCTTTTTTAGTAGAATTAATTTGACCTTGATTGGGCTTGGATAGTTTTTTGATTTTCTGGCCAGTAGTTACTTGAATAGCATCATAGCCATCGGTGTTTTTAGTCTTTATTTTATTAATGAAATTAGGATTTGCTTGAACAATAGTAACCGGCACAGAACGTCCATCGTCTGTAAAAACTCTTGTCATTCCGCACTTTTTCCCAACAATGCCTATCATTCCTTGTGTCCAGTAAGTAATTTAAACTTTTTATATTAGTATTTTTCATTAACTATTTTTTATTAGAAGAAAAACGTATGTTATTGATTTTTATTGACTATTTAGCAATAAAACTAACAAACACTATTTCCACTAAACCAACGCATTTTTGTAACTCTATACCTTTAATAGAAAGACTATTTAAGCATATCTAATACTTAGCCCCAAAAGCGTTCGGGAAGTATATCAATTTTGAACTTCAGTTCAATTTAATTTGAACATCAACACCAGCAGGTAATTCAAGCTTCATTAGTGCATCAACTGTTTTGTCACTTGGGTTCACTATATCCATAACTCTCTTGTGTGTTGTAAGCTCATATTGATCCCTTGCATCCTTATTCACATGTGGTGAAATAAGAACTGTAAATCTCTCTCTTGAGGTAGGAAGAGGTATTGGACCTGATACAGCTGAACCCGTCCTTTTTGCTGTTTCTACTATCTCTTCTGTTGAAGAATCAATAAGCTTATGATCAAAGGACTTAAGCCTTATTCTAATTGTTTGATTATCTGCCACAGTTTTTTTATCCTTCATTAATTGATAATGCCTCAGCTTGCTGCCTAGGAGCTTCGCTGTACTTTTGGAATTCCATTGTATACGTAGCCCTACCCTGACTCATAGATCTTAAATCTGTTGCATAACCAAACATCTCAGCAAGCGGTACCTCAGCTTTGATAATTTTTCCAGCAGGTGACTCATCCATTCCTTGTAATATACCTCGTCTTCTATTTAAATCACCATTTACATCGCCCATGTAATCTTCCGGTGTTACAATTTCAACTTTCATTACAGGCTCTAATAAAACAGGATTAGCTTTCAAAGCGCCTTGTCTAAATGCCATAGAACCAGCAACCCTAAAAGCAACTTCACTAGAATCTACATCATGGAATGAGCCATCATATAGACTAACTTTTACATCAACCACAGGGAAACCAGTAATAACACCATTTGACATTTGTTCTTTGATACCTTTATCAACAGCAGGTATAAACTCTCTTGGTATAACCCCACCTTTGATTTCGTTAACAAATTCATATCCTGCGCCTGGTTCTTGGGGTTCAATCCTGATATAAACATGACCATATTGGCCTCTACCACCAGATTGTCTTACAAATTTTGCTTCTTGCTCCACAATCTTTTTAATAGTCTCTCTATAAGCAACTTGAGGTCTTCCTACATTTGCATCAACATTAAATTCTCTAGATAACCTATCTACAATAATATCTAAGTGCAACTCACCCATTCCTGAAATAATTGTCTGGCCAGATTCTTCATCAGTCCTAACTTTAAATGATGGATCTTCTTTGGCTAATTTCTGTAAGCCAATTCCCATTTTAGCTTCATCTTCTGTAGACTTTGGTTCAACTGCTACTGAAATAACTGGATCTGGAAACTCCATTTTCTCTAGAGTGATGATGTTTTTTAAATCAGATAAAGTATCTCCTGTAGTAACATTTTTTAAACCCACTGCAGCTGCAATATCACCCGCACGTACCTCTTTGATTTCCTCTCTAGTATTAGAATGCATTTGAAGTATTCGTCCAATTCTCTCTTTCTGACTTTTTAAAGGATTATATATCGTGTCTCCAGAGTTCAATACTCCAGAATAAACTCTAAAAAAGGTTAAATTACCAACATAGGGATCATTGGCAATCTTAAAGGCTAAAGCGGAGAATTTCTCATTATCATCAGACTTTCTATTACTATCTGATCCGTCTTCTGAGATACCAACGATTGCTGGTTTATCTAAAGGCGAAGGTAAGAAATGAATAACAGCATCTAACATAGCTTGCACACCTTTATTTTTAAAAGCAGACCCACAAATAACCGGTACTATTTCATTATTAATAGTTCTTATTCTTAAACCTTGAATAATATCATTATTATCGAGTTGCCCATCCTCTAAATATTTGTTTAAAAGATCTTCAGATGCCTCAGCAGCTGCTTCGATCATTTTTTCCCTATATTCTTCACATGTGGTAATTAATTCTTCAGGAATATCTTCTTCTGAATAAGTTGCACCTAAATCATCTTCAGACCAATTAATCGCTTTCATTCTAATCAAATCAATAACACCTTTAAAATTTTCTTCAGCATCTATGGGAACCTGAATTGGAACCGCATTAGCTCCAAGTCGATCTTTGATTTGATCAACAACTCTAAAAAAGTCTGCCCCTGCCCTATCCATTTTGTTAACAAAAGCTAATCTTGGAACAGAGTACTTGTTTGCTTGTCTCCAGACTGTTTCAGATTGTGGTTCAACTCCACCAACTGCACAAAAGACTGCAACTGCGCTATCAAGAACTCTAAGCGATCTTTCTACCTCAATTGTAAAATCAACATGGCCTGGGGTATCAATAATATTAATTCTATGCTGATCAAATTGTTGATCCATACCTTGCCAGAAGCAGGTTGTAGCTGCTGAAGTAATAGTAATACCTCTTTCTTGCTCTTGTTCCATCCAGTCCATAACAGCATTTCCATCATGAACCTCACCTATCTTATGAGATATACCTGTATAAAATAAAACACGCTCTGTTGTCGTTGTTTTTCCAGCATCAATATGGGCCATAATCCCTATATTTCTGTATCTTTCTATTGGTGTAATTCTAGCCATTATTGTATCTCGGGATTCAGTATTGGAGAATTACCAGCGGAAATGAGAGAAAGCTTTATTTGCTTCTGCCATTTTATGTGTGTCTTCTTTCTTCTTGATTGCATTGCCTCTGTCGTTTGATGCATCAAGTAACTCATTAGCAAGTTTAATTTTCATACTCTTTTCTTGTCTGGATCTGGCAGACTCTATCAACCATCTCATTGCCAATGCTTCTCTTCTTTCCTGTCTTACCTCAACGGGTATTTGATAAGTAGCACCACCAACTCTTCTTGATCTTACTTCAACCACTGGTTTTACTTTATCCAAGACTTCTGCAAATATTTCAGGTGCTTTCTCAATAGGGTGCCCAAGTTTACTAACTAAAGTATCTAGGGCCTCATAGACAATGGTTTCTGCAGTAGACTTTTTACCGTCTTTCATGATCATATTTATGAATTTAGCCAATAATCGACTAGAAAACTTTGGATCGGGTAAGATCTCTCTTTTTATTGCTGCATTTCTCCTAGACATAATTAACCTTTTGGCCTTTTTGCACCATACTTTGATCGACCCTGTCTTCTATCTCTTACTCCAGAGCAATCCAAGGTTCCACGAATTGTATGATAACGAACTCCAGGAAGATCCTTTACTCTTCCTCCCCTAATTAAAACCACAGAATGTTCTTGAAGATTATGTCCCTCACCACCTATATAACTGGTCACTTCATAACCATTAGTTAACCTAACTCTTGCAACCTTCCTTAAAGCAGAATTAGGTTTTTTTGGTGTTGTGGTATAAACACGAGTGCACACCCCTCTTTTCTGAGGTTTGCCTTCTAGAGCAGGAACATTATTTTTAACTATTTTCCTTTTTCTAGATTTTCTAACTAATTGATTAATGGTTGTCATAATTAATTTTCAAAATAAATTCTGAGGGATTCTATTCTTCTATAGCCAATGGTTCAAGTAATTTAAATTTCTTTTGCTTCCGCAACCTTAGCATCAAAATTTCTTTGGCTTTTTTTAGAATCATCTATATCTTTTAATCCCTTAGCAAATTCTTCTTCTGCAATTGATGCAGCATCAGTTTCGGATTTATATCCTGTTCCTGCAGGAACTAGTCTACCAACCACCACATTCTCCTTTAGGCCTCTTAATTTATCTATGGAACCTTTAACTGCAGCTTCTGTAAGTACACGAGTCGTCTCTTGGAAAGAAGCAGCTGAGATAAATGATGTTGTTGCTAAAGAAGCTTTTGTTATTCCCATTATCATAGGTTTGTATTTAGCAGGTTTGAGCTCTTCTGACATGATCTTTTTATTAATATCAAGAAGTTCTGACTTATTGATTAAATCATTAGGCAATAAATTAGTATCTCCTGGCTCTTCTATTGCAACGGTTCTCATCATTTGTTTAATAATTATTTCTATATGTTTATCATTAATTGGCACCCCTTGAAGTCGATAAACATCTTGCACTTCTTTAACGAGATACTTTGCTAACTTGTCAACACCTTGAACTTCTAAAATGTCATGCAAACTTAATTCACCATCCGAAATAATTTCACCTTTTTGGATAGTTTCACCTTCAAAAATATTTAAAGTTCTTATTTTCGGTATTAGTTCCTCGTGAGCTTCCCCATTATCATCCGTGATAACTAACCTTACTTTACCTTTTGTTTCCTTACCAAAAGTTGTTATCCCTGAATATTTAGCCAAAATAGCAGCAGCTTTAGGTTTTCTTGCTTCAAATAAGTCAGCAACCCTTGGTAACCCCCCAGTGATATCACTCGTTTTTGAAGATTCAACAGGGATTCTAGCAATAACATCACCAGCATTTATTTTTGTTCCATCCTGAATACTTATAATGGCTCCAGCAGGGAATATATAAACTATTGGCGTTTCAGATTTAGTAAACATAATGGGCTTATCTTTTCCATTAACTAAAGCAGCTTTAGGCCTTATTAAAGAAGTTGTGCTTGTTTGTTTTTTGGAGTCCATAATCATAATATTTGATAACCCCGTAGCCTCATCAATTTGCTCTGTTACTGTCACTCCATCAACAAAATCCTCAAACTTTATGATACCAGCAGCTTCTGCAACTATTGGGTGCGTATGTGGGTCCCATGTAGAAATAAGATCACCAGCCTTTACTTTTTGTCCATCTTTAATGGTAATAATTGCACCGTATGGAACCTTGTAGCGTTCTCTTTCCTTGCCATATTGATCTGAAATAATAATTTCACCTGACCTACTAACCGCTACTAAATTCTTATCTACGTTTTTAATAGTTTTTAAATTGTATAAAGAAGCAACTCCATCATTATTAATCTCGATAGAATTCTGAGCAGCAGAACTCGAAGCAGCTCCACCTATATGAAAGGTTCTCATTGTCAATTGAGTTCCAGGTTCACCAATAGATTGAGCAGCAATTATGCCTACAGCCTCACCAATATTAACTATATGTCCTCTTGCTAAATCTCTTCCATAGCATTTAATGCATAATCCATGATTAGTTTCACAAGTAACAGGGGTTCGTATACTAATTGCATCAACCCCATGCTCTTCAATAAGAATTACGTTATCTTCATCAATTAAAGTGCCTTTTTTAAGAATAACTTTTTTATTCTCTCTATCCTTTATTGGTTTAGAAAGCACTCTACCTAAAACTCTTTCACTTAGGTTCTGAACAATCTCACCACCTTCAACAACTGCAGAAAGTGTAAGCCCATTTTTCGTCCCACAATCTTCTTCAGAAATTACTAGATCTTGAGCCACATCAACTAATCTTCTTGTTAAATATCCAGAGTTTGCTGTTTTTAGTGCAGTATCAGCTAATCCCTTTCTAGCTCCATGCGTAGAAATAAAATATTGAAGAATATTCAAACCTTCTCTGAAATTTGCTGTGATTGGTGTTTCAATAATTGATCCATCAGGTTTTGCCATTAATCCTCTCATGCCAGCTAACTGTCTGATCTGTGCTGCTGAACCTCTTGCTCCAGAGTCAGCCATCATAAAAATTGAATTAAAAGAAGCTTGTTCTTGTTTTTTACCTTCTGAATCTTTTACTTCTTCACTACCTAACTTATCCATCATAGCCTGGGCCACTTGATCATTAGTCCTAGACCAAATATCTACAACCTTATTATACCTTTCACCTTGAGTTAATAATCCTGAAGTAAACTGGCTTTGTATATTTTTAACCTGTACTTCTGCTTCAGACAATATACCCTCTTTTTGATCAGGAACTACCATATCATCGAGTGCTATAGAAACCCCTGATTTTGTTGCATATTCAAAGCCTAGGTACATAAGTTTATCGGCAAAAATCACTGCTGCCTTTAGACCAACCTCTCTATAAGTCTTATTAATCAGTTTAGAAATTGCCTTACTGTCCATTGTTTTATTAATCTCTGAGAAAGGAATCTCATTAGGAATAATTCTAGAAAATATTGCTCTACCCACAGTTGTTTCAATAATTTCACTCTTTAACTCTTTATTTTCATTTTGAATTCTTAATTTAATTCTTGCATGTAATCCAACAAAACCATTTAAAAAGGCTCTTTCAACCTCTTTAACATCTGCAAACATTTTGTTTTCACCTTTATCATTAATTTTTTCTCTTGTCATATAATATAAGCCCAGAACTACATCTTGCGATGGAACAATAATAGGGTCACCATTGGCAGGAGAAAGAATATTATTAGATGACATCATAAGTGCTCTACTTTCTAACTGTGCTTCAATTGAGAGGGGAACATGCACCGCCATTTGATCGCCATCAAAGTCTGCATTGAATGCTTTACAAACTAATGGGTGAAGTTGGATAGCTTTACCTTCAATCAAAACCGGTTCAAACGCCTGAATACCCAATCTATGAAGTGTAGGGGCTCTATTCAATAAAACAGGATGCTGCCTAATTACACCATCAAGAATATCCCATATTTCAGGTCCTTCTTGTTCTACTAATCTTTTAGCTGATTTTATTGTAGAGGCTTCACCTTGATAAATTAGCTTACTAAAAACAAATGGTTTAAAGAGTTCAAGTGCCATTTTTTTAGGTATGCCACACTGGTGTAATTTCAAAGTCGGTCCTACAACAATCACAGACCTTCCAGAATAATCAACCCTTTTTCCTAACAAATTTTGTCTAAATCTGCCTTGCTTACCTTTAATCATATCTGCTAATGACTTCAGTGGACGTCTATTAGATCCAGTTACTGCTCGCCCCATTCTTCCATTATCCAAAAGAGCATCGACTGATTTTTGTAGCATTCTTTTCTCATTTCTAACTATGATTTCAGGTGCGTTTAGATCCAGAAGCCTTTGCAATCTATTGTTCCTATTAATAACTCTTCGATATAAATCATTTAAGTCAGATGTTGCAAATCTTCCACCATCAAGAGGGACCAGTGGTCGTAAATCTGGAGGTAAAATTGGGAGCACTTTTAAGATCATCCATTCAGGTCTATTGCCTGACTTTATAAGAGATTCTAGTAGTTTTATTCGTTTTTGATATCGTTTAATCTTAATTTGAGATGCTGTAGACTTCATATCTTCATGAATGAGGTCCATTGCTGACTTTAGATCTATTTTCTTTAGAATGTCATGTATAGCCTCAGCTCCCATTGCTGCAGAGAAATCATCGCCAAACTCTTCCAAAGCCTCAATGTACTCTTCTTCAGACATGAGTTGACCTCTTTTAAGGTCAGTCATTCCAGGATCAGTTACAAGGTGTGCTTCAAAATACAATACTCTTTCTATTTCTCTTAAGGTCATATCTAGAAGCAGACCAATTCTAGATGGAAGAGATTTTAGAAACCAAATATGTGCAACTGGACTAGCTAATTCAAGGTGGCCCATTCTTTCCCTTCTTACTTTACTTTGGGTTACCTCAACGCCGCATTTTTCGCAAACTACACCTCGGTGTTTTAATCTTTTATATTTTCCACACAAGCATTCGTAGTCCTTGACTGGTCCAAAAATCTTAGCACAGAATAAACCATCTCTTTCTGGTCTAAATGTTCGATAATTAATAGTCTCTGGCTTCTTAACTTCGCCGTAAGACCATGATCTAATCAACTCTGGAGAAGCTAAACCTATCCTGATGTAGTCAAAGTCTTCAATAAGTGTTTGTTTTTTAAATATATTTAATAGGTTCTTCATTTAGTTTCCAAATCTATTTCTCTTTTAAATTTTTGTTGTCTTCAATCAAATCCATACTTAATCCTAGTGATCTAATTTCTTTCATTAAGACATTGAACGATTCAGGTATTCCTGTCTCCACCTCGTGGGTTCCATCAACAATTTGCTTATACATTCTTGTTCTGCCTTGAACATCATCTGATTTGACGGTTAGTAGTTCTCTTAAAGTATGGGAAGCGCCATAAGCTTCTAGGGCCCAAACTTCCATTTCACCAAATCTTTGTCCCCCAAACTGTGCTTTACCGCCAAGAGGTTGTTGAGTTACTAAACTATAAGGGCCAGTTGATCTAGCATGCATTTTGTCATCAACTAGATGATTAAGTTTAAGCATATACATGTAACCTACTGTTGTAGATCTATCAAAATGTTCTCCACTCCTACCATCAATTAGCCTGGTTTGACCTGATTCTGGTAGATCTGCTAATTTCAGCAATGCTTTAATTTCTTGTTCTTCAGCACCATCAAAAACGGGGGTTGCCATAGGTATACCTTCTCTAAGATTCTCTGCTAACTCTATAATCTCTTCATCAGAAAGCTTGGATAAAGGTACTTTTTCTGATGCTTTATTGGTGTTATAAACTTGATTGAGAAAATCTCTTAGAGCCTTGACCTTGCCTGGACCTGTTTTTTCTCTAAGAATTTTTTCTACTTTGTTGCCCAGTTCTTTGGCTGCCCATCCTAAGTGAGTTTCTAGAATTTGACCTACATTCATTCTTGAAGGAACACCCAAAGGATTAAGAACAATATCTATTGGTGTTCCATCTTCCATGTATGGCATATCTTCAACAGGAACAATTCTAGAAATAACTCCCTTATTTCCATGTCTTCCTGCTACCTTATCTCCAGGTTGAACTCTTCGTTTAACCGCTAAAAATACTTTTACCATTTTTAAAACGCCCGGTGGTAAATCATCATATGCTTCTATTTTTTTCTTGGCAGCATCTAACTTCTGAGTGAACTCCTTTTTTAGATCTTTATGATTGTTATAAAAAGTTTCAAGTTCAGAATTCAGTTTTTCATTCTGTAACTTGACCTCAAACCATTTATTTTTTCCTATAGAATCAAGATATTCTTTATCTATTTTTACTGACTTTCGTCCAACCTTAGCCATTTTATTTATTAATAACTTTTCGATCCTATTGAAAATATCTGCTTCCATAATTCGAAGCTGATCTTTAAGGTCTGTTCTAACAGATTCGAGCTCGGCATCTTCAATCTCATTAGACCTCTCATCCTTTTCAACGCCTTCCCTACAAAAAACACGAACATCTATTACAGTACCGTCCATTCCTGAAGGAACCCTAAGGGAGGTGTCCTTAACATCTGAAGCCTTCTCTCCGAAGATTGCTCTGAGTAGTTTCTCTTCTGGTGTTAACTGCGTTTCACCTTTTGGTGTAATCTTTCCTACAAGGATATCGCCAGCAACGACCTCGGCTCCAATATAAGCAATACCAGATTCATCTAATTTTCTTAGGGCTGAATCTCCTACATTTGGTATATCTGCAGTGATTTCTTCTGAGCCAAGCTTTGTGTCTCTGGCTATACATTGGAGTTCCTCAATATGAATTGTGGTAAATCGGTCTTCTTGCACAACTCTTTCTGAGATAGCTATAGAGTCCTCAAAATTAAATCCGTTCCATGGCATAAATGCCACAAGTAAATTCTGACCAATGGCCAATTCTCCAAGGCTTGTAGATGCGCCATCAGCAATTACATCTCCCTTAGATATAACATCACCAACAACAACCAATGGTCTTTGGTTTATGCAAGTGTTTTGATTAGAGCGTGTATATTTTGTTAGATTATAGATATCTACACCCGATGCTCCTATAGTTGCCTCATCATCATTTACAGCAATAACAATTCTTGAAGCATCAACAGAATCAATAACTCCTCCCCTTCTTGCAACAATCGTTACTCCTGAATCAGTTGCTACTATTCTCTCCATTCCAGTTCCAACCAAAGGTTTATCTGCTAATAACGTTGGAACAGCTTGTCTTTGCATGTTAGATCCCATGAGTGCTCTATTTGCATCATCATGTTCAAGAAAAGGGATTAAAGATGCTGCAATTGACACAATCTGTTTTGGAGACACATCCATATACTGAATGGATTTAGGAGGCATCAGAGTAAACTCATTATTGAACCTGGCAGATATAAGTTCATCAACCAATTGATTTTTAGAATCAAGAGTTGAGTTAGCTTGTGCTATTACAAAATTACTCTCCTCAATAGCGGACAAATACTTGATTTTATTTGTAGCCTTTCCATTGGCCACTTCTCTATAGGGTGTTTCAAGAAAGCCATAATTATTTACTCGAGAATAAATTGCCATAGAATTAATTAAACCAATATTAGGCCCTTCTGGTGTTTCAATAGGGCAAACTCTTCCGTAATGAGTAGGATGGACGTCTCGAACTTCAAATCCAGCTCTTTCTCTAGTCAAACCACCTGGGCCAAGTGCAGATATTCTTCTTTTATGTGCAATTTCAGATAGAGGATTATTTTGATCCATAAACTGAGAAAGTTGACTGGATCCAAAAAACTCTTTTATAGCTGCAGATACTGGTTTTGAATTTATCAAATCCCTTGGCATTAACTCTTCAGTTTCTACTAGTGATAATCTATCCTTAACAGCTCTCTCTACTCTTATAAGGCCTACTCTAAAAGAGTTTTCAACCATTTCACCTACTGTTCTTATTCTTCTGTTACCTAAGTGATCTATGTCGTCAACAACATCAGAACCATTTCTTATGTTAATCAATGTTTTTAAAACATTGAGAATGTCTTCTTTTGTTAGAATTGATATTCCTTTCTCAGAATCAGTACCGATTCTCCTATTAAACTTCATTCTTCCAACCTCAGAAAGATCATATCGTTCAGGATTAAAGAAAAGATTAGTAAATAAATTTTCAGATGCATCTTTAGTTGGAGGCTCACCAGGTCTCATCATTCTATAAATCTCGGTAAGTGCTTCTTCGGCTGTAGAGGACGGATCTATTCGAAGAGAGTTTGAAATATAGGGTCCTTGGTCAACATCATTAATGTAAATGGTTTCAATCTCATTGATACCTTTCTCTATAATCATTTCAAGAAGCTCTTTATCTAATCTGTCGTTAGTAGATGCCAATAACTCACCTGTTTCTTTATCAATTAAATCGTCGGCTAATATTTTCTCTTCTAGATCTTCAAATGATAGTTTTAAGTATTTATTCTTAGTGTCCTTTATTTTCTTAATATGGAGCGCATTAACTCGCTTACCTTTACGAACTATAGTTTTTTTACCAACATTGATATCGAAATCAGCAACACTTCCTTTTAAATGATCTAAATTTATTTGAATCTTTATTTCTTTTTTTGATAGTAGGTATTTATCTTTTTCAAAGAAGATATCAATAATTTCTTTATCAGTAAGCCCTAAAGCATGGAGTAAAATTGTTGCTGGAATTTTTCTTCTTCTGTCAATTCTGGCAAAAATATTATCTTTAGCATCAAATTCAAAATCTAACCAAGAACCTCTATAAGGAATAACTCTAGCTGAAAATAAAAGCTTCCCAGAAGTATGGACACCTTTGTCATGATCAAAAAACACTCCTGGAGACCTATGAAGCTGAGAAACTATTACTCTATCTGTTCCATTAATGACAAACGTGCCATGCTCAGTCATTAATGGCATCTCGCCAAAATACACATCGGTAGTGTCACCGGTTTGTTTTAAATCCAGTACCTCTTTAACAGTCTCTTTATCTGAGGTTTTATCATATGTAATGAGCTTAGTTTTTACTCTTAGAGGTGCTGCATAAGACAATCCTCTTAATTGACATTCCCTTACATTAAATTCTGGCTCTTCTAGTCTGTAACTTATAAATTCCAATCTTGCATTTTTAGAAAAACTTTCAATCGGAAACAGATTATTAAATGCAGCCTGTAAGCCTATAGTTTTCCTTTTATCAGGATCTATGTCATTTTGAAGGAATTTATTGTATGACTCTACTTGTAGAGTTAATAAATCTGGTACATCTAAAGCAGCCTTTTGCTTGCCAAAATCTTTTCTAATTCTTTTCTTTTCAGTGAATGAGAATGTCATATATTGAAAACCTATAAACGCAGCACGATCTCCTAGAAGAGCGCGCAGTTATATTACTTATATTCCTAGTACCAAGTCTTGAAACAAAATCAAACTATTTAAGTTCAACTGAAGCTCCAGCTTCTTCAAGCTGTTTCTTCATTTCGCCTGCTTCATCTTTTGATACTGACTCTTTTAGTGACTTTGGTGCAGCTTCTACTAGATCTTTTGCATCTTTTAGACCTAAACCTGTTATTGATCTTACGGCTTTAATCACTGCAATTTTATTATCGCCCATACCTTGAAGAATAACCTCAAATTCAGTTTGCTCCTCCCCTTCATCATCGCCTGAATCTCCTGCAACTGGTGCAGCAGCCACAGCTACTGGTGCAGCAGCAGTTACGCCGAATTTCTCTTCCATTTCAGAAATTAATTCCACCAAATCTATCACAGACATTTGTGAAATTGCTTCTAAAACCTTTTCCTTACTTGATGCAGTAGCTTTTGCCATTTTTATCTCCTATTCCAACCCAAAAAAAGATTGGGAAGTTTATACAATTAATTAAATTTAAGAAACCTCTTCTTGTTTATCTTTCACAGCATTTGTCAATCTGACAAACTTTGTAGGTAATTCGTTCAATAATCTCACTGCTTTTTCTATTGGGGCTTTCATCAAACCAAGTAGCGTGGAATACGCTTCATCCTTAGTAGGTAATTCTGCAATTCTATCCAAATCTGATACAGGGAAAGACGCCCCATTGATAGCTAATCCAATGGTTTTAAGCTGATCATAATCTTTTCCAAAATCTTTAAATAATCTCGCTGGTGAAGCTAAATCCTCTTTAGATAAAGCAATAATGATTGGCCCATTTAAATCATCAATGAGACATTCAAAACCAGTGTCATTGAATGCTCTTTTAGATAAAGAATTTTTGACTACTTTTAGATAAACACCTGATTCTCTAGCTTTAGTGCGCAAAAGAGTTATGTCTTGAACATTAAGACCATTATATTCTGCAATAGCTCCAGCAACAGAATTTGTAGCTTCGCTATTTAGCTCTTTAACAACTTGTTTTTTTTCTTCTATATTAAGTGGCATATTTTACCTTTTTTAAATCTGTAGTTAATATCAAGACTCTTTTAGCTTTACTCCAGGGCCCATTGTTGAACTAAGAGTAACTGCTTTAATAAAAACCCCTTTTGCAGATGGTGGCTTACTTTTGTTAACTTGCTCTAAGAGGGATGAAAAATTTTCTTTAATTGCTTGGTCCTCAAAACTTAATTTACCTATTGAGCAATGAATGATCCCAGACTTATCATTCCTAAACATTGCTTGTCCTTTTTTTGCATTAAGAACAGCATCTTTAATATTCTTTGTTACTGTTCCATCTTTAGGGTTAGGCATTAAGCCTTTAGGCCCTAAAACTTGTCCTAATTGTCCAACTATCTTCATACTTGATGGTGTGGCAATTACCAGTTCAAAATCTAGAAAGCCTGACTTTATTTTTTCAGCTAAGTCATCCATACCAACTTCGTCTGCTCCTGCCTCTTTAGCTATATCAGCTTCATCTCCTTCAGCAAACACAATGACTCTCAAAGTTTTACCTGTGCCATTGGGTAATAATGCAGAGCCTCTAACATTCTGATCACTTTGCTGAGAATCAACTCCTAGGTTAATTGCAACATCAACGCTTTCATTAAATTTGACATTAACTGAGTTCTTTAAAATTGAAATAGCTTCTTGCAATTCATACCTATTTTCAGGATCAACTAAAACTTTATTCTCATGATGTCTTTTTGAAATTTTTGTCATAATATTTCTTTTCTTTTTTTATTCAACATCCAGACCCATGCTTCGAGCAGTGCCTGCAATGATCTTGAATGCGGCCTCACTATCAATCGCATTAAGATCTTTGTTTTTGATTTCTATAATTTCTTCAATTTGTTTTTTTGTGACTTTTCCAACTTTTTCAGTATTTGGAGTGCCACTACCCTTATTAACACCAGCAGCTTTTTTTAATAATGTTGAAGCTGGAGGAGATTTAGTTACAAATGTATATGATTTATCACTGTAAACTGAAATCACAACTGGAATTAGAACACCGGGTTCTGAATTTGCTGTTTGAGAGTTAAAGGCATTACAGAATTCCATAATATTCAAACCAGCTTGACCTAAAGCTGGCCCTACCGGTGGACTGGGATTAGCTTGCCCTGCTGGTATTTGTAGCTTAACTAGGTTTGCTACCTTTTTTTCTTTCTTTCTTTTCTTTGCCATTTTTCTACTTTAAGATTTTTCAACTTGACTAAAATTTAAATCAACTGGTGTTGGCCGACCCAATATTTGAACAGCAACACTAAGTTTACTTTTTTCATAATTAACATTTTCTACAACCCCATTAAAATCATTAAAAGGTCCATCAATAACTCTTACAACTTCACCAGGTTGATAGGTAATCTTATGTCTTGGCATATCAATAGAATCTTCAACTCTATGTAAAATATTCATAGCTTCATTCTCAGAAATAGGGTTTGGTTTTTCAGTTGTTCCGCCTATAAATCCCATGACATTAGGAATAGATTTAATAAAGTGCCATGTATCATCATTCATGATCATTTTTATTAATACATACCCTGGGAAAAATTTTCTTTCTGTGGTTTTCTTCTCACCACCTTTGAGTTCTACTACTTCCTCCATAGGAACAACAATATCAATAATTGCCTTTTCTAAACCAACGATCTTGATCCTCTCTTGCAGCATTCTCATAACTTTATTTTCATAGTTAGAAAAGACCTGAAGTACATACCATTGATGTTCCATAAAAATGTGACCTTATGATGTTATTGACGTTGTTATATAGAGCAGTACGAAATCAAGAAGCCAAAAAAAGATCCCTAAAATCAAAACAAAGATAAAAACTGTTAGTGTTGTTTGCATAGTTTCTTGTTTAGTTGGCCAAACAACTTTTCTCATTTCTACCTTTGAACCTTGAAAGAATTCCCAAAGGATTAATCCTCTTTGTGTCCTAAAGAATATTAACAACGATATGACTAAAGAGAAAATGATCACCAAGGCTCTGATCAAAACAGATATTTCTGAAAAGTAATAGAATGAGACAATAGAAGCAAACAGTATTGAAACTGATGCCATTAATTTTAATGTGTCTGCAACCGTACTACTTTCTCTATTACTTTCACTCATATATTATTCTATCTAGTGGCAGGCCAGGAGGGACTTGAACCCCCAACCTGCGGTTTTGGAGACCGCCGCTCTACCAATTGAGCTACTGGCCTAAAAGTTACCTTACTCTATAATTTTTGTTACAACTCCAGATCCAACAGTTCTGCCACCCTCTCGTATTGAAAATCTTACAGCTTCTTCCATAGCAATAGGCGCTATCAATTCAACTGTTATGTGTGTGTCATCACCTGGCATAACCATTTCAGATCCTTCTGCAAGTGTCACAGCACCAGTCACATCAGTTGTCCTGAAATAAAACTGTGGCCTATATCCATTAAAGAATGGCTTATGTCTACCGCCTTCTTCTTTTGTTAAGGCATAGACATTAGCTTCAAACTTTGTATGCGGATTGATACTCTTTGGTTTCGCAAGAACTTGACCACGTTCAACTTCTTCTCGTTTGGTGCCCCTTAGAAGTACACCAACATTATCACCAGCTTGACCCTGATCTAAAAGCTTTCTAAACATTTCCACGCCTGTACAGATGGTTGTTTGAGTGTCTTTAATACCAACAATTTCAATTTCATCATTGACCTTAACGACTCCTCTTTCAACTCTACCAGTGACCACTGTACCGCGTCCTGAAATTGAGAAAACATCCTCAATAGGCATTAAGAAGTCACCATCAATCTCTCTTTCTGGTTCAGGGAAATATTCATCCATTGTTGTAACTAGTTTCTCTATAGCTTCTGATCCTACTTCACTTGTATCACCTTCAAGTGCTTTCAAAGCACTTCCTGAGATAATAGGAATATTATCACCATCAAAGTCATATTCAGAGAGCAGCTCTCTGACTTCCATCTCAACAAGTTCAACAAGTTCAGCATCATCAACTTGATCTGCCTTATTAAGAAAAACTACAATATTAGGTACACCAACGTTTCTTGCTAAAAGTATATGCTCTCTTGTTTGAGGCATAGGACCATCTGCTGCCGAGACAACTAGGATTGCTCCGTCCATTTGTGCAGCACCAGTAATCATATTTTTTACATAGTCTGCATGACCTGGACAGTCAACATGGGCATAATGTCTTGCCTCACTCTCATACTCAACATGAGCTGTGGCAATAGTAATTCCTCTTTCTTTTTCTTCAGGAGCATTATCAATCTCCTCAAAAGCAGAAGCATCACCACCGAACTTTGCAGCCATAGTTTTTGTAAGCGCAGCTGTTAAGGTAGTTTTACCATGGTCAACATGTCCAATGGTACCTACATTAATATGCGGTTTAGTACGTTCAAATTTTTCTTTAGCCATAATTATTAACTCCTGATTTAACTAAATTTAAATTAATACAATAAAATTCTCTGAGCCCACAACCGGAATTGAACCGGTGACCTCTTCCTTACCATGGAAGTGCTCTACCTGCTGAGCTATGTGGGCAAACACACATCCAAAATAACTTGGAGCGGGCGATGGGGATCGAACCCACATCATCAGCTTGGAAGGCTGAGGTTCTACCATTGAACTACGCCCGCGCAAGAAAGATGCGATCATACCCGACAATTTTTTAATAAAATTAATCATCCTCTCTCAATTTTCTCCGTTCCACTTAGCCTTTATCCACCTTCATAACCCTATGTTATATATGGTGGAGGGGGTAGGATTCGAACCTACGAAGGCTAAGCCAGCAGATTTACAGTCTGCCCCCGTTGACCGCTTGGGTACCCCTCCGCGGACATAACCCACTATTTTCATTCTAAGGATTATAGCTGTCAACAATATTATTAATTATTTTCTTTATAAGGTGGTGCCGGAAGAGGGAATTGAACCCCCAACCTACTGATTACAAATCAGTTGCTCTGCCAATTGAGCTATTCCGGCAAAAACAATAACCTATCAATCTCACCTAATTTTTCGTGATTATAATCATTTTGAAGCTGATTGAAAGTTATTCTAGTGAACAATATGGCCTGAAATAATCTTCCTTAGATTTGATCCTTGTTCTATAAGCAATGATCCATCAATATCTATCCCTCTGTTATAACCATGAATGATCTCATTATCGCTCTCAACACTGATGTTTTGATCATGAAAATAGTCGAGTTCATTCCAATGGTCTCTTATTTCTTTTACAGAATCAGGAGTAAATTCATGAATGCTAACAATGATTGTTTTAAGTATATAGCCAGTAATTTCATTTCTAGATAAAAGATTTCCATTCTTTACACTTTTTAAATCTATTGGTTTATTGTTAGTTACATTTAGATTTCTAAACTCATTTGGCAAAGCATAATTAATACCAAAACCAAAATTTACAATTAATTCACTATTTTTATTTTGTGATAACTCTATCAAAATACCACCTAACTTTTGTTCATTGAAAAAGATATCATTTGGCCATTTTAATTTAAGCCCAATAAAACCAATGCTTTCAAGAAGATTAACTAACTGAACACCCATGAACACACTCAGACCAAGTGGAGCTGATTTAATATGAAGCTGAGTGTACACAGAACAACAAATTCCTGATGAAAACGGAGACAACCATTCTCGTTTTCCTCTACCTCTCCCTTGTGTCTGGAATTCAGCTAAACAAATTTTTACTCTATTATTGAAAATTTCTGAGGGAGAAAATGCCTTACTTGTGGTCTCAATAATATCCTCAATCATCAATTGAATTTGAAAACTATTCTCAAGAGGGTTTAAAATTTCTGCAATTAATGA